>Ga0136634_10000281_pt1 | contig 24346 bp, 23 predicted proteins | sample AntDrymUQ8332106_2_FD_104654 | JGI IMG/M metagenome (GOLD analysis project Ga0136634, IMG submission 104654) | Polar desert sand microbial communities from Dry Valleys, Antarctica - metaG UQ833 (21.06) | ecosystem: Environmental > Terrestrial > Soil > Desert | place: Antarctica: Dry Valley... | reverse complement strand
GTCGGTGGTGGCGCGGTCGATGAGCAGCTGGCGGGTCTGGTCGTCGGGCCACCCGGTCACGAGAGCCTGCACCGCAGCCCGTCGGACGTTTCCATGCTGGGCGGTGGTGGCGCGCTGGCGGAGGAGGCGTTCGAGTATCTCGCTGTGTGGCAGCAACGCGGTTGCCGCCGCCGTAGTCAGGCTCTGGAAAGTCGTCGTGGTTATGAATAGTGAATCTGGGGGATAGGGGACATGCTGATACCAGCTCAGATATTGGTCGCGGCTGGCGCGCGGAAAAGCTACTTCGCGGAGTACCGCTGTTGCTTCGTTGACGACGTCGAGTTCCGACAACACCGGTCTGAACTGGTTGGCGTGAAGTTGTTGAGCTGCGCTGACGAGTAGGGCGATCAGGCCATTGATGAGCGCGCTTGATTGCGCAACGAGCGCGGTGGGTGTGCGGGCTTCGGCCAGGCATCGCAGCGCGAGAATCCAGTGTCGCCCGATCTGATCCGGGCGTAGCCGCGCCGCCGGTGTGTCGGCCAGGGTCAGCAGGTGATCGATCACCCTGGTCAGGAACCGGTCGTGGATCATCCCGGCGACCAGGAGCAGGACTTCCTGCCAGACGGGGTCGGTGGCATGGCTTCCGAACACCTCCGTGGCGAGGTCATCAGCGTTGATCTCCTGGGTCTCCTTGAGTCGGTAGGTGATCTCGTCGGCGCAGCAGTACTCCAGGAGCGCGCGGTGCACGAACCCGTAGAGCTCGGGCCCGAACCGGGACAGGATGAAGTTGCGGTCGCGGAACTGCTCCAGCATTGCCTTCGCTACGGTTTTGGCCTGGTCCGGGGCGAGTTGGTAGCGCTGTGTGATATATGTGCGGAACTCGACGAGCAGGTCGTCGCGGTGGATGTGGTTGCCGCCGATCCCGCCGCGCCCGTCCTGCATCCGCCGCGCGACTCGGCGCAGCAACTCCCGCTTGTCCTCCTCGTCGATCGCCTCGAGGACCTCGGCCGGGATGCGGGTGTCACGGATGGCGCGGGTGGCGTCCCAATGCTGCACCAGCACCTCGACGGCGTGCTGGTAGATCCGATGACGTTCCCGGGGCAGTTCACGGCGGCGACCGAGAACGGTGAGGATGGTCAGCAGCATGGGGTTGCCAGCCAGGTCACGCGCCGACGCCGACCGGTCTAACGCCGCGAGCAGCTGGTTGCTGCGATGGCTGGCCTCGCTGGCGTTGGCGTGGTAGGCGATGTTGTACCAGGAACGCACGAACTCCGCGACCTGGTCGGTGTCGAGGTCTTGCAGGGTGTGCAGGGTGAACCCGGCCCCGTCCAGGACAGCGCGGCGATACCCGATGATCCGGGAGGTCACGATCACCCGCACCTGCGGGTAGGTCGCGGCAAACGTGGCGATCTTCCGCGCCACCATGTCCCGATCTCGGGAGTCGAACAGCTCATCAAGGCCGTCGAACATCACCACCGCTCGTCCACCGCGACGCAGGTAGCCCTCCAGGACATCGCGGGGTAGCCCGAGGCCTTCCTGGGCGCGGTAGTCGATGAAGTCCAACAGGGTCGCATCGGCCCACCGTCCGGTTCGCCACCCCGGATCGGCGTAGGCGCGCAGCTCTACCAACACCGGCAACCACCCCACCCACCCGACCAGCTCCCGAGCCGGGTCAGAGGAGGCGAGGTTGACCGCCAGCCACCGCAACAGCGACGACTTCCCCGCACCCGGATCCCCCAACACCGCCACCAACCGTCGCGCCGAGTCGAGCACCACCTCCAGCACCGGTTGTGGCTGCTGGTTACGGTGGGCTTCTCGGGCCTGGGCCAGCTTCTCCGTATCCAGATCGGGAGGCAGCTCATCCGGGTCGAGATCACCCTGCTCCAGTAGCCGGCGGCGTAGATCCCTCGGTAACTCCACCGGGGGTGGGTCCGCGCGGACCTGCTGAGGCACGAACACCTGCCGCAACAACACCGGCACTTGCTCGTCCTGGGCCTCCGGGCTCAACGCCGCCAGATCCAGCACCCGATAACACGCCGCCACCGTCTGCAGATACTTTTCCCGCAGCCTGGGATCCATCGCAGGGGTGGTGGCTTCCACCCGGGCGGCCACCCACTTGTCACGGACTCGGGCAGCCGCATCAGCGGGGTCCCACCCAGCTCGGCGGGCCAGCACTGTGGCGATGGACACGACGTCGTGCTGGTTGGCCGGGACCCCCGGTGCGCTTAAACAGCGGTGGATCGTGTCTCGTGACGGCGCACCAGGCAGACCGTCATCCTTGCCGACTGCGCTCTCGATCTCGTCCAACGTCATCGGGCTGGCGCGTTCGTACAGCTGGCGGAGCAGATCCTTGAGATCGCACAGCGGACCAGGAGGCAACACCGGCCAGGTAACGGACTTCGGCCTGCGCGGCCGACCCGTGCCTGGACCGTCGTCCGCCCCGGCACCACCCACGGGCGAGGTGTCATCGCGACTCATCGCATCCCCTGTCCACAGCCCATACCAGCGCTCCTGTGTCGACCAGGCATCCCACCAACAAGCGACCTCCAGGCTGTCGCAACACAGCAACAGCCCGTTACCCACCCCTCACCGTGGTCCTCGCCAGCACACCAGCACCAGCCCTCGGACCCCGGGAGACACGATGCTCCGCCACCACCGCAGCACCCGCCGCGAACGCCTCACCCTCGCCGCAGCAGCCCTACGGGGCCTGCTCACCGGCGCCGCCAACGCGATCCTGCGCTGGATCCTCGACAACGCCTTCTAGCGTCCACAGCCGTTAGCTAACCAAGCTGCCGACGAGGTGCGACAGCGGCGGCCTTCGGCCGAGCCCCCAACGACCGGGCGCCGTCCGGACCCGCACCGCTGCTGGAGAGCGGGCGCGGGCGCGATGCTCAACGAACGTGTACGACGCCACACCTGGGGCGGTAAGCTCAACGACCATGAGCAGAACGCCCGCAGCAACCAGTGACGACGGCTTCGACGTCATCGTAGCTGACGACGGCAGCGTGCCCGCCGCCGAGCTGGCTCGACTTGGGGTTCGTCCAGGTGCTCATCTCCGCCTGATCGTCAGTGAGAATGACACACCCAAGCAAGTGCGTCATCTCGGTCCCGGCCGACTGGCTGGCACCGTGCCGCCCGAGGTGATCGACGAGTTCATCCGAGCTCTCGACGAGTGCAAGGCAGAGCGCCGAGCACTCTACGGAGGCGTTCAGCCCGGGTGAAGGTCGTTGTCGACTCCCACGCTCTGCTCTTCTATCTGTTCACCCCGGACCAGCTCTCAGACCCGGCGCTCGAAGCTCTAGGCGAGGCCGAGAACACGGACGGCATAGTCGTCTCAACAGCGACCATCGGTGGCCTTTGGTACACCTCGCACAAGCAAGGCCGGCGAGCCCTTACGCCGGGAGCGTTTGAGTCATTGCGACGGACGGTGCTCGATCCTGACGAGAAGTTCAATGTTGTGGCGATCGATGCTGCCACGATGGATCACTTCGAGCGGGTACCGCTCGAAGACCTCGGCGATCCGTTCGACCGCTTCATCCTTGCGACGGCGGCGCAACTCCAGTTGCCACTAGTGACTAAAGACCGAGCGATTACAGCAACACGGCTCGTTGAGGTGATCTGGTAGGTGCGTTGCACTCCCTCTTCCAGCAGTTCGGCCAGTCGTGCCCGCTGCCACGCCAAGGCCGGTCACGCCGTCGGGGACGAGGACGAGGACGAGCGTCACGCGCTGCGCGAGCCCTGGGCAACGGGCGTGAGCTGGTCCGCCCGGGCCTCGGTCCGCTCGGGCTCCGAGATCGGGCCCAGCTCGGCGTCGAACTCGGCGAGGTAGGTGTCGAGTGCTGCGATCTTGGCTCGCGAGTCCAGCTTGTCGGTTAGCGCGGCAGCGGCCACGGCCGACACGTTCAGACCAGCGACCCGCGCCCGCCGCAGCAGCTCGGCCGGAACCGTGATGTTCACCCGCACCCGCGCCATACGCATACAGTAAGGTAAACGTATTGACCATGCTGCGATGCCACGGGCGAGCACACTGATCAGTTACCCGTCGGCGTCTCGGGCGGAGGCGGCTCGCGTTGGGCGGGACTCCCATCGACCGGACGGGTTCGGGACGCCAGGTCGGCGAGGTCGACGTCGACGACGAACGGCTCGGTCAGGTGGAACCGCTGCCCGGGCTCGGCGCGAGTGACCTCGACGTAGCGGCCGTCGCACAACCCGTAGGCGACCACCGTCAGGCCGCCGTCACCGAGCTCGACGCGCAGGTAGTGCGGATGCCCGCGGCGGCATAGAGCTGTGGCTTGACCGCGCGATCGGTCACCACACTGCCCCGGCTCACAATCTCCACCACCATCGCGACTTCGGCGGCCTCAGACACGGTGACGTCAGCTCCGGGACTGGTGATGACGGCGATGTCCGGGATGAGGATCCGCCCCGGAGCGACCCGGACGTTGACTGCCTCGAGCACCTCGAAACCCGCTGGCGCCACGGCGTCCAGCACCGCCGCGAGCCGGAAGGACAGCCGCTGGTGTGGGTGCCGTGCGGCCGGGCTCACCAGGAGCTCGCCGTCGAGCAGTTCGACGCGCCGGTCCTCGGGCAAGTCGAGGAAGTCCTCCTCGGTCCACGGCCCGACGTGGTCGAACAGGTCCACAGGTGCGGGAAACCCGATGCCATGCCTCACCTCGCACACCTTCGTGCGTCCTCGCATACGGCCGGACGTGTGCGAGGACGCCACTCGGTGTGCGAGGTCGAGACCCGCTGCGCTGTAACCACCCGAGAGGGAGGACGTTCGGCCCGGCGGTGGCAGGTAGCGTGCATACGGAGCGGTGAGGTCAGGGGGTGGTGGGTGGGCGACGTTGATCCCGCCGCGCCTGTCGGCACGTTTTGCCTGGTCCTGCACAGCCATCTGCCGTGGCTGGCTCACCACGGGCGCTGGCCGGTCGGCGAGGAGTGGCTCTACCAGGCGTGGGCGCACGCCTACCTCCCGGTGCTCGACGTGGTGCACCGGCTCGCCGCGGAAGGCAGGCGCGAGCTGCTGACGCTCGGCGTCACGCCGGTGCTCGCCGCGCAGCTCGACGACCCGCACTGCCTGCGCGGGGTGCACGACTGGCTCGGCGGCTGGCTGCTGCGCGCCCACGGCGCCGCCCCGCGGCTGCCCGACGCGGCCGCCCACGAGCACCGGGCCGCGACCGCGGCGCTGGAGCTGTTCGAGACGCGGTGGCGGCACGGCGCGTCGCCGGTACTGCGGGGCCTGGCCGACGCGGGCGCGCTGGAGCTGCTCGGCGGGCCGGCGACGCACCCGTTCGGCCCGCTGCTCGACGAGCGGGTGCGCACCTTCGCGCTCGACGCCGGGCTGACCGACACCACGATCCGGCTCGGTGCCCGCCCGGCCGGGATCTGGGCGCCGGAGTGCGGTTACGCGCCCGGGATGGAGCACGGGTACGCCGCAGCGGGCGTGGCACGCTTCCTGGTCGACGGGCCGGCGCTGCACGGCGAGACCGGGCTCGCCCGCACCGTCGGCACGTCGGAGGTGGTGGCGTTCGGCCGCGACCTCGACGTCACCTACCGGGTGTGGTCGCCGCGATCCGGCTACCCCGGCGGGCGCGACTACCGCGACTTCCACACCTTCGACCACCCGTCGGGGCTCAAACCCGCGCGCGTCACCGGGCGGTCGGTGGCGCCGGAGGACAAGCGGCCCTACGACCCGGCCCGCGCGGGTGCCGCCGTGGCCCGCGACGCCGCCGACTTCGTCCGCGTCGTCCGGGATCGGCTGCTCGACCTGCACGGACGGCTCGGTCGCCGGGCGCTGACCGTCGCCGCGTTCGACACCGAGCTGTTCGGGCACTGGTGGCACGAGGGCCCGGCGTGGCTGGAGGCGGTGCTGCGGGCGCTGCCGGGCGCCGGGGTGCGGGTGACGACGTTGCGCGGCGCTGTCGAGGCGGGGCTGGTGGGCGGGCCGGTCGAGCTGCCGGCGTCGTCATGGGGGTCGGGTAAGGACTGGCGGGTGTGGGCGGGCGAGCAGGTCACCGATCTCGTGGCGCTGAACGAGCACGTACAGAAGACGTTGTTGGGCGCCGTGGCACCGGCGCGCACCCGCGACCCGGTGCGCGACGCGCTGGCGCAGGAGGCGTTGCTCGCGCTGTCGAGCGACTGGGTGTTCATGGCCAGCAAGGAGTCCGCTGCCGGCTACGCGCGTGATCGCGCACACGGGCATGCCGAGCGCGTCGAAGAGCTGGCCGTGTTGCTGGCGGCCGGTCGCAGGGCCGCGGCCACGCGCCGGATCGCGGCCTGGCCAGCAACGCCCTTCGGCCACGTGGACGTCCGCCTGCTGGCACCGGCTACCGGCGCATAGGTTCCGGGGATGCGGGTGCTGATGGTGTCGTGGGAGTACCCCCCGGTCATGGTCGGTGGCCTGGGCCGGCACGTGCATGCGCTCGCGACGGAGCTGGTGACGGCCGGGCACGAGGTCGTCGTGGCGTCGCGCCACCCCGCGGGCACCGACGCGCTGACCCATCCCACGGCCGACGACGTCGTCGACGGGGTTCGCGTGCTGCGCGTCGCGGAGGACCCCGCACACCTGGAGTTCGAGCGCGACATGGTCGCCTGGACGCTCGCGATGGGCCACGCCCTGCTGCGCACCGCGCTGACCAGCCTCGGGAGCTGGCGCCCCGACGTCGTCCACGCCCACGACTGGCTCGTCGCGCACCCCGCGATCGCGCTGGCCGACGTGCTGAAGTCCCCGCTCGTCGCCACGATCCACGCCACCGAGGCCGGCCGATACGCCGGTTGGCTGTCCTCCCCGCTGAGCCGCCAGGTGCACTCGGTCGAGTGGTGGCTCGCCCGCCGCGCCGACACCGTGATCACCTGCTCGGCCGCGATGCGCGACGAGGTGGCCGGGCTCTACGATCTCGACCCTACCGCGATCGTGGTGCTGCACAACGGGATCGCCCAGCGCCGGTGGCGCGTGCGCCGGTCGCGGGTGACAGCGCTGCGGGTGCGCCACGCCCCGGGCGGCGAGCCGCTGCTGCTGTACCTCGGGCGGCTGGAGTACGAGAAAGGCGTGCAGGATCTGATCGCCGCCCTGCCGCGGATCCGCCGGGCCCACCCGGGCGCCCGGGCCGTCGTCGCCGGCACCGGAACCGCGGCGGACATGCTGGTCGAAACGGCCCGGACGCACCGCGTGCTGCGCAGCGTCACGTTCCTCGGGCACCTGCCCGACAGCGAGCTCGCCGCCCTGCTCGCGGCTGCCGACGCGGTCGTGCTGCCCAGCCGCTACGAGCCGTTCGGGATCGTCGCGCTGGAGGCGGCCGCGGCCGGGGCGCCGCTGGTGACGTCGACGGCGGGCGGGCTGGGCGAGGTGGTGGTCGACGGCGTGACCGGGGTGTCGTTCGCCCCCGGCGACGTGGCGGGACTGACCGGGGCGGTCGGCACCGTCTTGGCCGACCCGGCTGGGGCCGCGCGCCGGGCGCGGGCCGCACGTGCCCGGCTCGGCGCGTCGTTCTCCTGGACCCGCATCGCTGCCGACACCGCGCAGGTCTACGCGTCGGCCCGCGCCCGAGGCCCGATCGAGCTGGGCCGGCCGAAGATCCCGACGGGCAACGTGTTCGGCCGCTGAGCGCGGTGGGCGGAGATCAGCGCTGGATGCGCTGCTGCACGGCCGCGTGCGTCTTGCGGGCGATGTCGGCCAGCGCGGCGCGGCGCTGGGCGTCGGCCTCGTAGTCGGCGAGCCGGTTGCGCACCACCCGGGCGGGGATGCCGACCGCGATCGAGTACTCCGGGACGTCGCCGCGGACGACGGCGTGCGCGCCGAGCACCGAACCCCGCCCGATCCGGGTGCCGCGCAGCACCGAGACCTTGGCGCCGATCCAGCAGTCCGGCCCGATCCGCACCGGGGTCTTGACGATCCCCTGGTCCTTGATCGGAACGTGCACGTCGGAGGTCTTGTGGTCGAAGTCGGTGACGTAGACCCAGTCGGCGACGATCGTGGCAGCCCCGATCTCGACGTCGAGGTAACAGTTGACGGTGTTGTCCTTGCCCAGCACGACCTTGTCGCCGATCCGCAAGGAGCCCTCGTGGCAGCGCAGCGAGCTGCCGTCACCGATGTGCACCCAGCGGCCGATCTCGAGACGCCCGAAGCCCGCCCGCGCGTGCAGCTCCACCCGCTTGCCCAGGAACACCATGCCACGCAGGACCACGTGCGGGTGGGCGATCCGCAATCGCAGCAGCCGGGCGTAGCGCACCAGGTACCACGGTGTGAAGGCCCGGTTGCGCAACGCCCAGCGCAACGACGCCACGGTGAGGAATCGGGCCTGGCGCGGGTCTCGGCGACCGAGCCGCGTCCACCGTCGCAACAGGGGGGATCCCCACATCGCGCTCATGGTGGGCCATCTTGCCTCGGCGCGGGTGTCGCGGCGGGCCGGATCAAGCCAGGCCGTGCTCGATCGCGTAGCGCACCAGCGCGGCCCGGGTACGCAGGCGCAGCTTGCGCAGCACGTTCTGCACGTGGTTCTCGACGGTGCGCGGGGAGAGCACCAGCCGGGCTGCGATCTGACGTGCGGTGAGCCCCTCGACGATGAGCTGCAACACGTCCGCCTCCCGCACGGTGAGCCGCTGCGCGGGTTCCGGCGAGTCCGACGGGCTACCGAACTCCGCGAGTACGACGTCGGCGAGTCCCGGGCTGAACACCGCCTCCCCGTCCGCGGTGCGCCGCACCGCGCTCGCCAGCTCGCCCGGCAGACCGGGCACGACGAGAAGACTCGTGGCGCCCGCGCCGATCGCGGCGAGCACCGCGGTGTGGTCGGGAGCGGCGATCAGCGCCAGCACCGGGACCTGCGGCGACATGGCGGCAACGGACCTGATGGCCGGAAGCGTCGCCGAACCGGCGTCGAGATCCACAACGACGACCTGCGGGTGCCATCCGGTGACCAATCGCACCGCCTCGGCGGGAACGGTGGTGCGGGCCAGCAGCGTGACGCCGCCGCGGGTCAGCACGTCTGCCGTGCCGTCCTCCGCGGAACCCTCGACGAGCACGGCGGTGACCGACTGACCGTCGCCTCCGACTCCGTTCACCGCAGTCGGTGCTGCGCTCGGGTGCTGAGTCGCTGACGTGCCTGCGAACTCGCTCATCCGGCTACACCACGCCGCACGGCCATGCGGCGCATCCTCCCAAAGTACAGCGTCGCGCGGACGTCACTGGGCGTCTTCACCCGTTTGAACTACAGCGCGTCATCTGTGGTCAACGCGCAGTCCGAGCGCTGATCAGTCGTCGGCCAGCCCCTGCTCGATCGCGTACCGCACGAGCTGGACGCGGTTGTGCAGCTGCAGCTTACCCAGCGTGTTCTGCACGTGGCTCTCCACCGTGCGGTGCGAGACCACGAGCCGCTCGCCGATCTGCCGCGCCGTGAGGCCCTTGGCCACGAGGCACAGCACCTCGGTCTCTCGTTCGGTGAGCACCGGTGCGGCTCCGGCGGGTCCGGGTGGTTCACCAGCGAGCCGCCGGTACTCACCCAGGACCAGGCCGGCCAGGCCGGGGGTGAACACCGGGAAGCCGCCGGCGGTGCGCCGGACGGCGACCAACAGCTCGTCGGCGCTCGCCGACTTCACCAGGTAGCCCGTGGCGCCAGCCTTCACCGCCTCCAGCACGTCAGCGTGCTCGCCGCTCGCCGACAGCACGAGGATCCTGGTTCCGGGCAACGCGGCGAGGATCCCTTCGATGGCACGCACCCCCGAGATCGCGCCGAGGTTGAGGTCCATCAGCACCACCCGCGGCCGGGTGGCGACCGCGATCCGGACCGCGGCGTCGGCGTCGGGAGCGGTGGCGACGACCCGCAGCCCGCGCTCGGTCAGGTCCCGCGCCACGGCCTCCCGCCAGATCGGATGGTCGTCCACGACCATCACCGTGATCTCGTCTGTCACGTCAGCTCCTCGCTGCCGCTCGTCACCGCCGCGCCCGGGCCGTGCCGTCTTGTACCGACTCGGCCGCCAGTTCGTACCGACTCGCACGCCAGTGTGTACCGACTCGCGGGCGGTGGGGGTTACCGGCGGGGGAGGGTGATGGTCCATTCTGTGCCTTGGTTGGGGGCGGTGGTACAAGTGATCGTGGCACCGAGCTCGAGCACGCGGCCACGCATTGAGCGCGCGACGCCGAGCCTGCCTTCCTGCTCCGCGGCGGCGAGCCGGCCCGGCGGGATGCCCGGTCCCGCGTCCCGCACGCTGATCTCGACACCGGTGCCCAGGTCCTCGAGCAGCACCCAGGCCGGTGCGTCCGGGCCGACGTGGCGCACCACGTTCGCGAGCGCGGCGCTCACCACACCCATGAGCTGCTCGACCACGTGGGCGGGCAGCTCCACGGCGTGCGCGGGCGTGGCGACGGTGACCCGCTCCGAACCGAGCACCCGCAACGCGGCCGTCAGATCGCGGCGACCGTTGACGTCCACGGGCGCTGCACCGGTGGTCAACAGCGTGTGCAGGGAGAACTCCTGCTCGCCGGCCAACCTGCCGAGCTCCCCGGCCTCCCCGCCCAGCTCGGCCCCGCGCCGCCGCACGTAGCCGAGCACCTGCAGCACGCCGTCGTGCACCGCGCGGGCCAGCCGCTCCCGCTCCATCGCCGCCGCCTCGGAGCTGACGGCCTGACGCAGCCGGATGGCGGAGCGGTTCAGCACGGTGGCGGCGAACCCGATCGTCAACCCGGCGAGGACCAGCAGTTGAATGTCGCCGACCTCGGTCTGGATCCGTTCCTGGAACGCCACGAGCGCGCCGGCCAAGACGGCCGCGGCCGCGAGACCACCGCGGGCTCCGTAGGCGAGCGCACAGGCCAGCATCGCGTTCGGCGTCCAGATCGAGCCCATCACCGGCGCGTCCGCAGCCAGCTGCGCCGGGGTCTGCACAAGCGGCGTGGTGGCCATGACCGCGACGGTGACCACGAGGTCGGCGATCGCGACCCGACCGCGCCGGCCCCAGGTGCCGGGCAGGCCGACGACGTAGGCGTAGCCGGTGACGGCGGTCCAGGCCACCATCACCACGAGCACCCCGAGCGCCCCTGCCGGGGAGGCGTACGCACCGAGGGAGTAAACGACGACACCGACGGCGCTGAGCAACGTCAGCACGCGATAGACGAGCAACCCACGCCACAGCGGTTCGAGCGGCCGCTCCACGTCGGCTACGGACGGCATGGTCACGACATCACCTTGGCCTGTCGCTGTCGCGGGCGGATCCGTAGAACTACGTGCTCGACCTACCGGTGACCAGCGCGTTGTAGAACCACGCGCGCGGCACGATCCGAGACAGCAGGTGCCGGTCCACCCAGGACAGCCGCTGCCAGCTCCGGTAGGCGAACATCGCCCAGCCCATCCCCAGCTTCCCGGGTGGCACGGCCGACTCGAACGTGCGCACCGGCCAGCCCAGCATCGCTGCGGTGAGCTCCTCGGTGACGACGCGGACGTCGCGGGCCCCCGCACGGCGCGCGGTGCCCTCCAGCTCGGTCGGGTCGAACGTGTGGATGTCGACCACGGCCTCCAGCGCCGCGGCGTGCGAGGACTCGTCCAGCTCCGCCTGCGGGCGCCGCCACCCCTGCAGGGCGGGCAGCTTCGTGATCGTCGTGGCGGCTTTCCAGGTGAACGCGCTGAGCCTGCGGGCGTAGAAGTCCCCGATCGTCGTCGGCTCCCCGGCGAACACGAACCGCCCGCCCGGCTTCAGGACGCGCAGCACCTCGCGCAGCGCCAGCTCGACGTCGGGGATGTGGTGCAGCACGGCGTGGCCGACGACGAGGTCGAACGTCGCGTCGTCATACGGGAGGCGCTCGGCGTCGGCGACGCGGCCGTCGACGTCGAGGCCCAGGTGCGCGGCGTTGCCCAGGGCGGCCTGCACCATCCCCGGCGAGAGGTCGGTGACCGAGCCACGCCGCGCCACACCCGCCTGCATGAGGTTGAGCAGGAAGAACCCGGTGCCACAGCCCAGCTCCAGCGCGTGCCCGTACGGCCAGCCGGCAGCGTCCGCGACGAGCCGGAAGCGGTCGGTGGCGTAGCTGATGCAGCGCTCGTCGTAGGAGATCGACCACTTCTGGTCGTAGGAGCCCGCCTCCCAGTCGTGGTAGAGCACGTTCGCGAGCTTGCGGTCGTGCCGCGCCGCCGCCACCTGCTCAGCAGTGGCGTGCGGGTTCGGGACCGGGTCCGTACTCATAGGCACGAGCATAAGGAAGGTTGAACTGTCGGTGCCCCGTGCGACGGTGCGACCATGACAGCCATGACGGTTCGGACCGCGACCGCTCGGATCACCGCCGAGGAGTTCCTGTCGCATGACTACCCCGTCGGCTCCGAGCTGATCGACGGGGTGGTCCACCTGAACGACCCGGATTTCCGGCACCAGCGACTGTGTGGTCGTGCCTACCGCGCGCTCCTCGTGTGGTCCGACGGTGCGCACGGCCACGGCGAGGTGGGGTGGGGCGGCAACTGGGTGCTCACCGACCGCCACATCTACAAGCCCGACGTCTGGTGGACCGCCATCCCACCCACCGGCACCCGCCACGACGGCCCACCCGACCTGGCTGTCGAGGTACGTTCTCCTGGTACCTGGCACCACGACATCGGCGTCAAGCTCGCTGAGTACGGCACCGCCGGCACCAAGGAGCTGTGGCTGGTTGACACCCCGGCTCGCACCGTGCTCGCCTACCGCGCCGGCTCGTTCGACGACGCCGTCGAGATCGGCCCCGGTGAACAGCTCACCAGCCCGCTGCTGCCCGGGTTCGCCCTCGCCATCGACGAGCTCTTCGCCGAGTGATCACTGGCCACCGGGCCGGTGAAGAGATTAACGAATCATCCGTTCACATTGACGAATGATTCGTCAACCTCTCACACTGAGATCATGCTCTTCCACTCACCCGACCTCGACGAGGAGGAGCGCCGCGTCCTCCACGAGATCGACGCGTCCCGTCAGCAACTGCGGAACGTTCTCCACGAACCGCGACGCTGGAAGGGCGTCCTCCGCCGCAACCTCAAGGCACGCGCCATCCAGGGCTCCAACAGCATCGAGGGCTACGACGTCAGCCTGGACGACGCACTCGCGCTCCTCGACGACGACGAGCCGATCGACGCCAACCGGCGGACGTCACTCGAGATCGTCGGGTACCGCAACGCGCTGACCTACGTCCAGCAGCTCGCCGGCGACCCCCACTACGCACCCGACGCCTCGTTGCTGCGGAGCCTGCACTTCATGATGCTCGGGCATGACCTGTGCAACAGCCCCGGCCAGTACCGGCTCGGGCCGATCTACATCCGCGACGACGACCGCCAGCTCACCGTCTACGAGGGACCACCTGCCGAGCAGGTTCCCGGCCTCATGCTCGAGCTGAGCAACGAGCTGGCGGCGCCGGACGACCGGCCGGTCTTCGTCCGAGCGGCCATGGCCCACCTGAACCTCGTGATGGTTCACCCGTTCCGCGACGGCAACGGGCGGATGGCCCGCGCCCTGCAGACCCTGGTCCTGGCCCGAGAACAAGTGCTCGCCCCGGAGTTCAGCAGCATCGAGGAGTGGCTGGGGCGCAACACGAACAGCTACTACGCGGTACTCGCCGAGACCGGTGCGGGTTCGTGGCACCCCGAACGCGACACCCGCGCCTGGATCCGCTTCAACCTGGTCGCGCACCACATGCAGGCTCAGACCGTCCTGCGCCGGATCGACGAGTCAGCCCGGCTGTGGTCGGCGTTGAACGAGCTCGCCACCGCCCGCCGCCTGCCCGATCGGTCAGTCCTCGCGCTCTTCGACGCCGCGTCCGGACTGCGGGTCCGGCGATCCGGCTACGAACGTGACACCGAGGTCGAGCCCGGTACCGCGGCCCGCGACCTGCGGCTCATGGTCAACACCGGGCTGCTGCGCCCCCACGGCGAGACGAGAGGGCGGCGCTACACGGCGACCGACGAGCTACGGGCTATCCGGACCCAGGTCGCGGCCGACCGGACGCCGATCAAAAACCCGTTCGACGGTCCCAGCGAACCGGACAGCGTCGCACGTCATCTGACCACCGTGTCCTGATCCGGGCGAGAACTGTCGGTGGTCCGTGCGACGGTGCGACCATGACAGCCCGAATGATCACCTCGTCAGCGGCCGGTGAACTGCGCTTTGCCGGGCCCGCTCGCCACGAACGAGGCCATGCCGAGCTGCCGGTCCTCGGTGGCGAACAGCGCGGCGAACATCTCGGCCTCCAAGTCCAGCCCGGACCGCAGGTCGACGTCGAGCCCCCCGTCGATCGCCTTCTTGGCCGCGGCCAGCGCCACCGCGGGCCCGTTCACGAACTGCTCGGCCCAGCCGCGGGCAGCACCGTAGACCTCGTCGGCGGGCACGACCTGGTCCACCAGCCCGATCTCCAACGCCTCCTCCGCCCCGACCATCCGACCGGTGAAGATCAGGTCCTTGGCCCGCGAGGCACCGATCAACCGGGCCATCCGCTGGGTGCCACCGCCGCCGGGGATGATCCCGAGCAGGATCTCGGGCTGGCCCAGCTTGGCGTTGTCCCCGCAGACGCGGCGATCACAGCCCAGCGCCACCTCCATGCCGCCGCCGAGCGCGTAACCCGTGATCGCGGCGACGGTCGGCTTAGGGATCTCCGAGAGCGACCCGAAGCAGGCCGAGAGCCGCCGAGCGACCGGCGCCAGGTCCGCATACGACATGGCGGCCATCTCCTTGACGTCGGCGCCGGCGGCGAACACCTTCTCCCCGCCGTAGACCACCACGGCCCGCACATCCGCCCGCCGGGTGGCCTCCTCCGCGCACGCCCGCAGCTCCTCCTGGACCTGCCGGCTGAACGCGTTCATCGGCGGCCGGTCCAGCCGGACCGTGCCGACACCGCCGTCGACCTCGAGCTTGACGAACTCGCCCACGCCGCGTTCCTCCCGAGACCTCGACCCGCGACGCTGCGACGCGACGCCCGCCCGGACCCTACCGGCCGGTCAGCGCAGCCACGCACTGTAGCGACCCCGGCGGCGCTGCACGGCCAGCGACACCCCGAACGTCGCCGAGAGGTTCTCGTCGGTGAGGACGTCGTCGAGCAGCCCAGCCGCCACCACGGCGCCCTCGCGCAGCAGCAGCCCGTGGCTGTAGCCCACCGGGATCTCCTCGACGTGGTGGGTGACCAGCACCGAGGTGGGCGCGTCCGGGTCGGCGGCCAGCGCGGCGAGCCGCCCGACGAGGTCCTCGCGCCCGCCGAGATCGAGCCCGGCGGCGGGCTCGTCGAGCAGCAGCAGCTCGGGATCGGTCATCAGCGCCCGGGCGATCAGGGTGCGCTTGCGCTCGCCCTCGGAGAGGGTGCCGAACGCCCGCTGCGCCAGGCCGCGCACGCCGAGCGCGCTGAGCAGCTGCTCGGCGCGGTCGGTGTCGGTGGCCTCGTAGCGCTCCCGCCAGCGGCCCAGCACGCCGTAGCCGGCGCTGACGACGACGTCGAGCACCAGCTCGTCGCCCGGTACTCGACCGTTCAGCGCCGTCGAGCACAGCCCGATCCGCGTGCGCAGCTCGAACACGTTGACGCGGCCAAGGCGCTCGCCCAGCACGTGCACCGACCCCGAGGTCGGATGCAGCTCCGCTGCCGCCAGCCGCAGCACGGTGGTCTTGCCCGCCCCGTTCGGGCCGATCACCACCCAGCGCTCGTCCAGCTCGACGGTCCAGTCGAGGTCGTGCAGCAGCGTCGTCGCGCCGCGGCGCACCGCCACCCCCTCCATCCGGATGACAAGATCAGTCAGGTCGGGACGCCCGGTGAGAACCGATTCTCGGGAGGATCCAGGAGCTGCCACTGGCCTATCCTCGCCGATCGTGCCGGTCTTCCCGCTGGGTGCCCACGTCGACGAGGCCGGAGTCCGCTTCGCCGTCGCCTCGACCAGCGCGGATGCCGTCGAGGTGTGCCTCGTGGACGGGTCCGGCCCCGATCTCACCGAGCGACGCGTCGAGCTGCCCGAGCGCACGTTCGGCGTCTGGCACGGCCACGTCCCCGGCGTGCGCCCCGGCCAGCGCTACGGCTACCGGGTGCGCGGCCCCTACCGGCCGTGGGACGGGCTGCGCGCCAACCCGGCCAAGATCCTCGTCGACCCCTACGCGCGGCGGGTCACCGGCCGCGTCACCGACCTGCGTGCCGCCCGCGGCTGGGTCGACGATCCGATGACCGGAACGCTGAGCACCCTCGACTCGCTCGGCCACGTGCCGCTCTCGGTCGTCACCGCACCCGATGCCACCGCGCCCGGCACCCGACCGGACGTGCCGTGGTCGGAGACGGTGATCGCCGAGCTGCACGTGCGCGGCTACACGATGCTGCACCCAGAGGTGCCGCCGGAGCATCGCGGCACCTATCTGGGTCTGACCCACCCTGCGGTGATCGAGCATCTGCGGCGCACCGGCGTCACCGCGGTCGAGCTGCTGCCCGTCGCCGCGATCGCCGACGAGCCACCCCTGTTGCACCGCGGCGTGGCGAACTACTGGGGTTACGCGACGCTGGGCTTCCTCGCCCCGCATCCCGGCTACGCCGCCGTACCCGGTGCGGAGATCGAGGAGCTCACCGCCATGGTGGCCGCGCTGCACGCGGCTGGCATCGAGGTGCTCCTCGACGTCGTCCCGAACCACACTGCCGAGGGTGGCGTCGGTGGCACGACGCTGTGCTATCGCGGCCTCGATGCGCCGGCCTACTACTGCATCGGCGGCAACGGCCACGACGCCGACATCACCGGCACCGGCAACACCCTCGACTCCGGCTCGCCCACGGTCATCCGGCTGGTCTGCGATGCCCTGCGCCACTGGGTCACGACGTTCGGGGTGGACGGGTTCCGCATCGACCTCGCCAGCGTGCTGGGCAGGCCGCATTCGGGCCCGTTCGACCCGAACGCCCCGCTGCTGACGGCGATCGCGACTGACCCGGTGCTGTCCCGGGTCAAGCTCATCGCCGAGCCGTGGGACGCCACCGGCGAGGGTTACCGCGTCGGCGGCTTTCCGGTGGCCTGGTCGGAGTGGAACGGCCGCTACCGCGACGCCGTGCGCGACTTCTGGCGCGGCCACGGCGGCATCGGCGAGGTCGCGTCCCGGCTGACCGGAAGCTCCGACCTGTACAAGGTGTCCGGGCGGCGACCGTGGGCGTCGGTCAACTTCGTCACCGCGCACGACGGGTTCACGCTGCGCGATCTGGTGTCCTACGAGCGCAAGCACAACGAGACCAACGGCGAGGCAAGCCGCGACGGCACCGACGACAACCGGTCACAGAACTTCGGCGTGGAGGGCGACACGTCCTCCCCGGTGATCGCAGCCCGGCGGCTCGCGACGGCCCGCGCCATGCTCGGCACGCTGCTGCTCTCCATCGGCACCCCGATGCTGCTCGGCGGCGACGAGCGCTGGCGCACTCAGCGCGGCAACAACAACGCCTACGTCCTCGACGACCCGACGTCCTGGGTGGACTGGACGCCGGGCGTCGCGGCCGCGTCGCTGTCCGCGTTCCTCACGCGCGTCGTCGCGACCCGTCGCAGCTCCCCCGCCCTGCATCGGGACCGGTTCTATCGCGACGGGGAGGTGCTGTGGTGGCACCCGGCTGGGCGCCGCATCCGCGGTCACGACTGGCACGACAGCGGTCTGCACAGCCTCGGGCTGCAGCGCGGGGAATGGCTGCTGCTCCTGCACGCCGACCCGGACGCGATACCCGCGACGCTGCCTCCGCACGGCCGGTTCACGCCGGTGCTGGACAGCACCCGGGTCGACGGGGTGCCGGTGTCGCACCGCCCGCTGCCCGGCGGCACGACCATCACGCTCCCACCGCGCTCGCTACTGCTGCTCCGCGCGGAGCAGCCGACCACCCGACAGCCCTGAAACTCCGAGCACGTAGATCGGCGCCTGAGACGGGCAGCCCACTGCAGGGCTCCACGATCTTGCGTTTTTTGGGTTTGCAAGGAATGATGATGCTCATGGAATCCGTCGATCTACTCACGACCGGGCAGGTCGCCCGCCTGCTGGGCTGCTCACGCCAGCACGTGGTGGATCTGTGTACGAGCGGAGCACTCCCCTACGTATCGGTAGGGACCCACCGTCGGATCCGTCGGCTCGACGCCGAAGCGTTGCGCGGTGGGAAGCCCAGACGGGAACAGGAGCAGTCGCTGTGGCTGCACCGCGCTGTTGCCGGGCGACTGGCCACTGACTGCCCATCCGTGATGGCACTGGCGAGGTCCAACCTGAGCCAGCTGCGCGAGGTGCACCCCTCGGGTAACGCGACGGCATGGCTAAGGCGGTGGGACGAGGTTCTCGACTCGGGACCTGATGCTGTTTTCGAGGCGTTGCTCTCGCGTGCGGAGTGGGCGGTCGAGCTGCGGCAGAACAGCCCGTTCGCCGGGGCACTGTCGACCGAGGAGCGTCAGCAGATCCTGCGCTCCTTCCGTGGGCACTGGCGCAACTCGACTGTCGCGTGACCCGCCATGCGACGGGAGCACGTTGAGCATGTCCTGCGGGCGGCATCGCAGATTGCCGACGACCCGGACGTCGTCGTGATCGGCAGCCAGTCGCTGCTCGGCAGTCTCACCGAGAACCAGCTGCCCGTCGAGGCGACGGCATCCATTGAGGTCGACGTGGCGTTCTTCGACGATCCCGACAACACGAAGTCCGACGCCGTCGACGGTGCAATCGGTGAGTTGTCGGTCTTCCACCAAACGTTCGGGTACTACGCGCAGGGCGTCAGCGTGACCACCGCCGTACTGCCCGAAGGCTGGCGGAACCGTATCGTCACGTTGCAGAACTCGGCGACGGCGCCGGGGCGCGGGCTGTTCCTGGACCCACATGACTGCGTGCTGTCCAAGCTCGTCGCCGGGCGAGAGAAGGACTACGCGTTCGCGGATGCACTGATCGCTGCTGGCCTGGTCGACCTGGATGTCCTCGACGGACACCTCGACGCCCTTCCTGCCGACCCACTGATCGTCGACCGACTACGACGATGGATCACAGCTCGACGCGAAGCGTGACCCGGATCCACGTTCCCACCCGAGACGCCCACCCCCGGCTGACTCACCGAGGTCGACGACTCATGACGCCCGGAGTGTCGCGAGCATCGAGTCCACCGACGCCGGCCACCCGAACTGCTCGGCCCGGGTCCGGGCGGCGGTCCGGCGGACGCCTTCGTCGGCGGCGAGCATCGTGGTGACACCCGCGGCGAACGCAGCCGGCGAGTCCACCGCCGCGGCCCCACAGGACGGCGCGACGAGCTCCGGCAGCGCCGACGACGCCGACACGACCACCGGGGTGCCGCTGGCCAGCGCCTCCAGCGCCGACAACCCGAACGTCTCGTGCGGACCCGGCGCCAGTGACACGTCGGCCGAGGCCAGCAACCGGGCCAGCCGCGCCCGGTCGGGCACGAAGCCGACGAACGTCACCGGTAACCCGACCGCACGCCGCACCAAAGCGGGCCGCCGCGGGCCGTCGCCGGCGACGACGAGCCGGACCCGATGCCCCGCGTCGTGCAGCATCGCCACGGTGTCAATGCTGCGCTCGGGATGCTTCTCCGGCGAGAGCCGCCCGCAGTGGACGAGCAGGGCGTCCGCGCCGCCGACCAGTGACGCACGGAGCTGCGGGTCGCGGCGGCGCGGCGAGAACATCGCGAGATCCACCCCGAGCGGCACCTGCACCACGTTCCGCGCGCCGATCCGGTCGAACTCCGCCCGCGCGAACGAGGTGGTGCACACGACCGTGTCGTAGGCCACAGCCATCCGGGCGTTCGCCGCGTCGGCCACGCGGCACGCGAGTGCCTCGGGAAGCAGGAACTGCGACAGCAGCCGGTCGAGACGCTCGTGGGAGATGACGATGCTCGGCACGCCGTGGCGTGAAGCCCAGGCGCCGAGCCCGCGCAGGGTCAGCCGGTCGGACACCTCGATCGCGTCCGGACGCAACCGCTCCAGCAGCCGCGTCACCCGCCAGGGGTCGACGGCCCGGTAACCGCCGGTGCCGGGCAGTTTCGGCGCCGCGACGGTGACGCGCCGGACGCCCGTGGGCAGCATCTCGTCGGCGCTGCGGGGCCCGGGCACGACAAGCACCACCTCGTGCCCGCACCCGACGTACCCCGCGCCCAGATGATGCAGCGCCGTGCGCAGGCCACCGGAGCGGGGACCGTAGAAGTTGGCCAGCGTGACGATGCGCACCTCAGGCGGCGGGCGCCGCCGCTGCGCCCCGATGACCTCGGCGTAGTGTACGAGCAACTCGGCACAGACCGTGGACCAGGTCCGATGCAGCACCGACTGGCGGGCCGCCGCGCCGAAGCGGGCGCGGGTCGCCGGGTCGGTCAACGCGAGCACCGCCGCGCGGAGCTGGGCGTCCGCGGCTACCACCGCCGGGTCGTGCACGTCTGTCCGCCCGACATCGGCGCCGTCGGGGCGGGGCGGTACGAGGTAGCCGGTGCGACCCGGCAGGACCAGGTCACGGGGGCCACCGGCGTCGGGGGCCACCACCGGCAGCCCGGACGCCAGCGCCTCCTGCACGGCCTGGCAGAACGTCTCCGACGGTCCGGTGTGGACGAACACGTCGAGCGAGGCGTAGACCCGGGCCAGCTCGTCGCCGCCACGGAAGCCGAGGAACGCCGCCGTCGGCAACGCGGCGCGCAGCCGCTCCGCGGAGGGGCCGCAGCCCACCACGACGAGCCGGGTCCCGGGCACGTCGGCAACGGCCGCGAGCCGCTCCACCTGCTTCTCCGGCGCCAGCCGGCCCACGTAGCCGACGAGCAGCTCCCCGCCGGGGGCGAGATCGGCGCGCAACCCGGCGTCGCGCTTGAATGGAGTGAACCGTCGGGTGTCGACCCCACGCGCCCACTGGTGCACCCGCGGCACCCCGCGGGCGCGCAGGGCCTCGGTTGCCCAGCTCGACGGCGCCAGCGTCCGGTCGGCCTGGCCGTGCAGCCTGCACGTCCAGCGCCACGCCGCGCGCGCCGTCAGACCCAGCCCGTAGGACGACGCGAACCCCGCGACGTCGGTCTGGTAGATCGCCACCGTCGGGATGCCGAGCCGGCGCGCGGCAGCGAGGCCCCGGTAGCCGACGACGAACGGCGCGGCCAGGTGCACCACATCGGGGGCAAACTCCCGCAGTGCTGTGAGCACCCTGCGACTGGGCACCCCGACCGGCATCGACGACACCACGGGCAGATCGACCGCCGGGATCCGGACGACGGGCGCACCCTCGTACTCGGTGGGCCCGTCCATCCCGGGCGCGACGACCAGCACCTGATGACCGGCCGAAGTCAGGTACTCCACGACGCGGAGCACCGAGTTGGTGACGCCGTTGACGACGGGCAGAAAACACTCGGACACGATCGCGACGCGCACAGCGAGCACGGTCCCGCAGCCAGCGGCCGCAGGACCGTCGGTGGGCTGACGGGTCGCCGAACAGGTGGCCAACACCCCGTGCCGCCATCCACCGCACGCCAGTTCGTAGCGACTCGCCCACCAGTTCGTACCGACTCGCGGGCTAGTGGCGGTGGTGGTGGAGCCAGCGGGAGAGGGGGGCGAGGGTGAGCCATACGGCGAGGATGCCCAGGAGCAGAGGCGCTACGGCGTCGAGCACGGTGCGGCCGGCCACCCGCACGTGCTCCGGGTCGGTGACGTCGTACTCGACCGCCACCATGGCGCCCGCCTGCAATCCCCGCGGGTAGTACACGCCCCGTTCCGGCACGACCGCCGTCCCGTCGGCGGCGGTGAACCGGACGAGAGTCCGGGTAAACGTCGAGCCCTCCAGCACCTCGGCCTTGGCCACCGCGGGGTTCGACTCGATGGCGCGGTCGTCCAGCGCGGCGCCGGCGACCGCGAACCCGGCCAGCACGGTGATCAGCACGGCCAGCCCGGCCACGATCTCGGGTAGCCGCCCGAGGACGGCCCGCACGGCGAGGCGAACCAGCACCGCCAGCTCGTCAATCGTCCGGGTACCGGTCCCGGCACCAGTGGCCACGGTGGGTCAGCTTAAGGGTTCTGGCCGAGCGGGTGTGGCCCGTGCCTCCCGGGGCGGGCGCGCACGGCGCCTCGGGGCCTCCTACTCTCGGAAACGTGACGATCGCCCCGCTACCAACCGGGTTGGGCGTGCGAACCAGGCTCGTCGACGACCCGGGCCGGCTGCTCGACCTGCTGCCCGATGACCGCAACCCGTTGTCCTGGGTGCGGGGGCCGGATGGTCTGGTCGGTTGGGGGGAGGTCGCCCGGTTCACCGCGACGGGGCACGGCCGGTTCACCGAGGCCGACGCCTGGTGGCGCTCGTTCGCCACCCGTCTCGACGTCCGCGACGAGGTCGGCGTGGCTGGCACCGGGCCCGTGGCGTTCGCCAGCTTCACCTTCGCCGACACCTCGCCGGGTTCGGTGCTGGTGGTGCCGCGGGTCGTCGTGGGGCGACGGAACGGGCAGTCGTGGATCACCGAGTTCTCCCATGGCGACGGGCCGTCCGCCGTGCGCGCGGTCAGTCCGGTGCGACCGACCGGCATGTTGCGCTACTCCGACGGCCGACTCCCCGTCGGCCGGTTCCGCCGCGCGGTGACCGAGGCGGTGCGCCGGATGCGGGCGGGTGAGCTCGACAAGGCCGCGCTCGCCCACGACCTGCTGGCCGTCGCGGACGCCCCGCACGACGCCCGGTTCCTGCTCGGCGGGCTGGCCCTGCGCTACCCGACCTGCTGGTCGTTCGCCGTCGACGGGCTGGTGGGCGCCACCCCGGAGCTGCTGGTGCGGCGCACCGGGGGCACCGTCCAGTCCCGGGTGCTCGCCGGCACGATCTGGCCCGGCGAGAGCAGGGCAACCGGCGGCGGGGATCTCGCGGGACAGCTGCTCGGTTCGGTCAAGGACCGCCGCGAACACGCGCTGGCCCTCGACTCGCTGGCCGCAGCGCTGCGCCCGCTGTGCGCCGAGCTGGACGTACCGTCCGCACCGGACGTGATCGCCCTGCACAACGTGTCGCACCTGGCCAGCGACGTGCACGCCACCGTGCACGCGGCCGCGCCCGCCACCCTGCTGCAGCTCGCCGAGGCCGTGCACCCGACGGCCGCGGTCGGCGGCACCCCGCGCGACGCCGCGATCGCGCTGATCGCGGAGCTGGAGGGGATGGACCGCGGGCGCTACGCCGGCCCCGTCGGCTGGGTAGACGGCGACGGCGACGGCGAGCTGGGCATCGCGCTGCGGTGCGCGCAGCTCGACGGGCCGGTGGCGCGGCTGCTCGCCGGGTGCGGAGTGGTCGCCGACTCCGATCCCGACACCGAGGTGCGGGAGGCCGCGGCGAAGATGGTCGCGGTGCGCGACGCCCTCGAGGGCGGGGACTGACCCGACCGGGCCCGCCTCACCCACCTCGACGGCACCCTGACCCTCGACGACCTCGTCCCCAACTACCTGCGACTGGACCAGCTCCACCTGCGCACCTTCATCGCCGCCCGACGGTACTGCGCGGGTGAGCGTGAACACCTCTACTGGTGATGGCAAGTCCATCGAACTGGTCGTCGGCACCCGCCCTAAGCCAGCCGTCTAAAATGAAGGTCATGAGTGGCGTCGAGCTCGGCGGTTTCATGATCGGCTTCGGCTTCCTCGCGTGCGCGGTGCTCATCTATTTCCCGTAGAGCTTCGGTTGCCAGGTTCATGAACTCGCACAACGCGGCTTTGTCGAACAGGAACTCGAACGTCTTCGCGCCACTGCCGAAGACGAACTCGGCGTCCTCGCAGTCTCGGACGCGATGGCGCATCGGGCACGTGTCGCGGACCGCGACACCCGAGTTGACCGACAAACTGTTGTCGCACATGGTGTTTCAACTCCGATCAGGAAACCAGTTTCCGACACAACGATCAGGGCGAGACCCAGCGGACGCAGGTCCGGACTGGCGTCCACCAGGGCTCCGAGGAGCGACGGCAAGCCAGCGACCTCCGTAGGGGATCGGCCGGCTGGCCCGCACGACCTCGGTGGCGCTGGGGGGTTGTCGCCTCGGTCGTGCGGGTCGGCGGTGGTGCGCACGCGGCTGGCCTCGCGCACCTGCCGGACGCGAGTGACATGCCAGAACCGCCGGACACTGTGCGCACCTCGCGGGTCGCGCGGCAGTCAAAGCCTCGCCGCGCGAACGGGTCGTCACGTCCGGCTCGCCGTGGTGCGGCGGGCCCAGGATGACGGCCCGGTGGGAACACATGGCGTGGGTCAGGTCGGGTACCCGGCTCGCGACCAGGTGCCGCGGAGGTTCGCCTGAACGGTTGCGGTAGCGTCGATACCCAACATGCTTGCCACTCACTTTGCCTTTTCCGTTGACGTATGAGTAAGCTAGCATGAGAAATCCTAATTCACTTGATCCCGAGCGGGTGAATCGACTCGACACGATGCGTGACCAAGACTGATCATTGAGACGACCCGCCCGGAGGCGACCCGCCATGACACTCACGAGGACCGT
>Ga0136634_10000279_pt1 | contig 24471 bp, 14 predicted proteins | sample AntDrymUQ8332106_2_FD_104654 | JGI IMG/M metagenome (GOLD analysis project Ga0136634, IMG submission 104654) | Polar desert sand microbial communities from Dry Valleys, Antarctica - metaG UQ833 (21.06) | ecosystem: Environmental > Terrestrial > Soil > Desert | place: Antarctica: Dry Valley... | reverse complement strand
GTCGATGTCCTGCGGCTCCGCGACGACCCCCTCGTCGAGCAGGAGCCGGGCCTCCTCCGCGAGCGCTCCCAGCGTACGGGCCAGCACCCCGGCCTCGGCCTCGGTCCCACCGCTCGGCAGCATCGCGGCGATGTCCGGGTCCACGTACGCGCCACCGTCCTCGGCGCGCAGCCACACTGCCGACTTCCCGGCGGCCACGATGGACTGCAGCGTGGGCGACACGGCGAAGCGGTCCGGGAACGCCTGCGCCAGCGTCTGCGCGGAGTGCAGCGCGATCGCCGGACCGACAAGTCCGAGCAGCTCGAAGGGCGCCATCGGCAGCCCGAGCGGCGTGAGCGCGCGGTCGGCGACCTCGATCGGCGTGCCGGCGTCGACAGCCGCCGCGACCTCCCCCAGGAAGCGGACCAGCAACCGGTTGACCACGAAACCCGGAGCGTCCGCTACGAGGACGGCCGACTTCTTCAGCGTGCGACCGACATCGAACGCCGTCGCGAGGGTCGCGTCGTCGGTCCGAGCCGCGCGGACGACTTCCAGCAGCGGCATGACCGCGACCGGGTTGAAGAAATGGAATCCCACCACCCGCTCGGGGTGCTGCAGCTCCGACGCCATCGTCGTGACCGACAACGCTGACGTGTTCGTCGCGAGCACGCAGTCGGGTCGCGCGACTCGTTCGAGCTCGGCGAAGACCTGCTTCTTGACGTCGAGGTCCTCGAACACCGCCTCCACGACGAAGTCCGCGTCGGCGAACGCCGACCGGTCCACCGACCCGGTCACCAGCGCGCGCAGGCGGTTCGCGCCATCGGGCGAGACGCGACCCCTGCGCTCCAGGTTGGCGATCTCCCCGCGCACGTACGACAGCCCGCGGTCCACCCGCTCCTGGTCCAGGTCCGTGAGCACGACGGGCACGAGCAGCCGGCGGGCGAACAGCAGCGCGAGCTGCCCCGCCATCAGGCCGGCCCCGACGATCCCGACCTTGTGCACCGGCCGGGCCAGCGCGCGATCCGGTGCGCCGACCGGCCGCTTGGCCCGGCGCTGGACCAGGTCGAACGCGTACACCGATGCCCGGAACTCCTCGCTCATGATCAGGTCCGTGAGCGCGTCATCCTCGGCGGCGAACCCGTCCTCGACGCTGGCCGTACGGGCTGCCGCGAGCAGGTCCAGAGCGCGGTACGGAGCGGGCGCGGCGCCGTGCACCTTCGCGTCGGCCAGAGCCTGCCCGCGGGTGATCGCCGCCTTCCAGGCAATCTCGTCGCGATCCGGCTCGACGCGGTCGAGGACCACAGCGCCACCGACCACGTCCGCGGCCCATCGCAGCGACTGCTCGAGGAAGTCGGCCGGCTCGAACATCGCGTCGGCGAGCCCCAGGTCGTACGCCTGCGGCCCGCGCAGCGTGCGGTTGCCCTCGAGCGGGTTCTCGATGATCACTTTGACCGCGGTGTCGATCCCGACGAGGCGCGGCAGGAGGGTCGCGCCACCCCAGCCGGGGATGATGCCGAGAAATACCTCAGGCAGCGCGACGGCGGGCACGCCGGAGGAGATCGTGCGGTAGCGACAGCTGAGCGCGAGCTCCGTGCCGCCGCCCATGGCGGCGCCGTTGACGAACGCGAAGGTCGGCACGGCGGCAGTCCGGAGGCGGCCGAACACCGCGTGTCCCAGCTCGGCGATGCCGCGCGCATGGGCGGCACCGGTCAGCTGCCCGATTCCCTTCAAGTCGGCGCCGACGCAGAAGAAGTACGGCTTCCCGGTCACCCCGATCGCGGCGATGTCCGCGCGGTCGAGCGCCGTGCTGAGCGCCGTGTCCAGCTCCCGCAGACCCGCCGCGCCGAGCGTCGTGGGCTTGGTGTGGTCGAGCCCGTTGTCCAGCGTGATCAGCACCATCGTGCCGACGCCTCCGGGGAGCGCCACGTCGCGGGCGACGGCGTGCGTCACGACCTCGGCGGTGCCCGTGCCGGTGACACGCGGCGTCATGCCGCGGCCGCTGCGCCAGGCGTGGCGAGTGGGTTCTCCCAGATGACGGTGCCGCCCATGCCCATCCCGATGCACAGCGCGGTGATGCCGAACCGCACGTCCGGGTGCGCCTCGAAGTGGCGCGCGAGCTGCGTCATCAGCCGGACCCCGGACGACGCGAGGGGGTGCCCGACCGCGATCGCGCCGCCGTACGGGTTGACCCGCGGGTCGTCGTCGGCCATGCCGAAGTGCTCGAGAAAGGCAAGCACCTGCACGGCGAACGCCTCGTTCAGCTCGAACAGCCCGATGTCCTCGATGGTCAGGCCAGCCTTCGACAGTGCCTTATCCGTCGACGGGATCGGGCCGATGCCCATCAGCTCTGGGTCGACGCCGACGAAGGCGTATGACACCAGCCGCATGCGGGCGGGCAGACCGAGCTCGTGGGCGACCTCCTCGGCGGCGACGATGCACGCCGAGGCACCGTCGTTGAGTCCCGCGGAGTTGCCGGCGGTCACGCGCCCGTGCGGGCGGAACGGCGTCCGCAGCGCCGCCAGGCCATCGACCGTCGTGCCGGGGCGCGGCGGCTCGTCGACGGACGCCAGCCCCCAGCCGCCGTCGTCGCCTCGGGTCGCGACGCTGACGAGGTCCGGCTGGATGAGGCCCTCGGCGTATGCGCGGGCGGTCTTGGCCTGGCTCCGCGCGGCGTACGCGTCGCACCGCTCTCGCGTCAGCCCGGGATAGCGGTCGTGGACGTTCTCGGCCGTCGCTCCCATGACGAGTGCGCTCTCGTCGACGAGGCCCTCGGCGAGGATGCGCGGGTTCGGGTCGACGCCCTCGCCCATCGGGTGGTGGCCCATGTGCTCGACCCCGCCCGCGATGACCACGTCGTACGCGCCGAGGGCGATGCCCCCGCTCGCGGTCGTGACCGCGGTCATGGCGCCCGCGCACATGCGGTCGATCGCGTAACCAGGCACGCTGCGGGGGAGTCCGGCGAGCAGAGCCGCCATGCGCCCGATCGTGAGCGCCTGGTCGCCGATCTGAGTCGTCGCCGCGATGGCGACCTCGTCGACCCGATCCGGCGGCAGCGCCGGGTTGCGTCGCAGCAACTCCCGGATTGCCTTGACCACGAGGTCGTCGGCACGAACGTTGGCGTACATGCCCTGCGGGCCGGCCTTGCCGTACGGAGTGCGGACCCCGTCGACGAAGACGGGCACCCGGCCCGCAGGTAACAACCCGGTTATCGGTCTGGTCAACGGGCGCTCCCTGGAGGCGACGGGCGGACGATCGGCCATGTTACTACGCAGTAACTTCCGCCAACCGTGATCGGGCGGCACGCGCCGAGGGCGGCCACCCGAGCTTCGGGTGACCGCCCTCGTCGAGCCGGCTTCAGCTGACGTCGCAGCTGGTGCAGGTCGGGGTCAGTACAGGTCTTCCAGGGCGAGGATGTCGCCGAGGCCGAGGCTCGCCTCGAAGTTGGAGCAGTCGTCGTTGATGTTCGTGCTCATGGTGAGGTTGCCGTGGTTCGTCTCGTCGACATGGCCCACGCCGAACGCGTGGCCGTACTCATGCGTCTGCACGGCCTTCAGGCCGTACGCGCCGAAGCTGCAGCTGCCGCTGATCCACCACTCGAAGTCGGTGTTGACGAGGACCGAAGCAGCCGTGATGTCTCCGCCGAAGCCGCTGTAGGTGCAGGTCGCCGCGAGGACGCCGGTGCCGGTGATGTCGCCGAACTCGGTGACGTTCAGGCCGTTGGGGGTGGCGTCACAGGTGAGGTTGCTCCCGTTGACGTCGGAGCTCGAGCTGGTCGAGCCCTCGTAGCTGTGGGTGGCGCTCACCTGGTCGGCCTCGCCGCAGTCGTTGGACGCGTCGGTGATGTTGCCGACGGACCTCTTCATCGCCTTCTTGGCCTTCTTCTTCGTCAGCTCGTTCGGTGTCGAGCTCTTCTTGAAGTGCCACTCGTACGTCCCCGGCCAGCTCGAGCCGTCGAGCAGGGTGTAGTCGTTGTCATCGCACTTGTCGGGACCCCCGTCGGGGGCTGCGGCGGCAGTGCCGTCCGTGCCGTCGCTGACCGTGACGGTTCCGTCGGTTGCGGTAGACACGACCAGCGTCGTGCTCGGGGCGCCGACGCGGTCGATGGAGAGGGCGACCGTCTTGCCGGGCGCCGGGGCGGTGACGCCGGCGCCGTCGACGGTGACGAGGTCGCCGGGTGCGTACGACGACGCGGCGTTCGCGGGGAGGGCAAGCGCGACCAAGCCGAGCGCGACGACGGATGCGCCGACTCGGGTTGCGGTGCGGGACATGCAATACCTCACAATGCGTGGGCGGATGACCCAGCTGTCCGCCACTGCGGACCGGGCCGATTGCGGCCCAGTCTGTCTACTTCGGCGCCGACGTGTCGGCGATTTTCGATTCCCCCGCAGCCACGTGGCGGTCGCGCCCGGCGGCCGTAGCCGCTGTGACATCTGCATGTGGGGCATCGTGCAGGGCCGCGACCAGCAGCGCTGCGGTGAGCTCGACCTGCCACGGCCGCGCGCCGGCAGAACGGAGGACGTCGCTCACCGTCTCGCTCGTCACCTCGGCCGGTGGCTCCCAGGCAAGGCGCCGCACGATGTCGGGCGCGATGAGATTCTCGGTCGGCAGGAGCAGCTCGGTGGCGCGAGTGCTGACGGCGAGCCGGCATGCGGTCAGGCGGGCCGCGGCGTCGGGGTTGCGGGCGGCCCATGCCCGCGGGGGTGGCGGGCCGTCGGACGACCGCGTCACCGGCGGCAGCCGGCGCGCGGCCCTGCCCGCGTCCACTGCCCGGAACCAGGTGTCGACACCTCGCTTGGTCGCCCGTCCACCGAATCCGGGGACGGCGACGAGCTCGTCAGGCGTGGCCGGCAGCGCGAGCGCCGCCGCGACGATCGCGTGATCCGGGAGCACCCGTCCGGGAGCGAGGTTGCGACGTTCCGCGATGTGCTCCCGTGTCTCCCACAGCTCCCGGACCACCGCGAGCTGACGCGGCTTGCGGATGCGGTGCAGGCCCGATGTCCGGCGCCACGGGTCTTCGCGCGGTGGTGGGGGGGCCAGCTCGCACAGGGCGGCGAACTCCTCGTACGCCCACTGCTCCTTGCCCGCCTCGCGAAGCTGGTCATCGAGTGCGTCACGGAGCTCGACGAGGAGCTCGACGTCCAACGCGGCGTACTGCAGCCATGCCTCGGGCAGTGGCCGGCGCGACCAGTCCACGGCGGCGTGACCCTTTTCCAGGCGGAAGCCCAGGATCTCCTCGACGAGCGTTCCGAGCGCGACGCGCGGGTAGCCGAGCAGGCGACCGGCGAGCTCGGTGTCGAAGAGCCGTGTCGGGCGCAGCCCGATCTCGGCGAGGCAGCCGAGATCCTGCGACGCGGCGTGCAGGACCCACTCCGCGTCCTGGAGCGCGGCCGCGATCGGCGCGAGATCGCCCAGGCCGACCGGGTCGATGAGCACCGTGCCGCTGCCGCGCCGGCGCAGCTGCAGGAGATAGGCGCGGTTGCCGTACCGATAGCCCGACGCCCGCTCGGCATCGAGTGCGACCGGGCCGGTGCCTGCTGCGATGCGTGCGGCGGCGGCGAGAAGCGCGTCGTGGTCGGCGACCACGCCGGGGACGCCGTCCCGCGGCTCGAGAAGCGCCTCGGCGGGCGCGCGTTCGGAGGTTGCGTCCGAGGCCGATGACCCCGACGGTGCCAGAGGTGCTTGTTCCGGAGGTGCTTGCAATGCTGGTGGTGCCGAGGCCGGCGGTGCCGGCCCGACCGCCTCGGAGACGGCGTCGGCGTCGATCACAGCCCCGTCGCGCGCCCGCGCCTCGTCGCTCCTCGAGGGGGCAGCGCGGCCACGCCCTCGGGCAGTGGCGGCAGGCCCGCGGTCTGGCAGAGCAGGTCGGCCCACCCTTCTACGTGCGGTGCGAGGTCCTCGTCGAGTGCAGTCCACGACGCGCGCACCTCGATCTCGGCGGACTGCGGCTCGTCGGCCATGGACCCGAAGCACTCGGACGCAACCCGCGTGATCGTGCCGCTCGGTGCCGCGTACGCAGCCCCATGGCGGTCGAGGGACTCGATCAACCAGGCCCACCCGACACTCGGCAGCATCGGGTCGGCAACCATCTCGGGCTCAAGCGCGGCACGTACATATGTCACGAGACGGAAGGTCCCCTGCCACGACTCATGCCCACCCGGCTCGTGCAGCAGGACGAGTCGCCCGGTCGCGAGCTCCTCCCCGTCGACCACCACGTCCGCGAGGAACGCGGCGGTGAAGGAGGCGAGGCGGGACGGCCCGGGAGTCTCGTCGAGGCTGACCTCGCCGCGCAGCCGCGCACCGCGTACCGCCTCCAGCGCCCGCCGGAACTCGACCGGCTCGATCCGCGGTCCCGTGCTTGCACTCATGGTCGGACTCTACGTAACGGCTGAGCCGTTGGGCAGGGCGACGCTCCGCACGCGCCCCCTCGACCCGTCTCTGGCTCCTCAACTCCGGACACCCCCCATCCCACCCCCCCGACTCCCACCCGCCGACTACCACCACCCCCGACTACCACCACCCGCCGATTCCTCCCCACCGCCTCGATCTTGACCACGTAACGGTGGCGTCGGGTGGTCGCACGTGGCGTGGACGCCACGTAGAAGCACACTCCGCCCCCGATACGTGGTCATCGGGTGGCTAACGCTCGGCGCGGGTCGGGGGAGTGGGGGCGCGGCGTGTAAGGATCGACCAATGCCCGAGGAGTTGCCGGTGTCCGGGGAGCTGGTGTCCGAGGTCCCGCGCCCACAGCTTCGGGACTCGCCCTTTCTTGCCGCCTGCCGTCGCAAGCCGGTGTCGCGTACGCCGGTGTGGTTCATGCGCCAGGCCGGGCGTTCCCTACCGGAATACCGCGCGCTGCGCGAGGGCGTGCAGATGCTCGACGCCTGCCGCACGCCCGACATGATCACTGAGATCACGCTGCAGCCCGTACGCCGTCACGGCGTCGACGCGGCGATCCTCTTCTCCGACATCGTGGTGCCCCTGGTGGCCGCTGGCCTCGACATCGACATCGTCCCCGGGGTCGGGCCGGTCGTCGCCCGTCCGATCCGGTCGGCAGCGGACATCGCCGCGCTGCCACGGTTGGAGCCCGACGACGTCGGCTTCGTCGCCGATGCCGTGGCCGCCCTCGTCGGTGAGCTCGGCGACGTTCCCCTGATCGGCTTTGCGGGCGCCCCGTTCACGCTGGCGTCGTACCTCGTAGAGGGCGGACCCTCCAAGAGCCACGAGCGGACCAAGGCGTTGATGTACGGCGAGCCGGCGCTCTGGGAGGCCCTGTGCGAGTGGCTCGTCGAGGTCACGACCACCTTCCTGACCGTCCAGGCGCAGGCCGGAGCATCGGCGCTGCAGCTGTTCGACTCGTGGGCCGGCGCCTTGTCGGAGGCGGACTATCGGGCCAGCGTGCAGCCGCACAGCGCCGCTGTGTTCCGTGCGGTCGAGCCGCTCGGCGTGCCCCGAATCCATTTCGGCATCCACACCGGGGAGCTGCTCGCGGCGATGGGGGAGGCCGGTGCCGAGGTGGTCGGCGTCGACTGGCGCCTGCGCCTCGACGAGGGCGCCCGCCGCATCGGGCCGGGTCGCGCGGTGCAGGGCAACCTCGACCCGGCGGCCCTGTTCGCGCCGTGGCCGGTGCTCGCCACACGAGTACGCGACGTCCTCGCGGCCGGACGGTCAGCGGAGGGCCACATCTTCAACCTCGGGCACGGCGTCCTGCCGACGACCGATCCGGACATGCTGACCAGGGTCGTGGAACTCGTACACGGCGAGCAGGTAATTGGGCGAAGCCCGGACGAAGTGCCCCAAGGCTTGATACCTCCCGCAAGGTAGTGACACTTGGCAGTGGCGCCGTATACGTTGCGTGGGCCAAGCATGTGCAGCGGCTCGCTGCGTGACGTCGCGTCGAGGCGCGAATCCGCGAGAGCGTCGCCGCTCCGGTCAACCGCCACCTCGGGAGCACCGCAATGAGACGTCACCCCTTCGTTGGTCGCCCGCTCGCCGCGCTCGTCGCCGGCGGAGCGCTTGTCGCCGGCAGCGCCGCCCTGGCACCGTTCGCGCAAGCCGACCCCGTGCAATCCATGGGGCAGTCCATGGGGCAGTCCCTCGGGTCGACCGGCGTGACAACGGTCGAGGCTCCGGCGGAGGCGCCGGACGGCAAGTACATCGTCCGGCTCGACGAGGCGGCGAGCGCCGCGTACGACGGCGGGATCACCGGTCTGGCGCGCACCAAGCCCGCGGTGGGGGAGAAGCTCAACTCGGCCTCGGCGGCCAGCCAGGCGTACACCGCGTATCTGGACGAGCGCCGGGCCGAGGTGCTCGAGGCGGCGGACATCGCGGCGGACAGCGTGTTCTACGACTACGACACGTCGTACGCGGGTTTCGCGGCGGACCTCTCGCACGCTGAGGCGACCGCGCTGGCCGACACACCGGGCGTGCGGTCGGTGCAACCGAACGAGACGCTCCAGCTCGACACTTCCTACAGCCCGACGTTCCTCGGCCTCGACGAGCCGGGCACCGGCCTGTGGGACCAGCTGGGCGGGCCGACGGACGTCGGCGGTGCCGGCGAAGACATCGTCGTCGGCGTGATCGACTCCGGGTTCTCACCGACGGCGGGCAGCTTCGCCCCGCTCGACCCGCCACCGGCCCTTCCCGTCCCCGACGGGTGGCTCGGCACCTGCGAGCCCGGCGACCCCGACGACTTCGGCGGTGGCGCCTCGGACGACCCGGTCCAGACCGAGCCCGCGCTGCTCGACTGCGACGGCGACATCTACAACAGCAAGGTCATCGGTGCGCGCTACTTCGTCGAGGGCGTTCCTGCTCCCGTGCCCGGGGAGTTCGTGTCGCCCAAGGACTACGACGGCCACGGTTCGCACACCGCCAGCACGGCGGCCGGCAACAATGCGGTGCCCGCCGAGATCGCAGGCAACGTCGTCGGCGAGATCAGCGGCATGGCACCGCGAGCTCGCCTGGCCGTGTACAAGGTGTGCTGGGACCTCAAGGGCTGCACCGCGGCAGACATCGTCGCGGCCATCGACGCAAGCCTCGCCGACGGCGTCGACGTGATCAACTTCTCCATCTCCGGCCCGTCGGCGCTGGCCGTCGAGTCCGTTGCGGATGCGTTCTTCACCAGCGCCGAGGCGGGCGTTTTCATCGCGGTTTCCGGCGGCAACGACGGCGGCTCGGCTACCGTCGCGCACAACTACCCCTGGGTGAACACCACCGCGGCGAGCTCGATCCCGCGGACGTACGAGGTCCACGTCCTCGGCGAGGACGGCCAGGACTGGGTCGGCGCAGGCATCGGCGGCGCGGTCGGCCCGAGCCCGTCGGTGTACGCCGCGAATGCAGCAGCCGACGGTGTCGCCGCCGAGGACGCGGCCCGGTGCTTCCTGGACTCGCTCGACCCCGCGATCGTGTCGGGACAGATCGTGGTCTGTGACCGCGGCGTCAACCCGCGCGTCGAGAAGAGCGCGGTGGTGGCGGCCGCAGGCGGCCTCGCCATGGTGCTCGCGAACGACGCCGCCAACGGCGCATCGCTCGTCACCGAGCGGCACTCCATCCCGACGGCCCACGTGAGCTTCGACGCCGGCGTCGAGGTCAAGGACTACGTCGGCCTCGACACCGACAACGACGTGACCCTCGAGCTCGCCGCCGCGGAGGAGGTCACGGGCGACGCGGTCACCGCACCGGAGATGGCCTCCTTCTCCTCCACTGGTCCCGGAGGTGTCGCCGAGGGCGACCTGCTCAAGCCCGACATCACCGCTCCTGGCGTGAGCATCCTCGCCGCGGTCGCCAACACCGATCTCAACTCCGACGAGCAGTACGGCTTCCTGTCCGGCACGTCGATGTCCAGCCCGCACATCGCCGGGATCGGTGCCCTGCTGCGTGACCTGCACCCGGACTGGTCACCCGCGGCGATCAAGTCCGCGATCGTCACCACCGGCTATCAGCAGAACAACCAGGGCGACCCGATCCAGGCCCTTGACCCGGACACGTTCGAGCTGGTTCCCGCCACCCCGTTCAACTACGGCGGCGGTCACGTGGACCCGCAGGCAGCGGCAGCCGCACCCGCCGTGTACGACAGTGGCGCCGAGGACTGGACGCAGTTCCTGTGCGGGGCGGGCCAGCTGCCGCCGACCGACGCCGGCTGCTTGAGCGCCGGCAGCATCGACCCGAGCGACTTGAACTACCCGTCCATCGCAATCGGCGACCTGGGCGGCACGCAGACGGTCACCCGGACACTCACCAACGTCACCGACGCAACCCTGGATCTCATCTCGGACGTGGAGCTCGACGGCATCACCGCGACCGTCACGCCGGGGGAGCTGACCATCGAGCCGGGCGCGTCGGCGGAGTTCACGGTGGAGTTCACCTGGACGGACGCGCCGCTGGACACGTACGCCTTCGGCGCGCTCACCTGGACCGACGCGGCCGACCCGGACAGCACCGTTCGCAGCCCCATCGCGATCCAGCCCGTGCCGGTCGCGCAGGTCACCGACCTGCTCCTCGGCGTCGGTTCGACGGGTGAGGTGTCGGACACGGTCCAGCTCGGCGTCGACGACGAGATCGACGTGCGCCTGTCCGGACTCGAGCCGGCCCAGGTCGGCCTGGCCACCCTCTCCGACCCCAGCTCGGCCGGCTTCCCGTCGGATGACCCGGAGAGCTGCTTCGTCGACCCGGCTTGCGCGCCGCACGTGGGCCAGTTCTCGTACGACGTCCCCGACGGCGCCCGGTTGCTGCATGTCGCGCTCCTCGGGGAGGACTACGTGGAGACGACCGACCTCGACATGTACGTCTACGAGGAGACGCCCGACGGTCTCGTGCAGGTGGCGACAAGCACCTCCGAGGGAATTGCGGAGAGCGTGAGCTTGGAGAACCCCGCGGCCGGGACGTACCAGATCTTCGTCGAGCTGTACGGCCTCGCCATCGGCGAGACGGAGGTCGACGTCATCAACTACTCCTGGGCCGTCACCAAGGACGACGTCGACGACTTCTCGGTCGACCCGAAGTCGTTCACCGGCGACGTCGGTGAGTCGCAGGAGGTCACGTACTCCTGGTCCGACCTCGCCGTCCCAGCTGAGGGCAGCACCGAGCCGGCGCGCTATCTCGGTGTGGTCGACTTCCGCACCGACGGCGAGAACCTCGAGCGCTCGCTCGTACGGGTGGACGTCGCGCCGGCCGCGCCGCCGACCACGGCCCCCCCGACCACGGCGCCCCCGACGACGGCGCCACCGACTCCGCCGACGACCGACCCGACGACACCGGTGCCGACGACGACGCTGCCCAACACGGGCGGAGGGGACACGCCGATGTTCGCGGCGCTCGGTGTAGGCGCGGTCCTGCTCGGTGGTGCTTTCATCGCGCTGGCCGCCAGGAGGCTGCGCCAGGACTCCTGAGCACAGCGAACGCGCCGGCGGTTGTTCCAGCGAAACTTGTGACGGCCGCCGGCGCTGGCCTGTACGCGATTCCTTGATCAGCAGGCGGTCCCGCCGAACTAACATGCGTGACCCCTAGTGACAGCGGCGCGCGGCGGCGATACGTTGCGTTGATCAAGTCCGAGCGTGCGCAACCGGGGTGCGCAGTCGCTCAAGGTCACGAGCGTCCCCTTCCGCGCCGCTGCACCGGAGACCCACGATGCGATCAGCCAGCACAGTGCGACCCCCCGTTCTCCGGAGCCCCGTCCTCCGGAGCCCCGTCCTCCGGAGCCCCGTCCTCCGGAGCCCCGTCCTCCGGAGCCCAGCCGCCCTGTTCGCCGCGGGCGCGCTCATGGCGGCCACCGCCGCGCTCGCTCCGTTCGCGGTCGCCGGACCTCCCCCCGCGACGGCTGCCGCGGCGGCCTCGAAGGCGGTCGAGAAGGCAGCTGACGGGAAGTACATCGTGGGCCTGGCGGCTGCGCCGGTCGCGACGTACGCGGGCGGCGTCGCCGGGCTGGCCGCCACGAGCAGCTCCGACGGCGTGACCTTCAACCGCGCCGCGCCCGCCGTCGGCGCGTACCGCGCGTACCTCGACGACCAACGCGAAGCGGTGCTGGACGCCGTCCCCGGCGTCACCCCGTTCTACGAGTACGACTGGGCCATCTCAGGGTTCGCCGCGAGCATGTCGTACGAGGAGGCGCAGACGGTCGCCGCGCAGCCGGGCGTCCGCGCAGTGACCCCGAACGAGATGCTCGAGCTGACGACGACCCACTCCCCGACCTTCCTCGGGCTCGACCAGCCCGGTGGCGCGTGGGAGACGGCCGGGGGAGCCGACGTTCTCGGCGGCGCCGGGGAAGACGTCGTGATCGGCATCATCGACGGCGGCTTCACCCCGGAGTCGGGCAGCTTCGCGCCGCTGGACCCGGCGCCCGCGACCACGGTCCCCGACGGCTGGCTCGGCACCTGCGACACGGGCGATGCGAGCGACCTCGGTGGCGGCCCGGTCGGGGACGTCACGACCGACGGCGACCAGCCGGCCGAGCTGGCCTGCGAAGGCACGGTCTACAACAGCAAGGTCATCGGCGCGCACTACTTCGTAGAAGGCTTCGGCGCCCCCGACCCTGACGAGTTCCTGTCGGCCCGCGATGCCGGCGGGCACGGCTCCCACACCGGCAGCACCGCCGGCGGCAACCACGGCGTGCCGATCACGGTCGCCGGCGAGGAGCTCGGTGAGATCAGCGGCATGGCGCCGCGAGCCCGCATCTCGGTGTACAAGGTGTGCTGGCAGACGATCACCGGTGGCTCCTGCTCCAGCGCGGACTCGACCGCGGCTATCGAGATGGCGACCATCGACGGGGTCGACGTCATCAACTACTCGATCTCCGGTTCGTTGACCAGCGCGATCGACCCGGTGGCACTCGCGTTCTACGGCGCTGCCGCGACCGGCATCTTCGTGGCCGTCTCGGCAGGCAACGCGGGCACGCCGGGATCCGTCGCGCACAACTACCCGTGGGTGACCACCGTCGCCGCGAGCACCCAGGACCGCAGGTTCGACGTGACAGTGACGCTCGGCAACGGCGACACCTACAGCGGCACCGGCATCTCCGGCGGCGTGGCCGAGTCGGACGCGGTGTTCGGCGGCGACATCCCGTCGGAGCCAGGAGCCCAGTCGGCGCTGTGCGCGCTCGGCAGCCTCGACCCGGACGAGGCCGAGGGCAAGATCGTCGTGTGCAACCGCGGCACGGTTTCTCGCGTCGTCAAGAGCCAGGCCGTCCTCGAGGCGGGCGGCATCGGGATGGTCCTCGCCAACGACGCTCCGAACGGCGCGTCAACCGCGACCGAACGTCACTCCGTGCCGACCGCGCACGTCTCGTTCCTCGACGGCGTGGCGATCATCGACTACATCAGGAGCAAGAACGACCCGACGATCACGCTCAGCTCGTACGACTTGATCATCGGCGACGAGCTCACGGCACCGTCGATGGCGTCGTTCTCGTCGCGGGGTCCCGGCGGCGTGGCCGACGGCGATCTGCTCAAGCCGGACATCACCGCACCTGGAGTGGACATCCTGGCCACGCTGGCGCCGTACGCCGGCGCCTACGGGGAGCTGTACGGCTTCCAGTCCGGCACGTCGATGTCCAGCCCGCACATCGCCGGCCTCGGTGCCCTGCTCAGGGACATCCACCCGGACTGGTCGCCGATGGCGATCAAGTCCGCCCTGATGACGGGCGCCTACCAGAGCAACAATCAGGGCGAGCCGATCGAGCGTCTCGGCGAGGTGGCAACACCCTTCGAGTTCGGCGCCGGCCACGTCGACACGCAGGCCTCAGCTGCGACACCGCTCGTCTACGAGAGCACGTTGCTGGAGTGGTCCCAGTTCCTGTGCGGCACCGAGCTGCAGAGCGACCCGGCGTGCGAGTTGCTCGACCCGATCGACCCGAGCGAGCTCAACCTGGCGTCCATCGCGGTGAGCGACCTCACGGGATACAGCGACGTCACCCGTACGGTCACGAACAGGTCCGCGGACGCCGTGACCGCCACGGCCTCGGCCGAGTCGCCTGACGGTTTCGACGTGACGGTCACGCCCGAGGAGATCGCGCTCGGGCCCGGCGAGAGCGCGACGTTCGTCGTCCATGTCGAGATCGGCGCGGCGCCGCTCGACGAGTGGCGGTTCGGGTCGTACACGTGGACGACGGACTCCTCCGTCGAGGTCCGCAGCCCGCTTGCCGTCAAGGCCGACTCCTTCGACGCGGCCGAGCTGCTCGAGGGCTCGGGCTCGACCGGCGAGGTGACCGACATCACCGGTGCCGGGATCACGGCCGACATCCAGGTGCAGGTCAGCGGGCTTGACGCCGCGCAGGTCGACTCAGCCGTGCTGTCCGAGCCGACCAGCGGCGCATTCGCGACGGGAGCACCGCCGGACCCGGCCGACCTCGAGCCGCACCTCATGGCGGCGGTGCTCGACATCCCCGCCGACACCGACCTCGCGCACTTCGAGCTGTTCGCCGAGGACTACGCACTGACCAGTGACCTCGACCTTTACGTCTACTCGGGGGTGTGGCCCGACGTGGAGCTGGCGGAGTCGTCGACGTCGCCGGTGGCGGCCGAGATGGTCGCTCTGGATTCCCCCGAAGAGGGCCCGTACCTCGTGTACGTCGACCTGTGGGCGCTCGAGCCCGGCGTCCTGTCCGAGACGGTCTACCTGCACTCGTTCGTCGTCGGCGAGGACGGCGACGGCAACTTCACCGTGACCCCGGACTCGTACTCCGTGGAGCCGGGTGACATGACGCCGATCACGTTCTCGTGGGAGGGCCTGGCGGGCCCCGAGGACATGTCGACCGCGGTGGTGTCGCCGCTCGTCAGCCGCTACCTGGGGTTGGCGGACTACGTCGACGGGGAGGGCAACGACCTGGCGCGGACGCTCGTACGGGTGGACGTCGAGGCTGAGGCCCCGCCGACCACTCCGCCGACGACGGTGCCTCCGACCACCGAGCCCCCGACGACACCACCTCCGACGGACCCGCCGACGAGCGACCCGCCGACACCGGTGCCGAGCACGACGTTGCCCAACACTGGTGGCGGGGACACGCCGATGTTCGTGGCACTGGGCCTCGGTGCGGTCCTGCTCGGCGGTGCGTTCGTCGCGCTCGCCGCCCGAAGGTTGCGCCTGGGCTGAGGGCAGTGGTATGGGATTGGGGCGCGTACGAGTTGCGGTCGCCACTCAGGCGGGTGGTGGCGCGGGCACGGTGACGGGTGTGGCGGATCCGCGTCGGCGCGACCGGAGGGCGTACAGCGGGATGCCGATCACGGCGAGCGCGATGGCGAACGGCAACACCGCGCCGAAGACGGTGAGGCCCCCGACGATCGCTCCCGTGAAGGCGTCCCAGCCGCTGCGCAGCCCGGTCATGAAACCCGCCTGGGCGGCGACCGGATCGCTCGCCTCGGAGGTGAGCGTGAGCGTGACGGTGGCGAGAGTAACCAGCTCGTCGAGTGCCTGAAGCCGGGCGCTGAGGGCATCCAAGTCGGACTGACGGCGGCTGATCTCGTTCTCCAGGGTCACCACGTCGGTCAGGTCCGCGGCGTCGGTCACGAGAGCGAGGAGGCGGTCCAGGCTCGCCCGCTGCGACTCGAGTCGAGCCTGCACGTCGACGTACTCATCGGTCACGTCCTCCGCTCCTCGGCTCTGCGACAGGAGAGTGCCGAGCTCGCCCAGCTTGGTGATCAGGTCGTTGAGCGCCTCCGGGGGGACGCGCATCGTCAGCGTCGAGACCGTGTACGGCGTCGGCCGGTCAGGCGCTGCCGGCTCGGTCGCGGTCTGCTCGTCGGTCACCACGCCGCCGGCCGCGGTTACGGCAGCTTCGGCGAGCCGGGCGTCGGTCAGCACGGCGTCGCTCTCCACGACGAGGTCGGCCCGGAGGATCTGCTTGCGGTCGGACAGGAGCTGCACCTCGCTGACCGTCGCGTCGGCACTGCGGGAAGCGCCGGAGTCCTCGTCGGTCGAGGCGCTCGATGTGTCGGCTGCCTCCTCGCTCGTGCCGAAAGCAGCGGGGGCTCCGGCGGCGCCGTCAGCCCCGGCGCTGTCGCTTTCGGAGGTGGAATCGTCGCCTCCCGAACACGACGCGATGCTGAGGGCAAGGGCACCGGTGACGACAAGGGCGGCGAGCTGTCGAAGCCGGCTCGTACGCCGGCCTGGTCGCATGGACATACCTGTGGGGCCCGTCACGGTGCCTCCTCGTTCGATGCCGTGCCACCTGGTGAGCGCGGCCGGGCGATCTCGACGGTGTGATCTTCGTGGCTGAGACGGCCGCGCGCCGGCGCCCGTTCCGCCGCTGTTGGTCACAACCACGTCACGACCGTTCCACGCACCGTCTGGAAGGGTGGGCTGATGAGCGCGGACCTGCCCACTGAGACCGGTTGCGCCGACCGCCAGCGCCCAGGCGCGGCGCCGTGGCACGTCGTCGTCATCGGTGGCGGCATCAGCGGCCTCGCCGTGGCGCATGCGCTCCGGGGTGCCGTGAGCGCTGGCCCCGCGAGGGACGGCGCCAAGGGTGGCGCGACGCCGACAGACCGAGCGGCGACCCCCGACGTCACAGTCCTCGAGGCCGGTCCGGAGATCGGCGGCAAGCTCCGGGTGTCCGAGCTCGACGGGCTTCCGGTCGACGAGGGCGCGGAATCGGTGCTCGCGCGGCGACCCGAGGCCGTCGAGTTGATTCGTGCCGTCGGACTCGAAGCAGACCTGGTCTACCCGGCGACGACCGCGGCCTCGGTGTGGACCCGCGGAGCGCTGCGGCCGCTGCCGGCCGGCACGGTCATGGGGGTGCCGACGGATCTCAGCGCGCTCGCGGCGAGTGGCATCCTCTCGCTCCGCGGGCTGGCCCGGGTTCCCCTGGACCACCTCCTACCGCGCACGCGGCAGCCTGCCGGTGAGGACGTTGCCGTCGGTGCGTACGTCCGCGCCCGGCTCGGCCGCGAGGTCTCCGAGCGGTTGGTCGATCCCCTCCTGGGCGGCGTGTACGCCGGTCGCGCCGAGGCCCTCTCGCTCGAAGCGACAGTGCCCGCCCTGGCTGCCGCGGTGTCGGGGGAGCGGTCGCTGCTCAAGGCGGCGGCGAAAGTCCGGCGCGAGGCCTCGGGGTCGAGCGCGTCACCGGCGGACCCTGTGTTCGCGTCCGTGCGCGGGGGGCTCGGCCGCCTCCCGGCCGCCGTCGCCGCCGCCTCGGGCGCGACCATCCTGACCGGCACGACCGTGCGGGAGATCGCACGTACGCAGCACGGGTGGCGGCTGACGATCGGGTCGACGGACACGCCGGAGCAGGTCGACGCCGACGCCGTCGTGATCGCCCTGCCGGCCGCGCCCGCCGCGCGCCTGCTCGCGGCGTCGGCCCCCGGGGCGGGCGCGGCGCTGGGCAACATCCCGTACGCGAGCGTGGCGGTCGCGTCGTACGTCTACGCGAGGTCGGCGTTCCCCCGGCTGCCGCCGGGCAGTGGAGTTCTCGTGCCGAGCGTGGAGGGGCGGTTGGTCAAGGCCGCGACGCTGCTGACCTCGAAGTGGGGGTGGCTCGGGGCGGCAGCGGGACCCGATCGGGTCGTCGTCCGCGCATCGGTCGGGCGACATCGCGAGGAGGCGGTGCTCCAGCGGGAGTCGGACGAGCTGCTCCGTGCTGTCGCCGAGGACCTTGGCGGGATGACCGGTCTGATCGGCGAGCCGATCGCCGCGCGCCTGAGCAGGTGGGGGGGCGGGCTCCCGCAGTACCAGGTGGGGCATGTTGCCCGGGCGGCCAGGGCCAGGGACGCCGCGGAGGCGCTGCCCGGGGTGGTGGTCTGCGGCGCGGCGTACGACGGGATCGGCGTGGCGGCATGCGTCGCCGGGGCGCAGGCCGCGGCGGCCCGACTTCTCGCCTGGCGCCGCGCGACACGAGAATGAGCGGTATGGCCGACACCCCGACCGATTCAGTCACCCCCGCAGCTATGCCCGATGCCGCGACCGCCAGCACGCGGCGCATCCCGCGGGCGCGCGAGCTGAACGCGCAGATCCGCTACACGATGTGGTCGGTCTTCCGCGTCGCCTCCCGGCTCAACGAGAAGCGTCAGGACCTCGTCCGCGAGGTCGACGAGCTGTTCGAGGCGCTGTCAGGCAAGGACGTCACGGTGCGCGGCGCGTACGACGTCTCGGGCCTGCGCGCAGACGCGGACATCATGGTGTGGTGGCACGCGCCGAGCCCGGATGACCTGCAGGAGGCGTACCACGCGCTGCTCCGCACCTCGCTCGGGCGCCACCTCCAGCCGGTGTGGTCCCAGCTTGCGCTGCACCGGCCGGCCGAGTTCAACAAGGGGCACATCCCGGCGTTCCTGGCCGACGAAGAGCCGCGGGCGTACGTCTGCGTATATCCGTTCGTGCGGTCGTACGAGTGGTACCTGCTGCCGGACGAGGAGCGGCGGGCGATGCTGGCGGAGCACGGCCAGATGGCGCGTGGCTTCCCCGACGTGCGAGCGAACACCGTGTCGTCGTTTGCGCTCGGCGACTACGAGTGGATGCTGGCGTTCGAGGCCGATGAGCTGCACCGCATCGTCGACCTGATGCGGCATCTGCGAGCGTCGCAGGCTCGCCGCCACGTGCGCGAGGAGCTCCCGTTCTACACCGGTCGCCGCCGAGCCATGGCCGAGATCATCGCCGCCCTGCCCTGACTGCACGGAGCTGGGAGACTGGGGTCCTCATGGCCGCCGGCGCTCCGAACCTCCTCAATGCGGACGCCGTCAGCAAGTCGTACGGCATCAGAGCGCTCCTCGAGGGCGTATCGCTCGGGGTCGCCGCGGGCGAGCGGATCGGCGTGGTCGGGCGCAACGGCAGCGGCAAGTCCACGCTCCTCCGAGTCCTGACCAAGCGCGAGCCGACTGACGCCGGCCGGGTCACCCACACCCGTGACCTGCGGCTCGCCACCCTCGACCAGCACACCGAGCCCGATCCCGCGGCGACAGTGCGGCACGCGGTGGTGGGGGACAGGCAAGACCACGAGTGGGCCGGTGAGCGCCGCGCGCGAGACGTCGTGTCCGGGCTGCTCGCAATTGTGCCGTTCGACGCGCTCGCCGGCGACCTCTCGGGCGGTGAGCGGCGCCGGGTCGCGCTGGCCAGCCTCCTCGTCGCCGACCACGACCTGATCGTCCTCGACGAGCCCACCAACCACCTGGACATCGAGGCCGTCGCCTGGCTCGCCGCGCACCTTGCCGCGCGGTCGTCGGCCCTCATCGTCGTCACCCACGATCGCTGGTTCCTCGACGAGGTGTGCCTGACGACGTGGGAGGTCCATGACGGCGTGGTCGAGTCCTACGACGGGGGCTACGCCGCGTACGTTTTGGCCAAGGCCGAGCGCGCCCGCATCGCCGGGGCGACGGAAGCCAAGCGGCAGAACGTGCTGCGCAAGGAGCTCGCCTGGCTGCGGCGCGGCCCGCCGGCGCGGACCTCCAAGCCGCAGTTCCGCATCGATGCTGCCAACGCCCTGGTCGCGGACGAGCCGCCCGCGCGCGACAAGCTCGCACTTGTCAAGCTCGTCACAGCGCGGCTGGGCAAGCGGGTCGTCGAGCTCGAGGACGTGTCGACATCGCTCGGCGGGAGCGAGCTGCTCGACCGCGCGACCTTCCGGCTCGGCCCGGGGGACCGAATCGGTCTGCTCGGGCCCAACGGCGCCGGCAAGACCACGCTGTTGCGGCTGCTGACCGGCGAGCTCGACCCCGACACGGGCAGGGTCGAGACCGGCAAGACCGTCCGGTTCGCGCACTTGTCGCAGACACTGGGCGAGCTCGACCTGACCCAGACCGCGCTGGCGTCGGTCGAGGAGGTGCGGCGCATCACCCGTACGCGCGTCAGCAGCGGGTACGGCTCCGGCGTCGGGTCCGGGGCGGAGGTCACGGCGACGCAGCTGATGGAGCGGTTCGGCTTCACAGGCGAGCGGTTGACCACCCGTGTCGGCGAGCTGTCCGGCGGGGAACGGCGGCGGCTGCAGGTCCTGCGCTTGCTGCTCGAAGAGCCGAACGTCCTGCTGCTCGACGAGCCCACGAACGACCTCGACATCGAGACGCTCACCGTGCTCGAGGACTACCTCGACGGATGGCCCGGGTCGCTGATCGTCGTCTCCCACGACCGCTACTTCCTCGAACGAGTGACCGACAGCGTGTGGGCGCTGCCGGGCGACGCGACGCTGCAGCACCTTCCGGCCGGCGTCGAGGGCTACCTGTCGCTGCGCAGCGCGGATGCCACGGGCGTACGCGACGGTGGCGTGCCCCGTGCTCCAGCCAGCGCGAGCAGTCCGTCGAGCCGATCCGGGGCGGGCCAGGACGCGGCGCCGGATCTCACGTCGCGTACGGACACGGCCGTCGCGTCCGCCGATCGGCGCGCGGCCAAGAAGGACGCGACCCGTCTCGACCGAGCACTCTCCCGGCTCGGCGCTCGCGAGGACCTGCTGCACGCCGAGATGGCCTCGAGCGCGAGCGACTACGTACGCCTCGGAACGCTCGACAAGGAGCTGCGCGACCTTCTTGCCGAGCGCACCCGGCTCGAGGACGAATGGCTCGACGTGATGGAGCAGCTCGACGGCTGAGCCCCGGCAGCTCCTACAGCTTCATCACCCCGATCTCCTCGGGCGTGAAGTCTGGGAACACCTTCGAGACGTCGGCGTCGAAACGGCTCTGCACCACCTCGGCGAGCACGCTGCGGAAGTCCCGCGTGACGGCGAGGTCGCCGTCGATGAGCTTGCCGGAAGCGAGGCCGGGCCAGTTCCCGTAGTACTTGCCGCCCTTCACCCCAGCACCGAGCAGCAGCATCGCGCTGGCGTAGCCGTGGTCGAGCCCGTTGCTCGCGTTGGGGCTCACGCGGCGGCCGAACTCCGTGATCGTCACGACCGTGACGCGCGTGGCGTCGTCGCCCAGGTCGGCGTAGAACGCCTTGAGCGCCTGCGCCAGCTCGTCGATCGAGGTGAGCATGTTGCCGCCGCTGAGGTCGCCGAGGCCAGCGTGCATGTCCCAGCTCCCGTAGTCGACCGCGACCGCCCGCGTGCCCACGTCGGCACGGATCAGCCGGGCCGTCTCCGCGAGAGCGTCGCCCAGATCCCCGGACGGGTACGCGTCGTCGCCGGTCGGAGGGTCCTCGGTCTCGGGCACGTCGGCGAGGGTCTCCGACACCTCGCGGGCCGATCGGGCGCCCTGCCCGAGGACGGTGTCGACCGGACCCCACATCAGGTCGAGTGACTTCTTCCGCCGCGCCAGCGCGTCCGGGTCGTCCGGTCCGGACAGCTCCATGTCGTCGAGATCGGAGACCGCCAGCACCGGCTCCTTGCCGTACAGCGAGACGGGCACAAGGGGTGAGCCCATCTGGACGGCCTCGAGGGGCGACTGGAGCTCGTCGAGCCCGATCAGCCGGTTCAGCCAGCCGCGGCGGATGTCCGAGCCAGGGTCGGCGTCCTCGATCTCTTCCATCGCCGCGAAGTGGCTGCGGTTCGGGGCCGGCAGGCCGACAGCGTGCACGGCCGCCATCTCGCCGGCCTCCCACATCGGCTTGAGCGGTTTGAAGTTCGGATGCAGGCCGAACAGCTCGTCGGGGACGAGCAGCTCGTTCGACGGGATGACTATGCCGTCGCGGGCGGTCTCGTAGTCCTCGTCGCCCCACGGCACGACCAGCGACAGGCCGTCCGCGCCGCCGCGCAAGCTCAGCAGCACCAGGACGTTCTGTGCCTTCTCCGTCGGTGCCTCTGGCGTTTGGGCGCGCGCGACCTGGATGAACGCGCCGCCCTTGACCGATGTCAGCACCCCGGCGCCGGCGAGGGCGAACGCGCCCTGCATGAACCTGCGACGCGACGTCTCGAAACCGGGACAGCCGCACTCCATGCCCGCCGGGGCAGGACGCCTGGCTGCCGCCGTTCTCGCCGCGCTCACTTTCGATGCGGTCCTCTGGGTCGGCATCGCGCCCCTCATCGGGTCATGTGTTCTGGCGTGTCGAGCACGGCGGTGATCACCTGGGCGAAGCGGTGGAGGACGACCCCGCTGTCGCTGGTGACCTCCTCGTCGGGTGACGCGTCGGCTGCGGTGGCGGCCGCATCGATGATCGCGTCGCTAGCCTCGCGCGCCAGGATGCGGCGGCTGACGTGGTCGACGACGGTGCTGAACGGAGCGGGCAGGTCGGGCAGCCACTCCTCGGTCGGGAGGTACGTGATCCCGATCTGCGGGAAGTTGCCGACCGCGGCGTTGCGGTGCACCTTCCACGAGCCCAGCACCCGGCTCGCCGACGACCAGGCGTCGGCAACGTCGGGGAACCCGTCCGGACGCTCCCAGTCGAACGGCCGCTGGCCCATGTCCTCGGACAGACCCAGGATCGCCTCCGACGCCTCGCCGGTGACACCCTCGGGCGGGTCGATCTCGACGCCGGTGACTCGGTACGTGTTGACGGTGTCCTCGCTCGGCGTACGCACCTTGAGGCCGACGGCCGCCTCGAACTCAGGGTGGTCGACCAACGCGCGCAAGGTCTCCTTGATGTCCGTGCCAGAGTCCACAAAGACCTTCGCGAGGTCGGAGACCAGGCCGTCCGACGGGTCGTCGGACACGAAGCGCACCGCCAGGCGGCGGCACACGCGGTCCGCTGTCGACTCGTGCTGCGCGAGCCACCGGAGGTAGTCCTCGGTGAGCTTCTCCCCATCAGTCGAGTCGTTCTTGTCGGTGAAGTCCATGACTGTGACGCGGCCGACGTAGTGGTCCTCGGGGCTGTAGTAAGGCTCCCAGGTCTGGAACATGTCGACCATCCACCCGGTGAGGATCATGGTGGAGTCGTGGACGTCGTCCTCCGTGAAGCCCGACTCCGAGCCCACCGTGTGCAGCTCGAGGAGCTCCCGGCCGAGGTTCTCGTTCGGCGCCTCGGCGCTCGAGCGCGCATTGTCTAGGTAGCACAGCATCGCCGGGTGCAGGTCGGCCGCGATCAACAGGTCGTCGAACCTGCCGAGCGCGTTGTCGCGGATCGCAGTGTCGTACGACATTCGGTGCGGGAAGGACTTCGACAACGGTGCGGGCACGTGCAGCAGGTTGGACCACATGTCGGCCATCACCTCGAGGACCTGCCGCTTGCTGTAGATGCGCCGAAGCAGCGTCCATCGGGCGAAGTCGGACTGGACCTCGTGGCTGCTGATGTCGCCGCCGTTGTCGGCGTCCGCGAGATCTTCCGCCGACCACCACAGGTGGGGCCACCAGTCGGCCATGTCTTCGGCCGCGCCGTCCGGCGGCGGGTCGTCGAGCTGCTCGTCGAACCAGGCTCGTGCCCCGCCCGCGGCGTCCGCGTCGGCGACAAGGTCCGGCGTGACACCGAAACTGAACCGGCTGAGGAGATGACGATCTTCGGTCGACGGGACCGGGAGGGACTTGCTCGGCAGGGTGGTCAAGTGCAGCTGCGTGCGAGCTCGTTGCGAAACCGTTGACAGGAGAGGACTCCTTCACAATCAGCCCCGAGTGGCTGTGTCGTCCCCCGCGACGTCGGTCTGGCCGCATGCTAGCAAAAGTGCTCCCTGGGTCACTCCGCGGGCTCGAGGCGAAGCGACAGCGAGTTGATGCAGTAGCGCCGATCCGTCGGCGTGTCGTACCCCTCGCCGTCGAACACGTGCCCGAGGTGCGAGCCGCAGGCTGCGCACCGGACCTCTGTGCGGACGCTGCCCATGGATCGGTCCTCGATGTACTCGACCGTGTCGGTCTCGGGCGCAAAAAAGGATGGCCACCCGCAGTGGGACTCGAACTTCGTCTCACTGCGGAACAGCTCGGCGCCGCACGCCCGGCAGTCGTACACCCCGGCGCGCTTCTCGTCGACGTACTCCCCGGTGAACGGCCGCTCGGTGCCCGCCTGGCGGAGCACGTGGTACTCCTCCCGACTCAGCTGGCTGCGCCACTCGTCATCACTGCGTTTCACGTCGTACGTCATGAGACGAGCCTAAACGAGGGAACGCGTCAGCAGTCTGACGGCAGGGTTACCGCAGCCGCAGCCGGACCACCTGCGGGTCATGGTCGCTCGCCTGGTCGACGAAGTCGGCGTTGACATGCACCACGTCGTAGTCGCGGGGCACCCGCACCGGCCGCTGCACAGCGTCAACCGGCGCCAGCGCCGGACTGACCAGGATGTGGTCGAGCACCTGCGAGTTGCCTTCGAAGACGTACGTGTAGCGCTGCCGAGGCTTGAGGTAGGTGATGAGGTCGCTCAGATCAGCACCACCGCCCGTCAGGATCTCGAGCGTCTCGGAGAACTCGAAGTCGTTGATGTCGCCGGCGACCACCACGTTGGCATCGGCGTCGAGCGCCAGGATCTCGTCGACGAACGCGTTGACCGAGGCAGCCTGGTCGTGTCGCTTGGCCTCGCTCGTGCGCGCGGGCGGCTGGTAGCGGCCGAACAACGGCTCGTCGCCGCCCTTGCTGGAGAAGTGGTTCGCTACGACGAACAACGTCTCGCCGCGCCACGTGAACTCACCTGCGAGGGGTTTGCGGGTCGCCTCCCACGCCGCGTTGAGCGGGTCGATCCGGCCGGGGCTGTGGTCGAGCGCGACCTCGCCGTCGACGAGCACCGCGTGCGTGGGCGTGG
>Ga0136634_10000277_pt1 | contig 24679 bp, 9 predicted proteins | sample AntDrymUQ8332106_2_FD_104654 | JGI IMG/M metagenome (GOLD analysis project Ga0136634, IMG submission 104654) | Polar desert sand microbial communities from Dry Valleys, Antarctica - metaG UQ833 (21.06) | ecosystem: Environmental > Terrestrial > Soil > Desert | place: Antarctica: Dry Valley... | reverse complement strand
GGTGAGTACATTCATAAAATTCAGAAACGTAGTAATATGCTTTCTGCCTTTGTGCATTTTTCACCAAAGGACGAGCGTTCAGCATTGAAAAGTGGAAATTGGTTAATCAAGGATATCGAAATCGAAAATGTAGACCATGTGTACAACTATAATTTCGAAAAGGGATTATGGCAGACGGGCCAGCCTGTTACAAACATTAAATTCGAAAAAATAAAAGCAAAGGGCATCCTTAGTGCCTTCAATATTATTGCAGATGGGAAACAGAATTTTAATCTTGATGTTCACAACTCTACATTCTCATTTCGGGAAGGAACCGTTTTTGATGCAACTAGTTTTGAGGGCGCAAAGATTACTTCGCCTGCGTTATTTAATGCATCCAATTTTGACCAGATAAAACTTCAAAAAGTCATATTCAAAAAGAAAGATTCCAGGCCTTTAATGAATCTTAGTTCAGGTAATACACTAGTTCTTGACCGGGTTTCTTTTATTACAGGGAGCAGCTCTGTTCCGTACAACTTCGAGAAAATCAGCGATGGAAAAATGGAAAAAATGAAACTGAATAAAGCTGACATAAAATCGAATCAATTCCCATTATAACCGCAAAAGAAAACCGGCGCAAGGTAATGGATCTGTTCAGTGAGTGATTCTGTGAGTATACGCTACTAAGCAATTATTACCAAAAGCTTACCTACTGTTTTCAAAGCGATGAAATCAAATAAGTAAGTAACTCAAAGAGGTGAATTCTTTCCCTCATGATAAATTTATTTTTGTTTATCATCAGCAGTTCACTACTTTTATTACCAATCGATTCCAAATCTTACCTATTGATATCTGCGGTAAATGATCCGAATCCTTACAAAGGATACCGTTTAGTCTGCATTCGAGGTATCCTGATTAGCCACCGCCTTATTGTTTAGCCTGATTAGATAGTTACGTTTTGTAATTGTTTAAACAAACCTATGCCTCTTTTAAATCCTCTGTCATCCAGATTTGCCAGCCTACCACTTATTCTTTGCGGTCCGATCGTGAGGAGAACAGAATCCGATAATGTTTCCGTGTGGGTTGTTTTAAAAGAAGAAAGAGAAATCGCACTTGAAGTATATCCCGGTTATTGCACACCATCAGCCGCTACGTTTCCTGAAAAGTTATTTACATCTAAACGTACAAAAACGATAAGCCTTGGTGATAATTTACATATCGGCCTGGTCACACTTGAAAGTATGCCTGCGGTAGCGCCCGAAGTCATTCCCACACCCGTGGCCTTCAGACCAGGAGCAATCATCTCATACGATTTACATTTCTTCAAGGAAGGCTCCCAAAGTTTTGACGAAAACCTGAACTCATTAGGTCTCTTGGATGCACCCGAATTATTAGGATTTGCAAAAGGTCAGCTTCCCTCGTTTATTACTGCTCCCGAAAAATTAGAAGATCTCCGAATATCGCATGGCTCATGCCGAAAACCGCATGGGCAAGGGCGCGATGGGCTTGCAATCCTCGCAAAAATTATTGAAGGTGATTTTACGGAAGCCCCGCGAATGACTAATCCAATCGCCCGGCCTCACATTTTTTTTCATACCGGTGATCAAATTTATGCCGACGATTGTTCTGATTTTTTGACGCAACATTATACCGATGCAGGAAATTTCCTAATGCAACGGGTTGAAGAAATGCCCTTTCCGTCCAACCCGCGCAACGATTCGGAAGCACAAAAAGAACTCAAGATTGAAGATTTTGTTTGGATACAACAAAGCGCCGAAGCCTATGCTCCCGGGAAACGCGCAACCAATTTCTATTCAGGCTTTACCGGCTCTCAGGGAAATCATCTTTTTTCCATCGCCGAATATTGTGCCGCCTATATGTTTCAGTGGTGCGATGTACTTTGGCCGGCAACATTGCCCGAAGTCAACGACGTTTTTAAAGACCGGGTGATCTACCATGGTCAAACCCTCCCATATCAGTTCCCCTTCGTTGAATTTAATGAAGCGGAAAATAAGCGTCGCGGGCAAACACCCGAGGTGCCTTCTAACTGGTCGGCCTTACCTCCGGCACAAAAGCAAAGTCTATTGAATTCGGCATTTACGAGTGATGAAATTCCCGAGGACACCAAATCCACTGATGCAACGGTTTTGAAACTTTATTATCAACGATTTTTAAAGAGCAGGCAAAGAAAATCGCCCGACGCCGTTCAGGAAGAAAGGGATCGTGTTGAAGAATTCAAAGCGGGATTGAAAGCGGCAAGAAGAGTTCTGGCAAATACGCCGTGTATCATGAGCTTCGATGATCATGATGTGACGGATGATTGGTATTTGAATGGCGGCTGGTCACAACGAGCGCTGGGTTCCGTTCTGGGTGAACGAATCATTCGAAATGGTCTGATAGCCTTCGCACTTTTCCAGTCCTGGGGTAATGATCCGAAAGGATGGGCTGATAAAACCCCCGGGAAAGACGCCCGACGGAAATTATTGGAGGAAATTCCGAAGCTGACAAAATCATTGAAACCCCTGCAAAGCCCTGCGCCAACAGGGATTGTTAGTGATACAAGACCGGCCGGTGATAAAGAATTCACTGACTTCTTTCAGGAAAAACTTGGATTTGGAAATTTTGAAGATCCGCCGGTAAAGTGGCACTGTTCACTTAAACTCGGGCCGGCTCAGGTCTATGTGCTCGATACGCGCACACGGCGCGATTTTTCAAGGGGACTTGACTATCCACCGAATCTCATCGGCAAGAAAGCATTGGGAGAACAACTTCCCGGCTCCCTTCCATTTGGTGCTGAACTCGCAATCGTTGTTTCCGGTGCACCCGTACTCGGTCTTGCAACGATTGAATCGATCGGGCAACCCATCATTTCGCGAATTTTGGATGTAAAAAGTTTTGCAAAAAAAGCGGTGAGTGAAGAAAAAGAAGCGGATCGAATTGCAAAACGGGAATCAAATTTAAAAAAAGGCCGTGATAGTCTGGATGTCGAACACTGGACGCTCCACATCGAAGGATATGAAGCGTTATTAAAGCGATGTGCCGGTCTTAAAAAAGTATTATTTCTTTCTGGCGATGTACACTACGGCATTTCAAGTGAGATGGATTATTGGACAAAAGATGTTCCGGTCGCAGCGCGGTTTATACAAATGGTCTCCAGCCCCCTCAAAAATGCAAAACCTGAAGGGCAGCTCTGGGGAATACTTCCCGCAGGTTTCACACAATCTTTGCTTGGCGGTGGATTGAACCGGGAGTTTACCAATCTTACCTCCATCGGGTGGGAAGAAGTTGATGTGGAAAAACTGAAACTGAAAGTTCAGACAAAACCCGGCGAATATGCCGATGCTAGGCCCAGCCATATACCCATACGTCTCAAGCGGATCATGTCGAAAAGCCCGGTCTTTCTGCCCTTACGGGATTGGCCGCTTGAAGAAATCGAACCTGAAAATGAAAATGAAGACGCGAAGATTTTTCCGAGAATCGTTTTCCGTACGGATGTACCCGAACCCTCATTTCGATGGAAACTAAATCTACTGAAAGATGAGCGGCCTGATAGCGTCCGTTTTAAGTCGCTGCTCACCAAACCTCCGGATTTGGGTACCGACATCGTCGGGGATGTTCATACCGGCGAACCCTTTCAGGATGGCCTCGACAGCATTCTGCGTCGCGCATCTTTTTTCAGCCGGGCACATTTTAGCAGAACAGTAAATTGGCATAGTCATTCAGCGATTGTTCATTTCGAAAAAACAGAAAGCGGGTTCCTCGCCAAACATTCACAATATTTCACACCGTTTCTTGATGCACCCGATGAAAATGCAATTGCCAAATTCGATGAACCATTTTTTCGACACGAGGCATCGTTGAATTCAAAAGCTACCGACGACAAACCAGCATTACCCATTGAATCACAAACCTGAAATTCATCATAAATGAACGCGGTTACTCGATTTATCAATTGGCTCGATGATCTTTTTGCACCGTTGGCAGAATTATCAAAGGATGAAAATTTTAGGGGCGAGTTGCTGGCATCTGCCGGGGCCAAAGCGAAAGAAGATGCGGCATCAAAGGAAAAACTCAAAAAGAAATTTGAATTCCTGATTGAAATCCTCACCAAGATAAAAGAAAAGCTTGGGCTCGATAAATCCGATATTCCGAAGGTGAGTAATATCATAGCGTTTGGAATAATTGCCGCAGAATTGGTTGCGGTGGGTAAAGTGCTTCATGAAATTCTTGAGGAGTGCACCTTCGAGGGAACAGATGGTTCGGCAAGTGAGGTAGGCCTTGCATTTTTTAATGCGCAACGGGCGATACTCGGATTTCTCACCATGAACGCATTCAAACGTAAACTGCCTGAAGCTTCTGCGGCCGCCGAGGCGGTAGGAATTTTATACGACGAGTCAAATGAAATGCGGCGCGCCTTCGATATGGTCTTGTTTTGGATGATGAAATCATTTAGCCAGAGCGAATCGCTCGGAATCAATGTGGATGCATTTCGTCCCAATGGCGATCTTAAGATGGATGATCCATATCGCATCACTCAAAGCATCTTTCTGTGGCTGTCGGTATCATTTCAAATCTTTGTTGCGGAACTCCTCGCGCCGGCGGGGCAATTCCTGTTTAATTTCGGTCACGAGCTTGACCCGGAGAAAGATCAATTTCCTAACGCAGGAAAAGTTGCAAACCGCACCCTGCAGGCTTATTTTGTTCCCGGCGACTATACGCATCGTGAAGAAGGGATCGACGTACATGGTTTTCCTGAAACCTTTAAAGCCGCGCTTTTTCTTTCTTTCTCGACGATACCCGTTTATAAAACAGAAAATGGTAAACAAAAAATCGAGGGTCATCAATATCTGCTCGGAGTAGAAGGAAATTCAAATGCGCTTACCTATACTACAGACAAATTAGAATTTTCGCTTCCTTCCAGTTTTTCCGGCAACTTTATTTGGGGGCATGAAACACCCATTGAATTTTTTGGAAAAGGCGTTACTGAGACAACGGTAGGAACCAATTTGCCTCCATTTCTTCAATTAAAATATAAAAATAAAAAACCCTCCGGAACAGATCCGGATACTTCTGAAAATGGATTCAGTCCCGGAGATATTACTTTTGGTGTATTGCCCAGGAAAACATCCGACAACAAAATAGATCTTGAATTCAGCATTCAGTTGCAAGAATTCGAGCTCGGCGTTTCCGGAAAAGGACGAGATGGATTTTTGCAAAAAATTCTTCCGGACAGCGCCTCGGCAAAATTGAAATTGAATTTGAAGTTCATCTATTCGGCTTCGACAAATGCCTTCCGCGTCGAGGGGCTTGAAAACAGCAATGGATTTCTATTTGACTTTGCAGTCGATAAAAAGATTTTTGGCGCCTTTACCATTCCAACTTTCTATATTGGTATTACGCCACTGCTAGACGAGCAAAAAAAATTATCCGGCCTATCACTGGAGTCATCTGCGCTGATGAATTTTCAACTGGGCCCGTTTGCGATGACTGTCGACAGGCTTGGATTGAAGGCAATGTTCAATCTGCCAAAAAAAGAGAATGCGTCGAAAGCTGGATTTGATGTTGATATTGGCCTCAAACCGCCAACGGGAGTTGGCTTCAACGTAAACGCTGCCGTAGTAAGGGGTGGCGGTTTTCTTTCCATCGATCCGGATAATCATCAATATTATGGTGTAGGCGAACTGAATATCGAGTTCGTGGGCGATGAAGATACTTTTTGTCTTTCGCTGAAAGTGATTGCCATCATTCTTACTCAACTTCCCGACGGTTCAAAAGGATTTTCATTCCTGGTGATGGCCTCGATTGAATTTGCGCCTGCTCTAGAGACGCCGATCGGATTTAAGGTCAGAGGACTCGGTCTGATGGCAGCGGTCAATAGAACAATGAACATAGACGAGTTTCAGGTTGCCGTTCGAAGCAATCGATTCGACTCGATCCTGTTCCCTACCAACCCGGTCGCCAATGCTCCTACCATCGTGAAATCGCTGAATGCGTTATTTCCGGCTGTACGTGACCGCTATGTTTTTGCCTTCATGGCCCGAATTGCATGGGGTTCCAAGAATCTGGTGGATATAAAGCTGGGCTTGTTGCTAGAAGTGCCTTCACCGGTTACTATTGCACTGATCGGTGTTGTAAAGGTGACCGTGAAAATAAAGGATAAACAGATCCTGTTTCTCCAAATGGATTTTCTCATTGCACTCAACTTCCAGAAGAAGATATTGATCATTGACGCGAAGATCTATAAGTCGAAGCTTCTGATGTTCGAACTCAACGGTGATATTTATTTAAGATATCGTTGGGATAATGATCCGATTTTCCTGTTAGCAGTAGGTGGCTGGCATCCCGACTTTAATGTGCCAGCCGGTTTAGCTCTTCCGGCAAAGCCAACGCGGATAACGCTCTCGTTGATCGAGAATGATAAACTTTCGCTGATCATTTCACTTTACATCGCCGTTACCTCAAATACATTTCAGGCAGGATTTGCGGTTGCCTTCATGCTCAAATGGTCCAAATTTAAATTGGAAGCAGGTTTATCGCTCGATGCATTGTTCCGCGACATCGACGACTTCATTGTAAAGTTTGAAGGAAAATTGAAGATCTCCTGGGGAAGCCATACGCTTGCCGGTGTAACGGTAAAAGGAGATTTCTCCGGCACCAGCCCATGGCGGATAAAAGGGCAGGCCACTTTCGAGATTTGGATTTTCGATTATGATGTCGACTTCGACAAATCGAGCGGCGAAGAAGTAACCGGCGAAGTGGGTACTACAGATCCATTATTATTGATTATCGAAGCTGTTCGCGATCCAAGAAGCTGGCAAAGCTCGCTTGCTTCCGGAGTTGCAAATCATATCACTTTGCGTAATTCCGAAAAGGATCAGGCTGCAGGAAGTACTTCGTCGCCAGATGTTCTGAGCGCCGATCCATTGTCGAAGCTTGAAGTGGTTCAACAGGTGACGCCGCTTGGAATTAGAATCGACAAACTCGGGCAAGACAGGGTAAAGAATTTTAGAAAATTCGATCTTGCTGCATCTGTTGCAGGAGGCCAGTCGTTACAAACGAATAATGTGGATGAATTTTTCGCGCCGGCGATGTACATCGATCTTGCGGACGATGAAAAGCTTTCGCGCAAATCGTATGAGCGCATGAAGGCCGGTCAATCCTTCACTGATCTGGATTCGGTTAGTTGTGGAGCTGCTCAGATTACGGATTTCGAATATGATGAATTTTTACATGACACGCTTGCTCCGCCAGCTCCGCGTACGAAAGGTGTCATTGCGGAGAATATTTTCCAGCAATGGGCAGGCAATGGTTCGATCGCCCGTTCTGCTGAAGGACGGAGGCATTCGGCTAAAATGCAGGCAGACGCCAGAAAACCACAGATGGCCGAAGATGCCTTCGTGATTATCGATGCGATCAAGGGAACCCCCCTGGCAAATATCTTTCCACAAAAAGCAATGGCTAGCGCATATTATGAAGTGTGGAAGCTAAAACAATCCAATCCACTTCAAAAATTGAATGTCGTCCGTAAATCCGAATTGGTTCCTTAATCCCGATTAATTATACATTATGCGTAACCAGTATATTTTTCTTCCCTGGCTGAGAAAGGGCCTTTCGAAAAATATCGTTGAGCACGATCCGCTCAGCGAAGCCAGTGGAGGCATTTCTCAAAAGGTCAGTGTCAACGTCAATGTGAAAGTATTGGCCGATGACAACGAGCAAGCCAGCGTATCAAAGAAAGTAGAACTGATCGGACCCGGCGATATTGCGGCTATTAGTCGCTCCGCGATCGTAAAAACCGATCCGGTTCCTGGTGCAAAGAGTTTTGAGCCGAACTTTTTTCCGTACATCGACTTCTACGAGGAAGATTTTATATGGCGATATAGTCCGGCAAAAGCTGCTGGAGCTAAGCGGCTGCGCCCATGGTTATCACTTATCGTTCTAACGGAATCGGAATTTACCCGGCTTACTGTTCGCTCAGCAGGCAATAGTAAAGTGATCCGTATCAACAGTCCTAATATCAGCGAACTTTTTCCTCCTTCTTCACAGCTTTGGGCCTGGGGTCATGTTCAAATTAATGACGCAAATCTTACAGACGCACAGCTTGCTGAAAATAGCCGTAATCAAAGTGTAGCGTCTTCACTCAAAGCAAATCCCAATCTCGGCGTATCGCGGTTGATTTGTCCGCGAAAGCTTCAATCTAAAACAACATACTATGCATTCCTGGTTCCAAGTTATGAAAGCGGCAGACTTGCAGGATTGGGAAGCAAAAAAACAGAGATCGATGCGGTAGGCAGATTCGAGCCCTCCTGGAAATCAACGGGTGGGGATAACCGATTTCCGGTCTATTATGAATGGTCGTTTAAAACAGGCGTCGATAATTTTGAAACGCTCGCCAGGAAAATAGTTCCCCGTGACCTTTCAGGCTCGGACGTTGGCAAGTTATGGATGGATTCGAATAACATTAACTATGGTGAGTTGTTCGACTACAAAGGGAACCTGGAACCAGCAAATCCCCAGCGAAAAGGGTTTATTCCCTATCAGGGTGCACTGCGATTGGTTTCAGATGCGGTGCCTAACATGCTCGAACGCAATGGGGCTGCGGAGAAAGAATTTACCGATCGCTTTTCAAAACTCATCAATTTAGGTGTTCAATACCGTCACAAATCCAAACAGGAATTAGAATGGGGTATCACTGCATTGGAGAATGATAAGGATGATCCATTGCTTGTTCCGCCCATTTATGGACGATGGTATGTGAAGCTCGACGGGGATGTGACCGTTGATTCAACCCGGAGCGGAAACTGGCCCGATCAATTGAATTTGGATCCTGCATTCAGAGTAGCTGCAGGCTTAGGGGCGGAGGTGATCAGGGAACATCAGGAACAATTCATGAGCAGGTCGTGGCAACAACTGGCCGACGAGCGGAAGAGATTGAACAAAGAAATTCAAACGCTCCGGTTTAGCCAGGAAGTGTCCAAGGCAATTTATAATAAGCATTTTACTGCCGCACCGGGAGCCGAAGCGCAGAATGCCGGCAAATATTTGGCTTTGACCCGGTCTGTGCACAGCATAATCAAGATCGATAATGCCGGTGGCACAATAGCCGCAAAAGTTGCCGAAGGAAAAACCGATGCGGCCTTTGTACAGCCGATGTATAGAAAACTTACGCGATCTAGCGGACCTGTTATGAAAAGAGTGTCCACGTCTACGACCTATAATTCGGTGGTAATGTCTTATACCACTCAGTTTTCAACCATAGCGCTGATCTTTTTTCCGGTTGATCCGCCTTTCCAAAATTTTGATTCAAAGAAGCTTGCGCAGGTCGACGTCACGAAATTCTCGTATACAAGGTTTGGCAGGAGAGATGTAGGGACCGGCGTAGGTTTGCCGATGCCTAATTGGTATGGTACCATTCCGGTTCGCTTATTGGCCACGTTTACTGTAGACAAGACTGCTTTCGAAGCCAGCCTGACGGCATTAATCGGGCATCCTTTGAAGAAACCAGTGCTTGCGTCTGCGAAACCCATCACCGCTGAAAGCGTGACCTTTTTTACAGCAAAACTTGCTGAAAAGATCATTCCTGCCAGGAGCTTTGTGGCAAAATTAAATGCAAAGATCCCGAAGAATTCAGCCCCTGCTGTTACAAGTTCGGAGGTCATTTCTCCGAATAGTTTTAATCCTTTTTTCCCCGATCCGATGTTCGAGCCGCTTGGCAAGTTGAGGCAAGAGTTATTCATTCCAAACCTTGAAAAAATATTGCCGGACAGTTTTGCATTGCTGCAAGAGAATTCTGCTTTTGTGGAAGGATATTTGGTGGGTCTCAATCATGAATTAGGCGCCGAATTTTTGTGGCGCGGATTTCCCGCCGATCTCAATGCAACTTATTTCCGTCAATTCTGGGATATGAACGATGGCGGAGCGTGGGGAACGGATAAATATCAGATCCTTCCTATTCGAAATTGGAAAACATCTCAAAAATTAGGAGCAAATGGTCCGGCGGGAAAAATGAAAGACCCTCTTGTTTTTGTAATCAAGGCTGAGCTCATTCAAAAGTATCCCAACCTTGTTGTATATGCGCAGGAAGCCAAATTTGAAAATGGATTCAGAAAACCTAATAAAGAATCTGCAGCGAGGTTGCCGATCTTCCTTTCACATATGTCGCCCGACTATCTTTTTGCCGGATTCAATCTTTCTGAATTGGATGTTTTGGGAACTACTGCAGATGGAAGTGGAAATAAAGCAGGATGGTATTTTGTTATTGCAGAGCGCCCCGGTGAAATGCATTTCGGAATGGATCAGGAACGGACCCGTCCCTATAATTCGTGGAATGACCTTGCTTGGACGGACCTCGCGATAAATGTCGACTATCTCGATCTTCAAACCGATATTCCTAAATCACCTCCAAACAACAACGGTTTCGAATGGGGAAAGGGTCAAAACCCGGTAAACGATGATCCAGCCGCAGGTACAGGCGATTCTGCACAGATGGCGGCTATTCTTCAACGTAAGCCTGTACAGATTTTCATTCACGCATCGATGCTCATTTCAAAAACAACTTAAAACGTTTTCGATGGCTGATTTTAAGGAGATACAGCAACGATATTCAACAGCGAAAAAACAGTATGAGGCTGCACGAAAGACCTTTTATCTCGCCCGCCAGCAGGCATACCTGATCGAAAATAGAATTGCAAAAGCTCTACAGGAACGATTACTGGCTGAACTTCCAGCGGGTGATCCACTAATAAACGAACGTGCTGTCCTTCAACAAAAAATTTCATCTGCTCATTCCGCATTACAAACAGCTTCAGAGAATCTAAAAGCAAAAAATAAGGAATTCGTTGACCTTGGAAATATCCGCGCGCTGATGCCGAATTTGAATGACGGCTTTCCGGTATTGATGATGCCCCTTCGAATTCAAACCCGGTTTCAAACGATCAAACACATTGCGAGAAATATTCCGGACGATTTTCTGATTGACCTCAGCAAAATTCCCCCTGCACTCGCTGCACAGACCAGGCGCGTATTTCCAGACATCAGGCCTGAAACCGGCCCGGTCATAGTCCCTTCGCAAACACATATGCTTTCAAACCGGACAGATGTTGCGTCGACACAAATCATCACACAGCTGTCGATGGCCGGTTTTCCGATGCCTAATCCGCGGAGATGGCAAAAAGTGGAAGATACCCGCGAGCTTATAGTCCGGATTTATCCGGACGACCTTTATATTCAAAATCATGAACCTGAACTCATCGAAACAGAATATGTTGCGGGGAAAGTATTTTGGCAACGGCTGTGGGAAGCGGAACGTGAGTTTCAGGCAAACCCTGTACCTGAAGAAGCGGAAAAAGGAAAGAATGAAAAACAACTTGCTGCCTGGAAAACCCTGCGCACAGATTGCCTCACTCATCGCGCAGCATGGATCGCTGCCAAACTTCGACCGGAAGGATATCCTGAAGGGTTTGCAGCAGATCTTATTATTATTCCGGACGAAAAATTTCCGCCCATCGACCTGAAATCAGAAAGCTGGACCGTTCCGCCTTCTACTGCTTTGCTTCCCGAAACACTAATGGTTCGACTCGAGTTCAATGGAACGGATCTGAATCCGCGCGAAGCTCATGGTAATCCAATTCCGGAATTTTTGCAATTGGGTTTTGATCCCGATGAAACGGAAGAGCCGCTGGATAATGATAAGAATGGAGTGATCGAATTGCCCAAAGCGATACGTTGGCTAACGGATGTAGATGAGGCGGAAAAATGCGGTATGGCCATTCGGTTTGCATTGTCAGCCACCGAAATCAGTGTCGGCATTTCCAAAATAATTGTGACGGGCGTGAAGGCCAGTGCAGATCCTGCGGAAGGCGATCAGTTATTTTCACAGCTGATCCAAAGTCATCGCTTTCGGCCAGACGGTTTTTCCTTTTTACCCCAAGGCACTTCAACGAATAATATTCCAGGGCAACCCTCTGGGTTTACGCAGTCGGGATTATCGGATGAAGACTCCTTTAATCTTGAGTTTTCGAACAAATCTGTCGACCTGGAATCAGATGGCCAACGATTTGCTTCGGCTCTCGGGATAGGTGCGGATTCAGTAATGCATTTGAATAAAAACAATCGGCATGATGCAAAGAATGCGCTTTTGATCAACAAGGTATTGTGGCCGGGGACTATGGGTTATTATCTGGAGAATATGATGCGCCCTGCGGTGAATGATGCCGATATCGATTTTATCCGTACATTTTTTGAATCGAATGTTACAGGTCGCGGTTTATTGCCTGCCTTTCGTGCGGGCAAACAACCTTATGGAATAGTGCCAGCGACCGCATGGTCTATGTGGAAGCCTGATGTGGACGCCAGCGCCTCAGAGATCAAAATGATAAAATTTTTGCAAAAGCTCGATTCGCAGTGGGCAAGCCTTATCGGTAAGGTGAAGACCATGAAAACGATTTTTAAAAATACAAATGAAGAGGTAAAGACCAGGGAATTTCGTGAATTGTTAGCCTTCCAGGCAAAATCGACTCGTTTTTTCCGGCGATTGGTTGCCGGAGAATATTTGTTGTGGAGCATAAATCAGCGCAATGGCGAACTCGGTGTTGAAAAAGTTGGCATTAAAACTACTCCGGCTGAATACAAAGCAAAGATGGAAGCAGGATGGGGCGAGGTAGTGACCAAAATGCCGAAAATGTTAGGCAAATTTTTGGACGATGTAAACTATAAATTAACAGACCTTGTTCCTGGTGAAAGTGGTGAGAACCCTGTACTTACTCCAGGTGGAAAGAACTATCTCTCTAAGCTGGTGAATGCAACCGTTGATGACCTGCGGGAAAATAAGTTCGGAATCGATTTCAACTTGTTCGTTGCGCAACGATCGTCGCGCCTGTTTTTTTATCTCGCTAAATTTGCACTGGCACAGTCTTGGGTGAATGCCGCGGTTACCACTATTAAAAAATCTCAAAGCGATTTGAGTCCGTTTGCGGGACTCGATTTTGAATTTGAATATGTGGATACTAGTAATTCTCCATCCGCAGAACATTCAAACCTGTTAAGGCAGGCAGGGTTTACAGGATCTTTCCAAACCATAAAAAATAAATGGGCGCTTTTTAGTAAGCAACTTCCCGAAGGGGGGACCGTTGACGGCACTCTCGCGGCAAAGATCAAAGAAGCACTTGCTGCAGATCACGCTGCAAAAGCGCTTCAGGACGTAAAAGCGGCGTTGGCGGAACTCTCCGATTTGCCCGTTGAAAAACTTGACCGTTTATTTAGCGAACATCTCGATCTATGTAGTTTCCGATTAGACGCATGGATGCAAGGGCTTGTGTTAGCAAGAATTTCTAAGAATCGTAAACGTGCAGGCTTCGAACGTGGATTGTATATCGGAGCATATGGATACCTGGAAAATCTGGTTCCGTCTAAAGACGAATGGATCGGGGTGAAAGAGATTGCGGATCCACCTATACTATCTTTTTCACCCAGGGGTTTAAATGCGGTCATGCCGGTGTATGATTTCACCGGTTTAAACCCTGATCAGATTGCCCGGGTAAAGAAAGATAAATTTGTTTATCTCGGTAGCACACCGGGTGTATTGGTTCAGCATTCGACAACAGGAAAATATATCAATCAAACTTCTTCATTCAGTGGAACTGATGAAGGTTTTGTTCTAACACCTTCGCTCGAACATGCATCCACTGCAGGTATTTTGCGCGCCGGATATGAACATCATGCCATGTCGCAAGGTGCACAGGCAAAGACACTCGCTACCAGTTTGGATTCGGAAAGAACAGGCCGTGCTATCGATATGTTGAAGGCCATCAATGCAGGTCACTCTTTAAACGAACAGATTGGATATTTCATCGAAAGGAGCATGTATGAAGATGAAAAGCTTGCTGCTTTTGTCACCAATCTGCGTATTGCCTTTCCGTTAAAAATTGAACGAAATGAGTGGGACGGTGATCAGCAAATCAATGAAGCCCAAAAGACAACGAATCTTGCTTTAACGACGGATGGGCTCGCATTGATTCATAATTTCGAAAATCCCAATTCATCCCCTAACTGGGAAAAAAAGTTAGAAAACGTATTGAGCAGTCCTTCCGACGCGGGAGCTCAATTCACCATGAAGCGAACTGCTTTTATAAATATCGTAAACCTTGCGCGAGATCAGTTCGATGCCGTTGGCGATCTTGTATTGGCGGAAAGTGTGTATCAGACGGTAAAAGGTAACCCGGAGCGTGCTGCTGCCGCACTTCGCATTACGAGCGATGGCGGCGATCTTCAATTGCCGCAAGTAGCCCAGGTTCCGGTAGAAAGTCGCGTGCTCACGCATCGAATGGGCTTTGTGTTGAATGCACAAGGCTCACCTGAAAACGCGTGGCCGACCAGCGCAAAAGTATCGCTGTTTGCCCGCTTATCTCCCGAATTGAATCGATGGCTCGCCGATCAGTTTCCAGCACCGGAAAAAATATGTTATCGGGTGAGCACCGGCAATGAACCTTTTCAAAAGACCAACATCAGTTCTTTTGGGTTACAGCCGATTGACTTCTATTTTATGATTCGATCTGCCGGCTCAAAACTTGCCGAAACAGTCATTCCATGGCTCGCAAAAAATGTTGTGAGAAGTACAAGGGGAAGTGCGCTCACTACACCGGTTACGATTTCCTTTTCCCGGGATAAAACTTTCAATGATAACGAAAATTCGATCGAAGACCTCTTACCATTAATTTATTCGATCGGCTCTCTAATAGAAAATAGCCGACCTATGCGGCCTTCGGATTTTATGATGGTGGCTTCGTCAGCTACAGATACCAGTTATGATAACGCAAGATTGATAAACGTCATTAACGATGCAGCAGAAACTTCGGAAGCAGGAATGATAGGCGCATACGTTAGAGAACTAATAAAGGCTGAAAAAGACCTCCGCGATCATTTTCCAAAAGAATTCGAGACAAATGGATCCGAACCTTACTTCTATGCTTTAAATGGTGTTATTTCGAAAGGGTATCTGGTCGGCATATGGGATTGTGCCCCACGGTGTGCAGATGTTTGCGACCTTGTAAATGCCCGGGTGTTAGCCGATCAGGCCTTGGATATGATTGAAGGTCTTCAGGAGAAACTAACTCAGATATCAGCGGCGAACGCGTCGATTATTAGCCAGGTAAGCGCGCTGGCAGGAGATAAGGTTTTTGAGTTATTGAATGATGTTGTTGCAAAAATTTGCGGAGAGCAGTTTTTAGTATTACCACTTTTTTCCGTTGCTAACAGGGCAGAATTAGACGCGGCGATTTCTGACAAAGGATTGATGAATGGATTGAACGAATTCGCACTGGAAGAATGGATACAAGGTTTAGCCATGGTGCGCGAAAAAGTTCGCTATACGCAAACCCTTGGAAATTTGCGACGCATGCTACAGGCACCGGCGAGTGAGAAAGCTATGCAGATTATTCAATTGCCTTATTTGCCTGGACAGTCCAATAAATGGATCGGTCAAACTTTCCCCGAAGGATTTGTGCCACCACCGATGGCAACTTCAATGGCGTTCGAGTTTTCCGATGGTTTGGATCTTTCCAGATCTATGGCTGGACTGCTCACCGATGAATGGAAAGAAAAAGTGCCTTTGAAAGATGTAAACGCAGCCGTCTCCATGAAATATAATCAGGCAAACAGCGAAGCACCACAATGCATCTTATTGATTGCATCTCCTGAACAAAAAGGCACCTGGGATATGGAGTATGTCTTAAAGGCGATTACCGAAACGATGGCTATGGCAAAGAAAAGAGCGATCGACACGGAGATCATCCAGACTACCTGGATGAGTCAGTTTTTGCCGGCGCTCGTCACTCCTTACGATACGGCCAATAATACTCCTTCTATGGACTTTAGAGTTGGAGGTCCGCCGATTATCGTCAGACCCGTTTTCCCCCGACCCGGTGGCCCGGTTGACGATGAGTTTGTGATCAGGTAAAGATTCGCGGGATCTTTTTTGTGAAGAGATGCTCGGAGAAAAATGTGCTAAAGGTTTTTTAGGTTAAGAGGTTTCCGGGGAATTGAGCCAGCTGTTTTTTATAGTAAGAGGCTTTTAGAATAGAGATTTTTAGGGGTAAGAGGTTTTGAACCGTTGTTTTTTTACGAGTACTTTTTTAAAAAATTTTTATGCCGGAATCGCTATTATTTTGGAATCGACTGGAGCCCTCGCTGCGAAACGAAAATCAACTCGATGATGCGCTTCGCTTTGAAATTGCGGATGCTTTGTGGATGTTGACCCGGCAGTGGCAATTTGGAGAATTTGAAGCCGAAGACGCAGGTATTGCTTCTTTTGTTCAAATGAAAGGGCAACATGCAAAGCCAACATCGTTGGGATCGGCTGCGAAAAAGCCAGTTGCTTTTAATTTCGACGAAACGCCTTTTGAGCAAGCTTTAGAAGCGACTGACTTCACTCCTGAGACTTCAGATCGTGTGGAGATGGGCCGTCACTGGGAAAGACTCATCAAGAAGCGCCTACCAGCCGGGCATGCCATTCAGGTTTGGATGGCTTTCAAAACCAATACTCGTTTTCATTTTTCGAGCGGCTTGCCCGACCAACCCGACCGTGTACACAAATTTCAGCATGCTCAAAAGCATAGCGATGAGCAATATCTGCAACTAATAAATGCTGTTGCAAATGGAAAAGCACTGGATGGATACGCACTAATCCATGAGTTGAAACAAGGTAAGCAGGCTTCCCTGTTTCTTGCGTCACCAGATGCAGCGGTAGACCAGATCGGTCAGGAGTTTCTGGGATGGTACAAAAGGGTATATGGCCAGCCGGTTGATAATGCCGTAAGCTGGCACCCGGCTCATTTAGAATACCAAACACAAATCAATTTTCGGGGTACTGCCGATAATGGCTATACGCTGGAAAAATCCGAGTATTTCGGCGATGGGATCGATTGGTTTGGATTTTCACCAAAAAGCAGCCAGGCTGCAACAGGCAACAATAATATGCAACCGCCTCCGGTTGAAACCTCTCAAACGGTAATACCAGCTAACGTCAGATTTCGTGGGATGCCCGCAGCACGGCTCTGGGAAATGGAAGATAGTCAGGTCGACTTTGGATCGATTCGGGCTACGTCTACCGAGTTGAGCAAAATGCTTTTTGCTGAATTTGGATTGGTGTATGGAAACGATTGGCTGGTTGCACCGATTAGTTTTCCATTGGGAAGTATTTGTCGGCTAACCGAACTGGTAGTAACCGATAATTTTGGAAAGATCAGTCAGCTTTCCGAAATCGTTCCGGATACGAATTGGGGATTTTTTCAGTCGCGTGTTGAAGTAAATGGCGCTCGATGGTTGTTCCTTTCGGGTTCTTCCGACATCATCCAGGAAGACAAGCCAGTAGAGAAAGTTTTCTTTTTACGCGATGAGATGGCGAATCTCGTTTGGGGGGTTGAAGATTTAATTGCAAGTCCTTATGGGGGAGGCCGCGATGCGGGCAAATTAGCAAAGATGACAACGCAGCTCGTAAGTTCATTGTATAGGAAACAAGAAACTGGAGAAGGCGAGGATTCGGGTGAAGGATGGAAATACAAAGCGGGTACGTTAATGGCGGAGAATCGCATTCCGTTTATTCCTGCAGCAGTGGAGCAAACTCAAGCTAGTAAATTCGAGCGGAGAACGGTTGTGCTGCAGCGGGCTGCCACTCCTCGTGTAAGCGATGACTTTGAGCCGGTTCGCATCAGGCCCAGGAGCCGTTTATTAGGATACAATGGTAAGCCGGAAGATCACAAACCTGATCCATTTTTTATTTTTGAAGAGGAAATACCCCGAACGGGTATTGAGTTAGGCCTTATATGGAAGCGCACGCGTTGGTTCAACGGGCAAACCCGTGTATGGTTATCGCGACGAAAATCGGTAGGCAGGGGAGAGATCGATGCCAACTTCCGGTTTGATACGTTAATGAAATAAATATTTCGGAAATCTTCCGGACACATATCAGAGGCAAAAGTTCGGCAATTATGGAGATCCATTCCAACTCTTGAATTCGTTTGTAGAGCTGTACAATTTTAGAGGATCTGGAGATCTCCTCCAGTAACGCTTTGTATATTTTCTTCATCATAGCATTTCGCAATTGTTGAGCACAGAATTCGGTTAACTGTTACGTTCCAAAAACAGAAGCATATTAAAACTGATACAACCTAAATCAACAATGGAACACATTCGGAACGACTTTATTTTTCACAACACCACTATAAGAGTCCTCCGGATTTTTGAAGAGCGATACTGGACAAGGCTTAACCATTGAAAAAGTCAACGAAAGGCTTAAGCATTTCGGCTTGAATATTATTGAAGAAGCTGATGCGATCAGCCTTTTTCAAATTTTGGGTAACCAATTTAAAAGTCCTATTGTTCTTCTTTTATTATTCGCAGCAGGCCTATCTTTATTATCAATTGTTTTATAACCTTCTTAGTAATTCCCTGAAGTTTACAAAGAATGACACTTCTCCGGTAATAGAGATTATCTCCGAAGCGGTGCATCCGGTAGATCTAAAAAAATATGCCCTGGACTACAAGGAAGAAAATTATATCCGGATAATAATAAAAGACAATGGCATTGGCTTTGGTGTAAACGAAACAGAAAAAATCTTTAAGACCTTTTCGCGGCTGCATTCCAAAGATCAATTTGAGGGCACAGGGTTAGGATTGCATATGTAAAAAAATTGTGGAGCGGCATGGTGGAGCCATTTTTGCCAAAGGGCAGGAAAATGAAGGTGCAACATTTGAAATTCTTTTACCTTTCAGACAACCGGATAGTACTCAGTAACTGCCTTGCATAAGAGCTTGTTTATAAGAAAATTTATCGTCTAATCATCTTACCCAGATATCAATTCCCTCTTTCTCTATAACTTACATCCATAACGAATGCTATATGGAGAGAAGATCATTTATCAAAAACACAGGAATTGCGGCTGCGGCCTTTGGATTAATGCCCGAGTCCATTGCGGCCCTGAATTCCCCGCCAAAGAATAAACTTCCCAAATGGAAGGGATTTAACCTGCTGGATTTCTTTTCCCCCGCTCCTTCGGGTTCGCGGCAAGGCACTACAGAAGATCATTTCAGGTGGATGCGAGACTGGGGATTCGATTTTGTGAGGATACCCATGGCCTATCCCTATTACCTGGATATAGACCGCACCAGGAATATTACGCCGGAGGAAACGTATAAGCTGGACGAACGCGCCCTTGATAAGATCGATACATTGGTATCACTGGCGCATCAGTATGGAATGCATGTAAGCCTCAATCTTCACCGGGCACCTGGTTACTGTGTGAATGCAGGTTTTCATGAACCTTTTAATTTATGGCGCGACCAGGCAGCGCAGGATGCCTTCAATTTTCACTGGGCCATGTGGGCGAAACGCTATAAAAATACTTCTTCCAAAAAAATAAGCTTCGACCTCGTTAATGAGCCAAGCTACCGGGAAGATATGAACGATCAGCATTCGAAAAGATCTCCCGTTCCGGGCGATGTGTACAGAAAGGTGGCAAAGACGGCCGCGGAAACAATCCGGAAGGAAAATCCGAATCATCTTGTTATAGCAGACGGAAATAATGTCGGTAGTGATGTGATCCCTGAAATAAAAGATCTGGACATCGCACAGAGTTGCCGTGGCTATTATCCAGGCATCATTTCCCATTACAAGGCGCCATGGGCCATGAAGGATACGTTGAATATTCCTGAACCTAAATGGCCCGGACAGGTAGGCAAAGATTACCTGAGCCGCGAAAAGCTGGAGAAATTTTACAAGCCTTGGATAGACCTGCTGAACAGTGGGGTAGGTGTGCATTGCGGCGAATGCGGTTGCTGGAGAAAAACGCCGCATAATGTCTTCCTTGCATGGTTCGGAGATGTGCTGGATATCCTAACGTCTAACGGTATAGGCTTTGCATTGTGGGAGTTCTCAGGAGATTTTGGCGTACTCAATTCCAACCGGACCGATATTGTTTATGAGAACTGGAAAGGCCAGAAACTCGACCGAAAACTGCTTGAACTGCTAAAGAAGAAATAGATGTTTTCAATCAAATCCGAATTCAATGCGACATTTGATACAGTCAACATATATTTTCCGTGCGTTTCTGGTTTCATTGATCACGCTTATCTGTATTAAAAGCGTACCGGCACAGAAAAAGTTGAACAAGAAACGTTCTGAGAATAAGTCAGAGCAAAAAATTATTCTGGCCGATAACGAATCCTCCCGGTACAACATCATCATCCCAAAACATGCGACTCCTAATGAAATAAAAGCGGCAACAGTACTGCAGGAGTACCTTCTGCAAATATCGGGCACAGCATTGCCGGTGATCACAGCAGACAAGCGCAAGACATCTTATGAGATCATATTAGGACAAAATGAAAGACTCGACGAACTTGCATCCCCCGTTAACTATAAATTTTTAAAGGAGGATGGATTTGTGATCAAAACAGATTCATTGCGGCTGATCATCGCAGGAGGAAATGAAAAAGGCACACTGTATGGCGTTTATTCCTTTCTTGAAAAATATCTTGGATGCAGAATGTATAGTCCCAAAGTAAAGATTGTTCCGCAGCAAAAGCAGGTCTTACTTGGTACAATTGATGATCGGCAGGTACCGGTAATTGGTTTCCGTGATACGCATTACCGCACCACATGGGATGCGGAATATACTGATTGGCACAAGCTCGATCATGATCCTACCGGTGCGCGTACAGATTGGGGTATGTGGGTGCATACATTTAATGAGCTGGTTCCTCCGCAGATGTATTATCAGTCTCACCCTGAATATTTCGCGATGGTCAAAGGCACCAGGTTGCCGACACAATTATGTCTTTCAAATCCAGCAGTGCTTGAAATAGCTGTTCAAAATTTAAGAAAGGAGATCGCGCAGAATCCTGCTGCAAAATATTGGTCGGTGAGCCAGAACGACAACAAAGACTACTGTACTTGCGACAGATGCAAAGCGCTGGATGAACGTGAAGGCTCTCCATCAGGCTCGATAATAAATTTTACAAACCAGGTAGCGGACCAGTTTCCGGATAAGATGATCTCCACACTGGCTTATGAGTATGGCCGGCATGCTCCCAAAACACTCAAACCCCGCGACAATGTGAACATCATGTTGTGCAGCATTGAAGCATATCGCCACAAACCCATTACAGACGATACATCGAGTGCGGAATTTGTAAAAGATGTTGAGGACTGGGGCAAAATCGCTAAGGACATCATTGTATGGGACTATGTAATCCAGTTCAACCATTTAGTGAGTCCCTTTCCTAACCTGCATGTGCTTCAGCCAAATATTCGATTCTTTGCAGAGAATGGCGTAAATGCGATGTTTGAGCAGGGCAATCGCGAAGTCGGGGGTGAATTTGCTGCGCTGCGTTCATATCTCATTTCCAAATTACTTTGGGATCCTTACCTGGATATTGATTCGGTAATGAATGATTTTTTATTAGGATATTATGGTGCTGCGGGAAAACCCATCCGTGAATATATTGATATGATGCGTGAAGAATTGATCAAAGGAGGCAAACCACTTCGAATTTTTGGTTCTCCCAATGAAGCTGCCCTTACCTATTTAACTCCTGTTCTTATTTCAAAGTATAACCAACTATTCGATGAAGCTGAAAAGCTCGTATCGGATTCAGCCGAAATACTCGAAAGGGTCCGCATCGCCCGGCTTCCTTTAATGTATGCCACCATGGAACAGGCGAAGAAAAATTTTACCGGGGAAAGCGGACTGTTTGAGAAAGTGAATGGTAACTGGGAAGTGAAAACGAAGATCAGGAACATGGTCGACGAATTTACCGATCTGTGTAAACGGGAAGGGGTAACGCAGGTGAAAGAATGGAGCACATCGCCGGAAGAATATCGCTCTGCGATGTACAGGATATTTTCACAAGGTATGAACGAGCATTTAGCCTATGGAAAGAAAGTGATGTTGATCAGTCCGGATACTGCTGGCATCAATGCAATGGAATTGAAAATGCTAACGGATGGTAAACGCGGAAGCCACGATGATGATAATAACTGGGTAATTTTTGCCGGGAAGGATCTTGAGGCAGTGATAGATTTGGGCAGCGTGGAAAAGGTCAGAAAGATTGGATCAGGTTATTACCAGCTGGGATTCTGGTTGCGGCTGCTGCCGACCAATGTGGAGTATTACACTTCGGTGGATGGAAAGAAGTTTGACCTGGTTGAAACTATTAAAAATACATTACCAATCGATCAGTATGGAGGATACCTGCGTGAATTTAATGCAGAATTTGCTCCACGGGATGCGAGGTATATAAAAGTACGGGCACGCAGTATGGGAAATACTCCGGGCTGGCATCCGGGCGCAGGCCGCCCTGCAAACATGCTGGTGGATGAAATTGTTGTGGAATGACAATTGTCCTATTCCATTGAATAAAAATCGTGTCTGATCCCAATGCATGTTGTCTGGATAAAGTATAAATTTCCGCTGTGTACTCTGTGCCTTTCTCCCGTTAGCTCTGTGGTTAAATTGGGTCTCCAAGGGTGAAGAGTTTTTTTAACCACAGAGATCACAGAGGTAGGCACGGAGATCACAGATATAAAATCTAAATGTACATGTGCAACGCTTCGTCATGTCAGGCAGATAACATACTTTAGTATCTAAGCTAAATACAAATTCCATGAAACATATTTTTTTACCCATTGTAATATTATTTGTTCTGATCACGGGTTGCAATCAGGCAAGGCAACTGGAGGATAGCAGTACGAATAATAATTATGGTTCTTTCTCTATCAAACGTGGCACAAACATCGCGCACTGGTTGTCGCAAAGCAACAGAAGGGGAAATGAAAGGTCTTCCTTTTTCACTGAAAAAGATATTACATTCATTAAATCTGCAGGCTTTGATCATATTCGCCTTCCGGTAGACGAGCAGCAATTGTGGGATTCTGTTGGTAAACGATATGATGATGCTTTTCAATTGCTCGACAACTGCCTGAACTGGGCCAATCGCGCCGGTTTACGGGTAGTGCTCGACCTGCATATTCTGCGTTCTCATCATTTTAATGAAGCAGAAAAGCCATTATGGACACAGCCGGCTGCACAGGATAAATTTATACAGCTATGGAAAGATCTTGCTGCTGCGGTACAAAAATGGCCCAACGGAATGCTGGCGTATGAATTTATGAATGAGCCGGTGGCAGACGACCCTGAGCAATGGAACCGGCTGCTGGCGAGAGTTGCGGATTCCATACGAAGCTGGGAACCTGAACGAATGCTGGTGATCGGATCAAACCGTTGGCAGTCTGCCGACACTTTCGACCAATTAAAAATTCCTGCGAATAATAAAAATATCCTGTTAAGCTTTCATTTCTATGAACCCTTTCATCTCACCCATTACAAAGCCTCGTGGACAAAGCTGAAAGATTTTAATGGACAGGTTCAATACCCGGGACAGATCGTTGTCAACGGAACAACAAATGAAGAAAAAAAAGTATATAACAAAGGGACTCTCGAGAAAATGATGGCCAAACCCATTCGTCTTGCAGACAGCCTGAAACTCCCTTTATACTGCGGTGAATTCGGAGTGATTGACGGATCGCCACGGGATTCAAAAACGGCGTGGTACAAAGACCTTGTGGCCATTTTTGAAAAACATAATATTGCCTACGCTAACTGGAATTATAAAGCAGGTTCTTTCGGGATTATTGACGCCAATATGAAACCCGATACCATCATGGTGAACATTTTAACAGGAAAAAAATAACATCCATATACAGGATCAGGTAGAAGGTGCGAAAAGCGATGCCGGTTTAAGTGTTGATACCGGCAGAAATAGTATTGCACCAAGGTTTGGTCTACAAAGGGCTGCGAAGTTCATCCCGGCAGGGATGAAGGATCGGCAGAGTAAGGTAAATACTTTATCTCGTCAGGATAACATATCGGTTTCTTAAATACTGGTTACCGAAAACTGATCCCTACGGGAGTTTTCTCTGGTTTAAATCTATTACCAATATTTAATTTTTTATCTCTCAATTCTTTATTGCCCAATTAATCCGGAATAGAGAACTTTAAACCTTAGACATTTAAACCTTAAACCACCAACGGTATGATGCCCTTTCCAACATTGGAAACAACACCAAAAGTTTCGCAGTCAAAATCAATTCCTGTTACCCGGGTGGCTTCCATTGATATAGTACGTGCCCTCACGATGGTGCTGATGATCTTTGTAAACGATCTCTGGAGTTTAAAGAATATTCCTCTATGGCTCGGGCATGTAGAACCAGGAGGGGATGGCATTGGTCTTGCAGATGTGGTGTTCCCTGCATTTCTTTTTATTGTCGGATTGTCATTGCCATTTGCAGTAGAAAACCGCCGAAAAAAAGGGGATAGTGAAATGCAATTGGTGATGCACGTGCTGGTGAGATCCATTGCGCTGTTAGTCATGGGCCTGTTCCTCGTGAACGGGGAAACGATCAACGCAGCGGCCACCGGTATACCGCGTTACGGGTGGTATCCGCTTTCCTGTTTATCATTCATTCTCATCTGGAATATATATCCGAAAAAGACAAACCGTTATTTTGTTTTTGCAGTAAAGGCGACTGGCATCCTAACATTAATTGTATTGGCATTTATTTACCGTGGAGGCGAAGATGATGAACTGAAACGCTTTGCACCTCAATGGTGGGGCATATTAGGACTGATCGGATGGTCGTACCTCGCCG
>Ga0136634_10000276_pt1 | contig 24691 bp, 22 predicted proteins | sample AntDrymUQ8332106_2_FD_104654 | JGI IMG/M metagenome (GOLD analysis project Ga0136634, IMG submission 104654) | Polar desert sand microbial communities from Dry Valleys, Antarctica - metaG UQ833 (21.06) | ecosystem: Environmental > Terrestrial > Soil > Desert | place: Antarctica: Dry Valley... | reverse complement strand
ATCAAGTTGATCGATTTCTCCCGTCCCGCCCGCGCTATCAATGCCCGGACGATCTCCTTGCCGGTCGAATCGCCGTGCGCGTGCAAAATACGCCGGCGCGAATGGGCTGCTTCCCGCGTAAAAACCAGCCTCCCGCCGTCACGGTCAAACTCCGTTCCCCAATCGATCAACTCTTTTATATATTTCGTGCCTTCTGTAACCAGCGCCTCCACCGCTTCTGGATCGCAAAGCCCGGCACCGGCGGTCAAAGTATCTTCTTCATGAAGCTCAGCATTATCGTCATCCGACAACACGACTGCCACGCCGCCCTGTGCATATTCCGTGTTCGATTCGCTCGCCTTATCCTTCGTCAAAACCGTAACGCACGCACCGGATTCAGCAAGCGCAATCGATGCACGAAGCCCTGCCACACCACTTCCGATAACTATAAAGTCGGTTTCTAAAGACATCAACGGAAATGTAGCAGATAATGAAAACGGTAGCGAATTTTAGAGAGTCAGAACTGCCAATTTAGCTTCAGCTTGCCCTGTAACTTCACGCCATTCTTGAGCATTTGCACATTTCGCCTCACGCGGAGTGCAGAAACCGTAATAATCAGTGTTTTCGTACCATCCGGAATGGCTGCAATCCAGACCCAATCATATAACGTGATTAAGTTCAGGGTTGAAAAGCGTTATGCTTGATCAAGCTTCTGCCGATCTCGAATCTTTTGACTTGTTTTCGAAATCTTCCGGCTTGTAAAGCCCCTCGTACGCTCCCTTTCTCAGGTTAATGCCGTATTCAGTGAAGGCCTTTAGGGCCGAAAGCATTTGAGACCAGCCCATGCAGTTTCCGTATGAGCTCTTCAAATCGTCATCATTTCCTTTCCATCCGCTTTCGGATATCTTTACAAGTGTCTCGTCGGGGCCGGTTTTTTCGAAGTTCATCTCGACGCGGGTGTTGTACCCGCCGCCTGCAACTTCCCATTCAACGGCTATCAGCTTGTTCGGTATTACTTCTTTTACTTCGACAGGAAAGGGGCCTATTTCCGCTCCCGGCGTGTCAGCGAATGCCCACTCGACGGTCGTGCCTTCGTTCAGCGGCGCGCTCGCTCCGCCAGTGGTAAAATACCCGCTCAGTTTGTCCGGGTTGTAAACAGCGTCAAACACTTCTTCGACAGGTTTTTGTATTTTCGTCTGCACTTGAAATTTTAGCTCCATATTGCCTCCTTTTAATAGGAGCCAAGTATATGTTATAATTCTATAACATGTCAACAGCGAATAAGCACGATTTGATCTTTAAAGCGCTTGCCGACCGGCGGCGGCGCGGCATCCTCGATATTTTAAAGGATGGGCCAAAAACAACGGGCGAGCTTTGCACCCATTTTAAGGACCACGACCGCTGCACGGTTATGCAGCACCTTGGCATTCTGGAAAAAGCCGGGTTAATTATAGTGCAGAAAAAAGGCAGGTTTCGGTGGAATTATCTGGATGTCGTGCCGATACGGGAAATTTATGACCGTTGGATAAATCAATATGCGTCACCATCGGTGGAACTATTGACACGGCTGAAGCATGATCTCGACAATTGAAAAACCCGCTGAAATTCTCAGCGGGTTTTGTTTCAAAAATCAGGAATGCTGCTATCCCTGAGGCATTGTTAATACCTGTCCCGGTTGTATTTTATCCGGATCACTGATCTTGTCACGGTTAGCTTCGTATATCTTCTGCCAACTTACGCCATGTTTTGCACCGATCTTGCTGAGGCTGTCGCCCGACTGGACTGTATAGGTGGTGCCTGACGCGGGCCCGCCCATTCCGCCGGTTTCGATATCCAGCACGAGGTCGCCAGTTCGATATTCCGGGTCAATGCGGTTGTATTCGTCCCAAAGCTGTTTTTTTACATCTTCCGAGGGCGCGGTTCCGTGAATTCGGAGAAAACCCTCGCCGTCTTCTGTTGTAACATTTGAAACGCCAAGCTGGTTCGCCAGGTCGATCACGGTCTGATATTTATCTCGTAAAGCCATTTATCTTTTCCTCCTATTTTTCCTCGGTCGCTTCATTTTTAACCGGTTTTCCGCCATTAGCTACCTGTGCCGCCTGAATAACTTCGGCCAACTTACCTTTCGGATATGTTCCGCGTATTGTAGCAGGCGTAGTTGTTACGTCGATCGTTATATTGTTGAATCCTTTCGCCCTCAACTCACTTTCGATCCTGGATTTCATCATCGGATCGGTATTGGCGACGAGCGGCGTTGCGGTTGCCGTTCCCATCGGCGTGGCCATATTCACATTTAGATTAGTCCGGTTCGCATTACTATCGTTTCTGTTGCAAGCTCCGATAAATAATGCGACGGTCAAACTGAGTATTGCTAGAAATTTTATTTTCATTTTTCCTCCTGAAGAAAATCTGCTGAATATTATCGACTGTAAAAAAACCTTAACGGAAGCATTAAGCATTGCTTAGTAACTTCCCAAAAAATAAATTGGTCAATTGGACAATACTGATACATTCAAATGTATTTTTCAAGCCGCTCCGTCGAATTCACGAAAATACTTCCTCGGCTATTTGTCGTGCTATATCAAACGAGGTTAGATCGGGCTTGACGATAAAATGCCAGTCGGCGAGACAATAGAGTTCCTGCCGGGCATCGAAGAGTTTCCGGGCCGAGCTTTTGTTTCGGGCAAGCGGCCTCTCCTTCCTTGAAAAACGTATATTGTTCCAGCAATGATTGAAATTCGATTCAAGCCAAACGCTGGTCATTCCGTGTTCGCGAATCAGGTCGCGATTTTCGGCCATCGTCCACGTGCCGCCGCCAAGCGAAAGGATTCGAACGTCGGTTTTATTCAATGCCCGTTTTAGATTCTCGGTTTCGATCCGCCGAAAGACAGCTTCGCCATCCGCATTGATAATTTCAGCGATTCTGCGATGCTCGCTTACTTCGATTAAAGTATCGAGGTCTATCTTTTGGCACCGCAGTAAATAAGAAAGATGCCGGGCTACACTGGATTTCCCAACGCCCATAAAGCCTGTCAATGCAATGCGCTTTTCGCAATTCATAACTGTCCGATCCAGTACCTGGCCTTCTATTTCCTTACGTCCGCAAGCGTATCAAAAAAGCCTGGAAATGAAATTGCGGCGCACTCTGCTCCGAGTATTTCGGTCTCGCCGTCCGCAAGTAATCCGGCCACAGCGAATGCCATGGCAATCCTGTGATCGCCGAAGGAATCGACCGTGGCTCCTTTCAAATAGGATTTTTCAACCCGTAAGCCGTCCTCGAACTCTTCGACGGACGCATTCATCTTTCTCAAATTTTCAACCACAGCGGAAATTCTATCAGATTCCTTGATCCTCAACTCGGAAGCATTCCTGATTTCCAGCCCGCCATCCACCTGCGTTCCCGCCACTGCCAGAATCGGGATCTCGTCAATCAGGTTTGCGATAACGGGGCCGCTTAATAAATTTGAGCCCCGCCCGTTTGGAACGCTTTTCTTTCCCGTAATAATCAATTTTCCTACAGGTTCGTTACAAATTTCCCGGCGATCCGAGATACTAATGTCTGCTCCCAAACGACCCAAAACTTCGATTACGGCGCTTCTTGTTGGATTTATCCCCACATTCGGCAGAATAATTTCCGAGCCATCCAAAAATGCGGCGGCAACAATAAAAAAAGCTGCTGACGAAACATCGGCGGGAACGGACAAATCTTTCGCCGTCAAATTCGCATCGCCGGAAACAGTGATTTTTTTTACGCCGTTAACGACTGCTTCAGAGACTTTAACGCCGAACCAACGCAGCATTCGCTCAGTGTGGTCGCGCGTGGGCGTCGGCTCAAATACAGATGTCTCGCCTTGCGCATTCAATGCTGCAAGCATGATACACGACTTTATCTGGGCGGAAGCAACCGGCAATTCAAAGTCAATCTGGCGAAGCGGCTTTTTGCCGAAAATCCTGAGCGGAGCATTATTCCCCTCAGCATCGATCTCGGCACCCATCAATCGCAGAGGATCAATCACCCGTTTCATTGGACGTTTTTGTAACGATTCGTCGCCAACCAGGACTGAATCGAAATTCTGCCCAGCCAAAACACCCGTCAAAAGCCGCATCGTCGTGCCGCTGTTCCCGCAGTCCAATGCCGTTTCAGGCTTCCGTAACCCTTGTTTTCCTACGCCTTTTATAACGACTGTTGAATCATCCCGGTTGATCTCGACGCCCAATGCCTCGAGACACTTTAGGGTCGAAGCACAATCTGCGCTGGTCGCAAAATTTTGTACTTGCGTATTCCCCTGAGCCATGGCGGAAAGGATAGCAGCCCGGTGCGAGATCGATTTATCGCCCGGCAGCTCCAGCGTGCCGCGTATATATTTTGCCGCAATGATTTTCATATATAAACCGGATTGAAGAGCCTTTTTGAATCAGTTTATAATTGACAGTGCATAGTGAACAGTTGCCGAGCAAACTATTAACTATACAATGTCAACTATAAACTGTTAACGGAAAGCATTCTATTCCAAATATTTGCCGCTTATCTTGACAGATCGCTTGCTTTACCGATAACGTACAAACAAAAGTTGTGTCTGAAACTAAAGAACTTAGATTACCGAGCCGGATCGAATCGGTTGACGAAGCGGCACTCGAAGCCGCTAAGTTCGCGGAGCATAGCGGATTCGACGCCGATTTTATCTCGGCGATCGATCTTGCCGTTCGTGAATCCGTTGCTAATGCAGTAAAACACGGTAATAAATTCGATGAGGCGAAAGAGGTCGAGATAACGTTCGCAGGTTCGGCCGAAGGCTTTGAGGTTTCCGTACGCGATTTCGGGCCGGGATTCGCTCCGGACGAAATACCCGATCCGACAAATCCGGCGAATTTGCTGAAAGCATCGGGACGCGGAATCCTCTTCATGCGTTCATTTATGGACGAAGTCGAATGGTTTAATCACGATGGCGGTGGAATGGTCGTGAAAATGCTCAAAAAGCAATAAACCTTCTTTGTTTCTTGGACTTTTCCACTTGGATTAGTCTAAAATCTGCTATCAAAACTTTATTTAATTTAACGAGGAGACAATAATGGCTGATATCACTATTTCGGAACGCCAGGCGGGCGATGTAACCATACTTGACCTGAACGGCAAGGTAACGATCGGCGAAGGCAGCGTCGCGCTTCGGACGACGGTTCGCCGTTTGCTAGGCGAAGGTAAAAACAAGATATTAATGAATCTTGGCGGCGTCGGCTATATAGATTCGAGCGGTATCGGCGAATTGGTTTCGAGTTTCACCGCCGTCAATAAGGAAGGCGGGACTTTGAAGTTGTTGAAATTAACCCAAAAGATCCAGGATCTGTTGGCGATTACAAAACTGTTGACCGTTTTCGACGTATTTGATGAAGAGTCGGACGCACTCAGCAGCTTTGAGTAAACTACGATTTTGATTTTAGAAATACCCAGGATAAGGAATAAACAACATTTTTTCCTTATCCTTTTTTTGTTTACTTTTGTGCATCCTCGACGCCAAAGTATTCATCATTAATAGTGAGAAATTCGCAAAAAGTTAGTTTACATTTGATCCCATTTATCTGTTTGTAGTGTTTCGGATTGCACGCTTGAGAAACGTCGTAATCATCACATCCGGAAATACTGATTAGTGAAATTGAAAACTGAAAATTCCGAAACAAATTCTTAGTTATCAGTTATCAGCTATTCCGAATAGTTTTTTAACTTTCAATGAAAAAGACATTCCTATTACTTTTTATCTATATTTTTGCATCAGGCGCGTACGCGCAGAGCGTCCCAACCGGCTTCGATCTTTCAAACTACGGCGTCAGGATAGAGCCGGATAAACGTGTAATGATTGTATTGGCAGCACTTGAAGCCGCTCGTACAAGCAATGCGGCCGGCGAGCAGGTTCCGGTTATCAATACGCCTTTGTCATTTGAAGGTAAAAAATTTCGTGAATTGCTTCAAAGCGACCTTGCAGCTCTTAACGGTGAGTTGAGGCAGCGGATCTCCACATTCGTTATACAACATAAGAAACGTAATCCCGACAAAACGGACGCCGAGCTTGTCGCACCGTTTATCGCGATGGCCTATGCTTTATCGACGGCTCCTGATCTGGCCGATCCGGTGGTTACATCCGATCTCCCTGGCAATTTACTCGATGTTTTGGATTTCGCTCCGCTTGTTCGAGATTTTTACCGGCGATCCAGTATTAGCGGCAATATAAATGAATACGTAAAAATATATCAAAAAGCATCCGACGGCCGGCTGCGGAATTCTGCCCGCGAGATGGTCGGCGAGCTCCTGGATTATCTGCACACAAAACCCCAACTCTATTATACGGAGAAGTTTAAAACAGAGATACAAAAAGGCAAAAGTAATATCGCAAAATTAAAACAGGTGGAGACACAGGAAAGGGAACGGCGATTTTATATAGTGCCGGAAATGCTCGCACCTGCCGGGAATATCAGTTTCCTGAATATCCGCGATGATTATTATGTTGTCCTGCCGCCGGACAGCGATCTGAGTTTTTCCGAAGTCCGGCGCGGTTTTCTTCAATTCGTAATCGATCCGATTGTTTTAGGCATCTCAAAGGATATCGAGGTGACAAGACCCGGGATTAAACAACTGTTGGACGAGCGGCGTAAGACTGATCCGACCGTTTCGCCCGATGTTTATTTAACGATATCGCGTTCATTGGTTGCTGCAATCGACGCAAAACAAAACGAGAACTTGAAAAGTCGGATCGCCACCGACCAAAGCCGCGAAAAGATCGCGCGCATGAAATCGGATCCGGAGAAAAAGGTTTTTAACGAACTCCAAAAATTCAAGAGCGAACAGGCGGACGAGACTATACTTCAGGTTTCCGAGGATTATAACAAAGGCGCGATCCTTGTATTTTACTTTGCAGAACAGCTAAGCGGTCTGGAAGAATCCGGATTCGATATTGGTGCGTCGCTTCGTGAAATGATTCTTTCATTTGATCCGGCGAAGGAAGCAAATCGTTATGCTCGATACTCAGAAGAGCGAAAACGAGCCGTCGCTGTTCGAGCAGGTCGTAAGAGCAATCCGAACAAGAATTTAATCACGGAAAATCCTGTAACGGCGCGGCTTTTTGAAATCAAAAAGACGATCAATGAAAAAAAATATATTCAGGCCGATACCGAGCTGAAACAGCTTTTGGAAAAAGACCCCGGTGAGCCGCGAATTTATTACAATATCGGGCGGGTCGCCAGCCTGTCTGCTGAAAGTTTTACTACGGAAGCAGACGTCGAAAAGCAAAAAGCAAAACTGCTCGAAGCAAAGGCGGCCTATGAAAATGTGCTTCGCATTGCTCAAAAACAAAAGGTCGATGCGGCGTTGATTTCCCTTACAAACGTTGCTTTGGCAAAAATCTACGAATTCTACGACGAAAAAGGTTACGCGATGGCGCTGTATGACAAAGCGATCCAGATCGGGAACGTCACAGACGGCGCCTACAACGATGCAATGGCTGCAAAGCAGCGGCTGTTGAAGGATCAATAGGATCGGAGCGGGTGCAAAGCAGCCCTTCCCGACTGCGAATTAATTTCAGGGTTTTTTTGCAATTCAACTGAATTACAATCCAAGCTAATTCTTGTCTTCAAGGTATTAAATTACAGGTCAGGAAGGGCGGCTTGCCCCCGCTCTTTTGCATTAGAGCAACAATCCTTAGGACTTGAATGTTTCCCCGAATCTGCTAACTTCTTATAATGTCTAACCCCAATTTCCGCAGTGGCTATGCTGCCTTCATCGGCCGTCCAAATGCCGGCAAATCAACGCTTCTGAACAGGTTGGTAGGCGAAAAAATAGCAGCCGTTTCAAATAAACCGCAAACAACCCGCCACAAAATTCAGGGTATTGTAACGAGCGAAAATGGCCAGATCGTGTTTGTCGATACGCCCGGAGTGCACAAGCCCGGCTACCTGCTGAACCGCCGAATGATGTCCGCCGTGCATGACGCGATCCTATCGGTGGATTTGCTTGTTCTGATGCGCGACGCAAGCGTTTCGACCGGCAACGGCGATAAATTCGTCCTTGAACTTATAAAGGAATCCGAGAAAACGGCTATTTTGGTTCTAAACAAGATCGACAAGATCAGGGAGAAACACGAGCTCCTGCCGTTGATCGAATATTATTCAAACGAATATGAGTTTGCGGAGATCATTCCGATTTCGGCATTAAAAGGCGAAGCTGTCGATAATCTCCTGCGGCAGATAATAAAACATCTCCCCGAAGCCGAGCCGATCTTTTCCGAGGACGAATTGACCGACCAGCCCCTGCGCGTCCTCGTGGCAGAGATGGTGCGTGAGCAAATACTCGCAACTACCGGCGATGAAATTCCATATGTAACGGCCGTCGTAACGGAGAAATATGACGAAAGCGACCCGTCCGTAACAAAAATTTACTGCGCGATCTATGTCGAGCGCGATTCTCAAAAAGGTATAATTATCGGGAAAGGCGGCATCAAATTGAAAAAGATCGGAACCGAAGCACGCGTGGATATCGAGAAAATACTCAACAAGAAAGTATTTCTACAGCTTTTTGTCAAGGTCGTCGCCGATTGGCGGAACAAAGAGCAGAATCTTGACGACATTGGGATCAGAGAATAACGGATGACAACAGGGAAAGCTCATCTATCTTGGGGTTCAATTAGAATATCCGTCGCGCCCGCAGCTGCCGGGGCCGTCGAATTCGCCTTTAACGAGCTCGGCTCTTTAGGCACTGAGATCAACCACCTGCGTAAAACCGAAAGCGATACCGTCGTTGTGATCGGTTACTTCGACGCATTGCCTGACGAGGAATTCGTGCGGCTTGAGTTGGGTGAAGCTCTCCGGATTTACGAAATGCCGATGGAATTGATATACAGCATCGAAAATCGGACTGTCGCGGATACGGATTGGCTGGCCGAATGGAAAAGACATTGGAAGCCTGTGGAAATCGGCACTTTTATAATCGCTCCCCCGTGGGAAGAGGTAAATACGGTTGAAAAGATCGTGATCGAGATTGAGCCGAATATGGCTTTTGGCACCGGCACTCACGAGACGACGCAGCTCTGTTTAACCGCTATTGAAGAGAATTACAAACCCGGACAATCATTTCTCGACGTTGGAACGGGGACGGGCATTCTTTCTATTGCAGCCGCAAAGATAAATTCCAAATTTCAGATTTCAGATTTCAGATTTTCGGGCTGCGATACGGATGGCGATTCCATTGCGATCGCCAAAAATAATGCGTTGCTGAACGGTGTCGGGGAACAAATTGAATTTTACATCGGCTCGATCTCCGATGCCACTCCGCAGTTCGATTTCGTCTGTGCAAATCTGACCATCGACGTTATTCTGCGCGTTCTTTCATTGCTGATCGGTAAGACGAAAGAGATGCTTGTTTTGTCGGGGATATTATTTGAACAGGAAGAATCGATTATCTCAGAATTGAGAAAACAATATATCGAGGATTATAAAATCCAGCGGGCCGGTGAATGGATTTCCGTAACATTGCCGCGATCAAAAACGAAAAAACCCACCCGCTCACGCAGGCGGTTCTGACCAGAACCCGGTCGCTGCCGCTTGTGGTTCTGACATGCCAAATGCCGCTGCCTACCGATTGTCCTTCGCCGGTGGGGTCGCGACAGGAATATCGCCATCATCTGTTATGGTTATAAGGGGAGTTCTCGGTTTGCGTCTGCCGGTCGCGGAACGCAGCACAGGCGGCGATGAATCATTCACTGCGACTTTGAACGGAGCAACAGGCTCCGAACGCTTTAGGATCGCACCACCGCGGCCGGCGACCCATACGTCACTGCCGCCGCGGTAGATGACAGCCTGCAAAACCTTGTCCGTGATATTGGGTTGAATTTCCCATGTTTTCCCGCCATCGCCGGTGATCAAAAACGTCCCCAGCTCGCCCACGGCTACTGCCTGCTGGCGACCATATACCGTAACCGCGAATAGATTTGCGCGCGAAGGCGATTCCTGATCCTGCCAGGTCGCCCCGCCGTCTTCCGTTCGCAATATGATCCCGTTTGCTCCGACGGCGAATCCGATCCGCTCATCATAAAAACTAACCGCGTACAGATTCCCGTCGAGATTTGTCGTCACTTTATACCAGGTTAGGCCGGCGTCGTTGGTTACAAGAATGCTTCCTTTATCGCCAACCGCAACGCCGCGAGTAGAGTTAAGGAATTTCACATCTTCCAGCCACGTTCGCGTACCTGATTCTATCACTTCCCAATATGCGCCGGCTGTTTTGGTGCGGAGTATAATGCCGTTTGCCCCAACCGCCACACCTATTTTTTCTGTAATAAAATGTACACCAAGCAGGTCTTCGGTTACATTCGAGATGCCTTTACCCCAACTTGCGCCGCTATTGATAGTTCGGAGCACCGTGCCTTTGTCGCCCACGATCCAGCCTTTCTGAACGCTCCGAAAATGCATTGCGTTTAAATTGGCGTCAGTGCCGGAGTAAACCGGAATCCATTCTCTTCCGCCATTGTTTGTGATCCGGATCCTGCCGTTCGCTCCGGCCGCCACGCCAAGCTCTTTGTCGAAAAATGCGAGATCATTAACATCATCCCGGCCGCCCTCCGTCAGCCGCTGCCAGCTGTATCCGCCGTCGTCGGTTCGGACGATCAAGCCTTCTTCGCCAACCGCCCAACCCGTGAATTTATCCGCGAAATAAAGGGAAACCAGCTTCGGATTTGTTCGGACATTGAAAGGGAGCCAGGTAAATCCACCGTCGCCGGTTAGCCAAACCATGCCGTTCGCGTCGGTCATCGATCCGCCTTTTTCGCCCGAAAACGAAACCGAAAGAAAGTCCGCGCGGGTATAAACGTTGGCCTTCGTCCATGTTACGCCGGCGTCATCGGTTCGGGCGGCGCAGCCGCCGTATCCGACTGCAAATATTGATTCGGTTGACAAAAACTCAGCGCCTGAAATAACCGAGTTTCCGCACGGTTTTGCGGTCCTCCAGGTTTCTCCGCTGTTATTTGTTATCTGTACTATGCCATTGACGCCGACGGCCACGGCATTTTCCATGTCGTAAGCCGAAATTTTTAGAAGATGCTCGCCGGTTCCCGCCTTCTGCATAGACCATGTCTGGCCTCCGTCGGAGGTCTTCAAAATCCGGCCGTACGTTCCGACCGCCCAGCCTGTTTTAAAACCATCGCCTGCAAACGTTACGCCGTATAGATGATCTTTCGATTCGATCTTGACCGGTTTCCAATCATGTCCGGCATTGTCCGTAGTTAAGATAGCCCCGCGTGTCCCGACAATCACCGCATTTCGTTCATCCTTAACAAAAACGGCCGAAAGTGTCGAATCAAGCGGCGAAGCCTGGCGCTCCCAATTAAACCCGCCGTCCTTTGTGTGTAAAATAGTATTGTCGGAGCCGACCGCAAACCCGGTTTCCTTGTCCTTTGCAAAATGAATCGAGTAAAGCGGATTCCCCTGCGGCATAGGATTTTGCCAGACCCAGCCCTGGGAAGCCCGATTTTGAGCGCAAAGAGATAGATAGCCGCAAAAAGGCGAAAAAAACACAAAAAGGGCGCAAGAAGCTCGTCTAAAAATAATTTTGTAAGTCCGATCCATTTTTGGTTTTATTTTGAGTCTTTTTGCGCCTTTTGCGGCCAATTAAATCTCTATTACCCCGATCTCCGCAACGGCTTCTTCGAGCATAATTGCATCAACCCTTCCAAGCTCGGCAATTTTGCGAGCCGTTTTATCTACAATTTCCTGTATCTCGTGCCCGGCATGGCCTTTTACCCATTGCCATTCTATATTGTGCTTTGATGCCGCTTTTTCAAGTTTTTCCCAAAAAATATGGTTGGTTTTTTTGCGGAAATTTCCGTTCATCGTTTCGACGACATACCGCGAATCGCTAAAAAGCTTCACTTTGCAAGGTTCACGGAGGTTTTCAAGCCCGACACAAGCCGCCGCAATTTCAGCCTGCTGGTTCGTGGCATTTCCAAGATATTCGCCCACGGCTTTCCAATAACCTTTAAAGCCCAGCAAAGCGACGGCAGCAGCGCGCGTAGTTCCTTTTCCGTTTCCGAGACTCGACCCATCGCATACGATAGTTACTTGTTTCATTAACTTAGTTCCAACCTATAACTTCCAATCGAAAAATCTAAACAGAATGCATATGACAAAACCGCAAACCACAAAGGCAATAAAATTAAAACAAGGCCGTCTTCAATGAATCCAAAATTGTCACCGTCCCAGACAAACGGAAAACCCCATCGCGGGAATCGCCGCCCAGCGGGAGCGAATAGGATCTCTGGCTCCACATACGCTTGATATTTTCGTAGTGCAACTAAATAAGCTATGACGTTCAACAGGGCGAACACCAAAACGGAAACGCAAAAGCCCGTCTTAAACGCTCTGTTATAAAGCCTTCTTTCTTCAGTCTCGCTCGATAGCAACGACATTATCCACATAATTTTCAAACGTATCGTCGTGCGATATCACAAACAGCTGGTCGAAGTGTGTGATCTGACTGATCTGCATCGCAAGATTCTCGCGGCGCTCGGCGTCCATGTTTGTTGTTGGTTCATCAAAAAACGCGATACGGATGTCGGAAAGCTGTTTCAGAAGCGCAAGCCGGACGGACAAAGCAGCCGCCATCTGCTCGCCGCCTGAGAGGCTGATAAACGGCCGGTCGTAGCCGCCTTCTTCTAGCATAATTCCGTAGTCTTCGGCCCACTTAAGCGTATGCTCGGCATTTCCGCTGATCTCACGAAACATCTGGTTTGCTTCCAACGAGACATGATGGACATAATTTCGCGCAACGCGCGGAGCGGCTTCCTTCAAAGTATCGCGTATGAAAGTAGTCGCCTCCGCTATCTTTTCCAAACGTTCTTTTTGGATAAATTCGGCCGTCATTGCTTTCCTGGTTTCGGCAAGCCTTGCCAGATCGGCTGCCAGTTCGGCCTCGCGCTGATTTACAACATTCAAAGTCGCGCCAAGCTCGGCTTTTCGTTTTTCAGCGCCGAGCAGATGCGATTTTTCAGTTATATGCATTTCCTGATCGTAACCGCCGCTCGCGTCGGCCAATTCCTTTTCTGCATTCCCGGCAAGCTCCCGCAAACGCAAAAGCTCCCGGTTTGATTCGTCAAACTCCTTTTCACGCAACTCGCGTAATAAAGCAGCTGTTTCATTTGCCAGATGCACCCGATGTGCTTCTAAGGTGTTGTCGCGTTCCTCGGAAAATTTTAGCCACAGCTCATCTGTGTCTTTGTAACTTTCAAGCTGTTCAACTGTAATCAAACGCTCTGTGTCCAGCCGTTCAAGATTACTTTCGATCTTTGTAATATTTTCACGAAGCTCGAACTCGCGTGCGGATTCTTTTTGAAAGATCGCAATTTTCGCTTTCGGGTTTTCCAACGCTGCAAGCTGAGATTCGATCTGTGCAAGTTCGCCCTCGAAGCTCGGAAGTCCGGCGTATTCATTTTGCAGAGGAAGCAGTTCATTGGTCAGGCTCTTTCCCTCTGCCTCGATCTCTTTTGCCCGTTTCGTATATGCTTCGAGAGCTTCTATATACTTATCGGCTTCGCGAGAGGATTGCAGATTCAGGGCAACGGTCCTATGCTGTGTTTCGTAAACGGTTATTTTGGCACGCAACTCGGAAAACTGGCTTGTAACAAAGCTTTCAAGCGTTTCGCCTTCTTTCAAATTCAGACATTTTTGCGACAAAATCGGGCATAGGCCGTTTTTTATCTCGCTTTGAAACCTTTCGTCACGATCCAAAGACGCCCGCAGCTGCGCCAACTTTTGAACGATCTCGAAGTCGCGTTTTTGCAGCTCGGTTAAATCGGCGGCGCCTTTACTTTTCGATTCCGCCCCGGCTTTCTGAGCCTGATTCGCTTTATAACTATCGCGCAAACGATTTATCTTTTCCGTCAGGCTTGTAATCTGGTTTGCAATCGCCCTCGCATTTGCAGCTTTATTTCTTACAGCCTCGAGCTCAGTTTCGAGTCGTCCCTGCTCCTCGGCCAGCGGCTTTAGAAGTTCGATTGTGTGATGAGCTTTCAAAGCATTATCGAGATTTTCCTGAAAGCGCTTTTGATCGGCTTTTACATTAATTAAAGCAGATTCGACCTTCGTCAGTTCTGTATTCAACTTATCACGCTCGAAGCGTTCGCGCTCAAGTTCCTTCAAACGTCCGAGCGCCGCTAAATGCTTAAGATGTAAAGGTTCGGCCTCTTGAATTTTTTTCGCGGCCGAAACTGCTGCATCCCGGTCGCGTTCTTTTTGAGCGTGCAGAATCTCGGTCTTAGCGGCATCGGAAGCGATCTTGTCAAAAGCAGTCCGAAGCTTTTCGCAGCAGCCCGCGATTTCGTCAAACTTCCTTACATTTTCATTTCGTTCGGAGACTTCCCGATTGATAGTTTGAAGATTCGAAACCAATTCCTCCACTTGGGCGACTATGTTTTTGTGATCGACTTCTATCGCATCGAATCTATTCAACTCACCTTCGGCGCGGGCAATTTTTTCACGTGCTGAAGCGATACGCTGTTCGATATAACGTGAGGTTTTCAGAAGCTCATCCGAGCCCCGACGATATTCCTCAACTCTCAAAAGTTTGTCGAAAATCGGTTTACGCTGTTCAGGCGTTTTCAGAAAATCCGACGTCATAGTTCCCTGCGGGACGCCGATCGCCTGGCGAAAAAGCGTTTTAAGATCGGTTCCCGGTTCCACGCCTAGATGCTGCCACATAAAACGGCAAACCTCTTCTTTTTTATCGGCAATCCGCGTTTTTAGCTGCGGATCGTAAACATTATATCCGTTTAACGTATCGCGATAAACGGTATATTCCCTTTCGTCAAGGCCGCTTTCAAATGTTACCCGCGCAGTGCCTTTCTTTGCACCGCGCCGCACGATATCCTCCTTTTTATAATCGAGCAAATCGAAAAGCGTCCACGCTACAGCTTCGATAAGCGTAGTTTTTCCCGCTCCGTTCTCGCCGGTTATAGCGGTCTTTCCGCTGTTGAATTCAAATTTCGAGTCGGCGTGAGACTTAAAGTCTTCAAGCTCGATCTTTGTAATATGCATACTTCCGTCAACTTCTCTAACTTTAATCTTAGAGTAGTTTGCCGCAAAGCAGAAGTTGAAAGTTAGTTTGAAAAATCGGCATTCTATGTAAAAATTGAGCCGGAAAGGCTTATGAAAATCGAATCGGGTGAAAGCGTAATATTAGTTCTTCACACGCCACGCGAAAAACTGATCGGAATTCTGGAAGAAATAAGCCCGGCCGGCATTTTTGTCCGCGGGATCGATCTCGGCTATTTTTACGACTGGTGCAGCTCTATTGCAAAAGGCGAGACTTACCTTCCGATGAGTGATTATTTTTTTCCTATGTGGCGTTTGGAAAGAGTGATGCGCGACGAAACTTCAGCAGAAGTGCCGTCTATGGCCGAACAATTCGAACAACGCACTGGGAAAACTCTTGGGGAATTTTAAAAAGGTGTCGAAAAGGACTAGTGATGGAGGAAGGCTTACTGCTTCTTTATCCCGATGCTGCCGCTATTGGTTGTCAGATTCAGGGTCGCATCGCCGGCACCTATCATTCCGTGAAGACTTTTCCCCCCGGAAGTCACATTCTCCAGGATAGTTTTCAAAGGAATGTCTGAGTTGAACGAACCGAAACCATACGATGCAATAATTTGAAAGGACGACTCAACAGGCAGGGTCATTCTAATCGACCCGTTTGAGGTTTTGAAATTATACAGGCCGCCGCTTAGAAACTTGCCGTTGAATAATACCGATCCCGAGATGGAATTAGCTTCTATCTGGCGGTGATCGACCCGTTGCAGCGAAATTGCGCCGTTACTGGTTTTCGCTCTAAAAATATCGCCTATCTGTCCCGGACTTACCTCGAATGCAACAATATTTCCTGTAGAGCTCACAAGCGATATCTGACCGCCGGAATTTTCGACAGTTACATCACCTTCATAAGTGGATGCCGTAATACCGCCGGTTATATTGTGAAGAAATATATTACCGCCGATATTCTTAACAGCCACTTTTTTAACCGAATCGACAGTCGTTTCGGTTACACGCCCCTCGAGATTCAGGCTCGCTCTCATCGGAACGTCCAACTCGATATTCTCCCCGGAAAGGCAATCCGTCCTCGGAGAAGGCTGATCTCCCGGCCCGGTGCTCCCGGTTACGCGAAGCCAAACAGGCTTTCCAGCGGCATTCTTTTCAAGAACCTTCAAGGTTATGCTGCTGCCGTTTTTTACGAATACGCGGACTTCATCGCGCGCCCATCCATTGATTTTAAGCTTGCCTTCGAGAACGCATATTTTCATTTCGACATTCGGATCGACCGCGATGGATTTCTCGTTCGTGCTGCGTTCGCGGATATAAATTGCCGGGAACTTTTTTGTATACGGCGGCCTCTTCGAACTGTCCACAGGCAGCGGATGTGACGGCGGCCTCGGCGGGTAGGACTGACCGAAGACTCCTGTTACAAAGACCGCCGCGAAACACGGCAGCATCCAGATCTTATTAAATTGTTTACCTTTTCTATACATTAATTTCTGCAAAGGTTTTTACTTAAGACTTGCCATCAACTCTTCGCGTTCCGCAACCGAATTCAAAAGATCGATCTTATTCTGGTACGAAGCGTAAAGCACCTGCGTCGCCGATTGGTTCTTAGGATTCTTACGCACAACTTCCTTCATTTTCGTGATCGCATCGTTCACCACAGCCATGTCGCGCTCATAAGCGACTCTCGATGACGGATTGAGAATATTATCTTTCTGACCATCTAAATTCTGTTTCAGATCAGAGATCGTTTTGACATAGCTTTCTTCGCCGGGAAGATATTCCGCAACAGATGCGGGTGAAGATCTAACCGCCGTAAACTGCGGTCGTGTTTGACTTTTTGCCTCTTTATAGCTCACATCCGTTACCAGCTTCCGCAATTTATCCGATGATATATTAGTTTCTTTTACCGAATACACTTCGGCGGCCGAAGCCTGCGGCATATTTTCGCGCTCGTTGGAAATAATACCCAACGTTGCAGGCTGTTCTGTTCGTTGTATAGAAGCAGCCGCCGCCCTGTCCCGATTACCATCATTTGCAGTATCCGGACGAAGATTCCAAACCGCGGCGAACATGCTGAATACGATCAAAACACTTGCTGCAACCGCAAGCGAAGGATTGGCGATGAGGGCCGACAGCGCAAATGTAATTTTTTGCCAAAACGGATTATGGCTTTTCTCGACAGCGATCGATTCATTGATCCTGCTCCACAAACGCTGAGTCGGAACAAGCGAATCAAATTCCCTTTCCAATATGGAAAACACAACGGAGCTTTCATCTTCGGCTTCAGCCAGTAAATGAGCGCAAGCTTCGCAAGCCGCCACGTGGTTAGTAATTTTCAGCGACAGATGGGGGGCGGTTTCGCCGTCCAAAAAAGCCTGGATCGTACCTATTTCGAAACAATTTCCGTTCATAACGTTTCCCTTCCGATTTTCCCGTAAAACCGCATAAATTCTTGTCTCGCCCTTGCAACATATGTGCCGATGCTCGCTTCGTTGAGAGAAAGGCTCTCGGCGATTTCCCTATATGAAAGACCTTGCTGCTTCAACACCAGGCAGCTTCGCAAAGGTTCCTTCACTTTGTTCAACGCACGGCTTATCTCGTTCACCTCGGTCTGCTGTTCGTATTGCGTCTCTACTGAAAACACGCTGTTTTCCACTGTTTCTTTGACGTAATTTTCGTCCCGCGTGTTCGCCCTAATATTTCCCCGCAAAGTGTTCTTTGCGACATTCAATGCCACGCGAATCAGCCACGGGCGAAGCATTTCGAGATCGGCAATCGTATCCATATGTTTATAAAGTCGAATAAAAACTTCCTGCGTAACGTCTTCCGCCAAGCCGCAATCGTGCACAACCGACCTGGCCGTGCGAAAGACAGTTCTATGATGAAGCGTAAAAGCCTCATCAAACTCGATTGTCTCCTTCGCTGCAGCTGCCGCTGATTGTTCGGACATTATGTCCACAAAGATTTCCGTCGTTTCGCTCATTTTCAGCATCAAAAAATGCTTTTTCATATAAAATACACCACGAACGTCAAATTTATGACACAAAACTTTCTTGCTAAGCTCTTGTCGGAACCGGTACCGGATTCCTGATTCTGACAAAACTGCTTGGTTCAAAATTCACCAGCATGAATCCGGTCGCTACGGCTCCCGGTTCTGACATCTACTCGAAATTGATTATATTGATTTTCGCCGATAATTCGATGGGAAAATTACTTTCATTTGCCGTGGTAATCAAAAAAATATGGCTGTCTCCGGTATCTTCTATTAGATCGTTCAAATTATCAATAATTTCGGCTGGTTCGGCCTTTTCTACAAATACAGGCTCTATCACGGCGAGGCGTTTCAGGCATTCGTACAGCTTACGGCTCCCGAGGCCGAATTTGTCTTTTTCGCTGCCGGTTACAAGTCGGACTTCGGCTTGTTCTTCGCTAAAATGAGCGATCAGCGCGGCGGTCCGTATTACACCGCGTTCGAACCGTTCGGATTCTACCACGCTTTTTCCGCTTTGTTCGGCCTCGATTTTTTCGCGCAAAGTCAGTGTTTTCGCACCGTCGCGTGGAACGCGGGTATCGAAAAAGACGGTTATTTTCCTGTCGTCCTCGGCTGAAAATTCGCGCACTATCAAATTCCGTGCTCTCGCGGTGGCCTTCCAGTCGATTCTGCGGAGATCGTCGTTCGGTTGATAGTCACGCAAGGCGAGCAAATCCTGCCCCGATCCTCGCTTGTTCGCGGCGAGCTTCCCGGATTCCAGCGGCAAATTTTCGAGTTCGACTTCCGGCAAGCCGATTTTCGGGAATACGATCAATTCAGTTTCCCTTGCCGGAAGACGCCGCCGGTGGCGAAAAAAACCGAACGGGAAACGCGTTGAAAGCTCGAAATCTTTGATCAAAAAACGCCCACGATTTTGAAAAATATGTCCGCTTTGGTTCTCAGCGGTCTCACTGCTCGCCACATAGACAAAATAGCTCAGCATTCGCCGCACTACCGGCGGCCGGGCAAATCTTTCGGCAAGTCGTCGAGGCAGTATGTTTTTAAGATCTTCGATGGCGATCGAATGCTCGCGTTCCTTGCCGCGAACTTCGGCGATTACCGAAAAACTCGGAAAAATCCGTTTGCGGTTGTGAACGCTGACCAGAATCGGCGTTTCCCGACCGGCAAAGATCGTTTCGGGAAAACGCATCTTCACATCCAGCTTTTTCAGGCAAAAACCGCCCGCGAAAAAACCCACAACCATCGAAGCCGTCAAAAACGAAAGGACGAGAAACAGCAGATTATTGCCGGTATTCCACGCGGAAAAACCGACGATCACTATCAACCCCAGCATTATCGCGCCGCCCGTAGTAAACTCGAACGGCAAATTCAACTGCGAAGCTTCCCGCCCCGCATTTCTCGCCAGCGGCGGAACGACAAAGATCAGGATGAGCAGAACAAAGACAAGCGAAACTCCGGCCGATATCCCCGCAAGCCTCGGCTGCCCTGTCAAATGCGCGTAATAAGTCAGCGCCGACAGCCCAATCCCGCCAAAAACAACTAACAATCCCATTACGCCATTGCGCAGATCGCGAAGACTGAAAAGCTGGCTGAGTGTTCGGAGGTTAATAAAAGCCATACAAAAGATTACGCAGCTATCTTTCCAACTTTTCAAAGCGTTTCGGTCGAACTTGCTTGATATTAAAATTGCAAATGTCTTAAATCGGCACACTTATTTTGTGCAGAATGTCCTGCAAAATCTGCTCGGCTTCGCGGGTTTTGTTTCTTAAACCTGAGGATCGTGAATTTACGATGATGCGGTGGGCGAAGCACGGCAGGACGAGTCGTTTTATGTCGTCGGCGATGCAGAAATCGCGGCCTTCGATCAGAGCGAGAGCCTGGGCGGAACGAAAAAGTGAAAGTGTTCCGCGCGGGCTGATTCCGAGCTCGAGCGATTCGGACGAACGCGTCGAGCTGACAATATTCAATAGATAATCTAGCAGCGCGTCGTCAAAACGCACTTCCGATGTGCGTTTTTGCAGCTCCAGAATATCGGTCTGCGTCATAACGGGCTGAACAAATTCAAGCGGATTGATATTTTCGCGGTCACGCAGAATTTGGCGTTCGTCTTCGAAACTCGGATAACCCATATGCAGCCGCAGCATAAAGCGGTCAAGTTGCGATTCGGGTAGCGGATATGTGCCGTGATGCTCAGAAGGATTTTGCGTGGCAACGACCATGAACGGCAGCGGCAAACGGCGTGAAATGCCTTCGACCGTTACCTGTTCCTCGGCCATCGCTTCCAGGAGCGCCGATTGCGTTTTCGGAGTGGCACGGTTTATCTCGTCGGCAATAACGATATTCGAAAAGATCGGCCCGGCCTTCCATACAAAATCTCCGCTCTGCTGGTTGAATATCGAAAGCCCGATAACATCCGAAGGCAAAAGGTCCGAAGTGAACTGTATTCGGTGTATCGATAGATCAAGAGCGCGCGCCAAGGCGTTCGAAAGCGTAGTTTTGCCGATTCCCGGTACGTCTTCGATGAGCAAATGTCCCTTTGCAAACAATACAACTAGAGCGAATTTGACGGTTTCGGCCTTGCCCCTTATAACCGCTTCAACCGCCGCCTGCAATTCTGCAATTTTCAACGAAGCATCGAAGCCGGTTAAAAGTTCGTCGTTTTGGGTTCCGGTTTCGGTGACTATCCAATCTCTCATCTTAAAATATTAAATGGGACAAATCCGTCCTTTAGTTATTTTACAAGATAATAGATGCGGTGTGCACGAATAAATTTGCATTCTCACCGGACCGCAGGCACCTTGCCGCTTTGCAACGACAGGCAAGGGTGCCTGCGGTCCGGCCGTTTGCATATTTCAGCCAAAACCTACTAAAATTTTGAAACTTCAAGGAACAACGTTCGTGAAGATATCCGGTAGGAGTTTTGCAATAACAATATGAAAAATTTACAACTGCGTTCGAAAGACCAACGCGGATTTAACCTGATCGAGCTTATGATCGTGATCGCGATCATCGGATTGCTGATCGGAGTCGGCAGTATTGCCTGGGGCGCGATGATCAGGGCAGGCAACGAAACCGCCGCCGCACAGATGATTGATCGAATCCGCACCTATCAGGCATCGTACGCTTCGAGAAATCGTGGAAAATTTGCAACTTTCGACGATTTGATCCGGGTTTCGGGACTCGACGAAAAGTTTGCCGGAGAGCGGCCGGTCGTCAACGGATACACATTTGCTCTCACCCTCGAAGAACCTTCTAACAGCAAACCTGGTTTTTATTCGATTACTGCGGATCCGCAAGTTCCGGATGGATTGACATCCACCGGTACGAGACATTTTTATACCGATTCCTCCATCGGCTCTATAAAGGCCACAGACGAGAACCGGCCCGGCAAGGCTGACGACCCATCGATCTAAACATTTAAATCAGCCGACTTAGCTCAGTGGTAGAGCACTCGCTTCACACGCGATAGGCCACAAGTTCGAATCTTGTAGTCGGCACCAATCGAGTCGTACTTAGCGGCGGTTTAGAAACTCACAAAAATTGAATACTAACTAAATTCCCCGAAAGACGATTTCGCTTAACGCAAGCTTTCCGACAAATCCGATTAACCATTCTATTGCCCAAACCCTTGCTTTGTGGGAAAATTGCGGCGCGATGGCCTCCTATCGACGCTAAAATGACGGAAACAATTACGCTTGTCTCGCCTTACAAAGGAAAACTCGTCGATCTGGTTGCGGCACCCGAGGAACGAGCCGGCCTTTTTTCCTATGCCGCCGGCCTGCATTCGATTCAACTAACGCAGCGGGAAACCTGCGACCTCGAGATGTTATCGACCGGCGGGTTTTCTCCGCTCCGCACCTTTCTCTCAGAAATGAATTATAACAGCGTGCTGGATGAGATGAGGCTTGCCGATGGGACGGTTTTTCCTATTCCGATCACTCTGTCCTCGGATGACTTTATAAATTTAAAGATCGGCTGCGATGTCGCCTTGCGTGATCCGAAAAACGATCTTTTAGCAGTGATGAAAATTGGCGAAATCTACGAGTGGAATCGGGAAAGGCTTGCCGGGGCTGTTTTTGGAACGACCGATCCGCGTCATCCTCTCGTTGCCGAAATGCAGGGATGGGGCAGATTCAATCTGTCGGGCGAGCTGCGGGTTCTGAAGCTTCCGGAATACCACGATTTTCAGTATCTAAGGCTTGCGCCGAAACAAACCAGAAATCGTCTTGAAGCTCTAGGCCGCGAGAATGTCGTCGCGTTTCAAACCCGAAACCCAATTCATCACGCGCATGAGCTAATGACACAAAGGGCGATCGAAATGATCGATGGGACGCTTCTCATGCACCCGGTCGTCGGCATGACGAAAGAGGGTGACATCGATTACTTTACGAGAGTTCGCACTTATAAAGCTGTTGCCGGTCTGTCGTATGAGGAAAATCGTGTTCTGCTTTCTCTGCTGCCGCTGGCCATGCGGATGGCCGGGCCGCGCGAGGCGGTTTGGCATGCCATAATCCGGCGAAACTACGGAGCAAATCATTTGATCGTCGGGCGCGATCATGCGAGTCCGGGAACCGATGCAAACGGAAGGCCGTTCTATGAACCTTTCGCGGCTCAGACACTTGCCTACGAGTTAAGTGCTGAAATCGGCGTAAAGATACTTTCATTTCATGAATTCGCATTTCTGCCCGAAGAGCGGCGGTACGAAGAGATCGATAAGATCGCTCCCGGCCGAAAAACCCTTTCGCTCTCCGGCACCCGGATACGTGAAGATTACCTTAGTAAAGGCAATCCACTGCCCGAATGGTTTACGCGAAAGGAAGTCGCAATAATACTGTCCGAATCATACCCGCCGCGGCATCGGCAGGGCGTTTGCCTTTGGTTCACCGGTTTGAGCGGATCCGGGAAATCTACAACGGCCGAAATCCTTTCAACACTGCTTCTTGAAGAGGGCCGACAGACTACCTCGCTAGACGGCGACGTGGTGCGGACCCATCTGTCGAAAGGCCTCGGATTTTCGAAAGAGGACCGTGACATAAATGTTAATCGGATCGGTTTCGTGGCGTCCGAAATCGTCCGGCATGGCGGCATTGCCGTTTGCGCCGCTGTAAGCCCGTATCGCCAAAGCCGCAATCAGGTTCGTCAAATGTTTGAAAATGAACACTTTGTTGAGATATTTGTAGACACGCCGCTGGAAATATGCGAGCTGCGTGATTCAAAGGGCATGTACGCCAAAGCCCGGCGCGGCGAGATCAAGGATTTTACCGGTGTTGACGATGCCTATGAAGTTCCCGAAGCTGCTGAAATCACGCTCAACACGGTAAACACAACGGCACGCGAAAACGCCCGGTTAATCCTGGAATATCTTCGCTCCCGTGGGTTTATTGCAGAAGTCCGGGTTAAAGCGGATCGAAACACTTAAACTTTGAAATTTACGCTTTTTTTAAAATGCGGGATTCTACCTTTGTCGCCCCGGAAGAAAAAAGGAAGAAAAATTTCAGCGAAACCGAAAGATTTTTCTGTCCGTACAGCATATTTTTAGGCAAGTTGAAGGATCTCAAAAAGTTTTGTGCAAAAAATTTGTATCACAGCGTCCAAACTGTGTTATACAAAGTTCTTACATTGCATAACGTTTTAACTTACAGGCGGCAACACCGGCGCCCAATCAACCGCTCATGCGGTTTGAACTCAACTCCCGCGAAATCGATATCGAGCTTTTTTCGATTGAATTTATTTTAACTGGAGGATAGAGAAATGAGAGTTAAAGACGCGGATTTGACAGGTTCGTATATTCTTGGAAGCCGACGAGTTTCGCCACAACAGGAAACGGTCACTGCTGCCGGTTGGTTGTCGCGACTTGGTTATTTTTCGCTTGTTGCCGGAGCGGCGTCCATTTTTTCCGCACAACCTCGGGACGTTTGGGCTAGAGGGTTAACTGAAACCTCGCCCGTGCCGCCGCGAATTGCGAAGAAGGCGAAAATAATCGCGGAGCTTAATGCATGCAGCAAGCCCGAATTGCTGAGGCGGCAAAGCGAATATCGCCTGCCCCACCAAAAGGCCAGCTTCGACATAATGCGCCTGCTTGCGGGAAACGACAACTGTCCCGGCCGGGCTATTCCGGCAGGAACTTATACGGCTGCTGCGCCATATACCGACTCAGGCGACACAACCGGCGCGAATGATACGGTGTCATGTTCGAGCTGTTTCTATTGCTATTACGGCGGTACTGTCGGGCCCGATCATATTTACTCGTTTACGCTTACCGCCCGCGGAGCGAATCCTCAGATACAGGTTTCCACAACATCCACTACGTACAATTCGGAGATATACATTTTGAACGGCCTCACCGGTGGAAGGTGCCCGGCCGGCACGGGTAATTATGCATCCAACTGTCTGACCGCGTCAGCTTTCGTCGGTGCGGGCGGAACCGAAACAATAAACAGCGGTCAGATGAATGCACTTCCACTGAATGTTCCCCTTCATCTTTTCATTGATTCTTATTTCTCCACCGGTGCAAACAGCTCCGGCCCTTATACGATCCGAATACAGGACGCAACCATCGCGGACAGCGTTGTACTGCCAAGTAACGATGCTCCGTTCGATATGAACGGCGACGGCAGATCGGATTTTGTAATTGCCCGAAACACCGGCGGTGGAGCT
>Ga0136634_10000275_pt1 | contig 24731 bp, 21 predicted proteins | sample AntDrymUQ8332106_2_FD_104654 | JGI IMG/M metagenome (GOLD analysis project Ga0136634, IMG submission 104654) | Polar desert sand microbial communities from Dry Valleys, Antarctica - metaG UQ833 (21.06) | ecosystem: Environmental > Terrestrial > Soil > Desert | place: Antarctica: Dry Valley... | reverse complement strand
TTAAATTATTGTCTTTGTCATAAACCGAAACACTTAGCTTGTCTAATGATAATGTATCGCTTGATTTATTAGAAACCAAAAAGTCACAGTTGATGATTTGTTTATAGTTTCCCTTTTCAATTAAGATACTTGCAGGTTTCGGTTCAATAATAATATTATTCTGTCCAAAAGCATTATATGATGTCAATGCAAGAATAAGTATAGAAAAAAATTTATTCATAATAATTAGTTTTGTAAACTTTTGCAAGATTAAAATTTTTAAAATCCGGGTATCCCCTATAGTTATCGGGTGGATTTGGCCTTTATTCTCCATATGAAACAATTATTTTTTTACCCTGGAGCTATCGGATTTATTTTCTTTAAGATCCCACAGTACCTGTCTTAACTTTGCCGGCTCTTTTGTAATTGGCAAAAATTACTCCACTTGGTGTAACCAAACTTTCTTTTAATGTATATGCTGCAGGAATCGAGTTATTGTCAAACAACTTTTTTCCTTTACCAAGTGTCAGGGGGTAAATTTTGAGATATATTTCATCCACTAGATCATTTTTACACAACAGCTGAACGAGCTTACTGCTGCCCCAAACCTGAATGTCAGACCCCTTTGAATTTTTGAGCTTTTTTATATCTTTCACGCTTTCGATAAATACGGTGTTTTTCCAGTCTGACTTTTTCATGGTACTGGACATAACGTATTTGGTGCCATCATTGATACCAGGCCAAATGTCTGCATGTTTAGGCCAATAGGAGGCCCAAATTTTAAACGTTTTTCTGCCCAGCAGATAATCTGCAGGTTGTGTCAGCTCTTTTTGCACCACCTTATCACCAACTTCGTCACTATATGGTGCAATCCATCCGCCATATTTGAAACCGCCCGATTTATCTTCCTCAGGTCCACCCGGGGCTTGCATTACTCCATCTAATGTAATAAATGAAAAGACGATTATTTTTCTCATATTATGCACATTTTAAATAATTTTTTAAAAACGGTTTTAAATTTTTTTTTAGTTAGTATGGTAGTTAACGTACAGGTATAGACGCAGTTTCGGTTCTGATAGCCATCAGAAAATGGTGTGCCTTGCCTGATTATACAGCAAATAAAGAAACAAAATTTTCTTATGACAGCAAAGTCAATTAATACCCGGCCAAACAGATGACTGAAGATCTATAGAGAGATAATAGCGGGAGTGTAACTGGGCGCAGAATTACGGTAATGCTATGTTGCCGCTGGCCCGCATAGTTTGTTCAGATATTGTTTTTCAGAAAAATTGAGCCACCTCTTGCATAAATATTTCAAACCGCTTATCTTTAAAAAGTGTGTTATTCTTTAATATAAAATAACTGGATATGAAAAAATTACTCGGTTTATTGTTACTAATTACCGGATTAAATGTAATTGCACAAAGTGAGAGGGCTTTTTTTACCAGAGATTCCGCCAGTATGGTAAATATCTCAAATCTGGTCGTGGAAAATGCTAAAAACAAATATCACCTGGATAAGGTATTGCCACGCAATAGTAGTGCAGAGATATGGTATCGCAATGAAGATAATGTTCTGCTGAGGGCTACTTTCAAATTTTTTCCCGACAGAAGTGTAGTATTAACGCATGTTACTGGAATATACGATGACATATTTCCATTTTGGAAAAAATATTTTGATGCTGATGCACAGGTTGAAGACAGGACAAAAGGGAAAAAATTAAAAATAATAACAACCCCTTTTTTAAATGGCAAAGCGTTATTTTTTCTGAAACCGATCAATAGTCAAATGGGGGAGTTAAAAGCCACTTACGATGTTGATCCAACCAGGAAATAAATATATAAAGATTATTTACACGGTCAATCGATAATAGCCTCGCCTGCAATAGGTCACTATAATAATGCATCCAACTAAGTTTTGTCAGCTGAAATTAAATGATGTATAGTAAAAATTGTAGTCTTCATTAATAGAATTGATTTTTTTTCATTTTGATAGAAACTACCCAATTTGCATTTGCAATAGAAATACCAATATACCTGCAACAAAACCAATCAAGGCAAGCCAACTAATCTTTTTCAGATACCATATAAAATCAATCTGTTCAATACCCATTACAGCTACACCAGCAGCAGAACCAATAATAATAGCACTGCCTCCTGTACCGGTTGTGAGTGCAAGAAATTCCCAAAAAGGATGGTCAGTAGGATAGGTTGATAAGTCATACATGCCTTGTGATGCTGCAACCAACGGTACATTATCAACAAGAGCTGAAAGCAAACCTAATGCTATGCCTATTAAATAATCATTTTTCAAAGTACCGGTAAGTATAGTTGCCAGTTCTTTTAATAAGCCAAAAGATTGCAGGGCTGATACAGCTAACAGTATCCCCAAAAAAAATAAAATACTTGGAGTATCAATTTTTTGTAGTGCTTTGGCTACTGTTAATCTTTCTGCTATCTCTGCTTCTTTACTTTTATGGATGAAAGTTGTAATTACCCACATAAATCCCAATGCAAGTAGCATACCCATAAAAGGAGGCAAGTGTGTAAGGGTTTTAAAAACGGGTACAAAAAGTAAAAAACCCACACCGGAAAATAGAATGATCTTACCATCTTTTTTATCTTTTGGTGTACCAACTGTTTCAGGGATAGCATTAAATTTTTTTCCTTTAAAGCGATATGCAATAATTAATGCGGGGATAATACAAACGGCAATACTTGGCAGAATAAGTTGTTTCATAATGTTCAATGCTGTGATCTGACCACCAATCCAAAGCATGGTAGTAGTAACATCACCTAATGGCGACCATGCACCGCCTGCATTAGCTGCAATTATAATCATACCGGCAAACCAAATCCTGTCTTCCTTCTCATTTAGTATTTTGGTACAAAGAGATGTCATTACAATCGCTGTAGTTAAATTATCAAGCAGGGCAGAAAGAAAAAATGAAAGTCCTGTAATGATGAGTAATAGCTTTTGCGTGCTGGTAGTTTTTATTTTTTCAGTAATAATGTCAAAACCATTGTGTGAATCTATTAATTCTACTAAGGTCATAGCTCCTAATAAAAAGAAAAGAATAGAGGCGATGTCTCCTAAGTGATGTAGCAGTTCCTCACTAACAGTGTGTGCAGAATCACTTTGCAGAATATAAATTGTCCAGCAAAGTACACCTGTAATTAAAGCCGATGCCGCTTTATTGAGTTTTAAAGGATGCTCAAATGCAATGGCAATGTACCCTAAAATAAAAACAATAATAATCAGTGCTGTAATCATATCACTTTAAGATTGGTAGTAATAATTTATAGTCCGCTTCCCTGATACTCATTTAAACGATTTTTCGGGTTCGGCTTTTAAGCAAATAAATTATAGTCGGTACAAACATTAGTGTCAATGCAACGGGAAGAAACCAGGTTCCAAGTCCGTCACCCTGAGTAAATACAGATTTGTATGTAAGTAAAACAATACCGCTAAAAATAACAACTACTGTTAACTTAAGTATTCTTATAAGTCTTGTTGTAAATGTATATAAACGCCTGGCATTTTCCACAGTAACCGTTGCAGGATAATTATAAAGGTGAGGGTATCTGTTAATTATTGTCATGCCTGAATAAATAATTGTTGCTATAATCGGAAGAGTAAAAATGCTTCTTTTGTTACTATAATCATCGGCTTGTCCTGCAGCATTGAAATGAGTTGGAATTTGGTCAGGTAGTTTTGAAAAACCAGCTATAGTTGCAATCCATAAAAGTATGAGCATAATAATGCATAACACTTCAAGCATTCTGTCAACTTTGGTAAGATCAATTGATATTTTAGGTCTTGTTTCCAGGATGATTAATATTTTATACTTTACCATTAGCATGATGAACTCCCGGGGCATTACCGCGATTTTGAGCCTGATAGCTATCAGGAGATGCTTTTTCCGCGCGGTGTGTTGAGGAATTACAGCAATGCTATGTTGTGTGTTTTGCTTCTTTCAATATAGTTGTTTTATAGTGTTAACCTGAACTGAATTTTTGTCAATAATATAACTTTTCATAGGGGTGTTTATACCTTTAAGGTTGAGCTCCCGGCTTTGTAAATTGGGAAAGTCACTTCCGACATACTTAAATACATCTTCAGTTATCACAATTTCATCAGCTGCAGCAGCACCCTGTAGCCTGGAAGCAAGGTTTACAATAGATCCTATTGCAGTAAAATCTTTATAAGAATTTCCAACTTCACCTATGTTACATTTGCCGGTATGAATGCCAATACCTACTCCAAATTTGTGTTCACCCTCCAAACCAAATTTATACTTTAAATTAAGACATTGTTTTTGCAATTGTATTGCTGCTTGCACTGCATTTTTCACGTGATCTTTCCTTACCAACGGAAAGTTAAAAATTGCAAGCACTGCATCCCCTATAAACTTGTTTACAATTCCTTCATTATGCCAAATAGCTTCGGCAGAATAATCGTAAAAACAATGTAATAGTTCATTCATTTTTGATGTATCCATATTCTGAGATAGATCAGTGTATCCCCTAAGGTCTGCAAACAAAATTGTAGTAGGTATTTCTATCTGTTTGTGCTTTTTAACTTTTGTAAACATGCTTTCGCATATCGTACACAAATTCGGATGCATTTGACTTTTTCTAATACCAATAGCTTTAAAAAGATAAGAAACAGGTCCCCTGATTGCAATTGGAACATGCATTTGTTCCCAACATCCCTGGCATAATATTTTCTTTTCCATCATAAAAATTACTTAACAAAGTTAATTCATAGAACTTCATTGAATATTTCTTTGTGCTTCACAAGAGAATGAAATAGTAAATCCATTAATATCCCTGAATGAAACGACTTTTCTGCCATAAAAAGTTTCTGGTTCGATATCCATTTTAATGTTATTTTGTTTTAATATTTCAATAATGTGATCAACTACATCTATATTAAACCATAGACTTGAATCTTTTTTGTCAGAGAGAGAAATGCTGTTATCCTGCCCTATCATAAAAGCAGCCCCTTCCCATTCAAGTCTGGCCCAATTGAGTTCGCAGTCCGGCTCCCATATATGATTTGTTGCCGTACATTCAAAACCCAGGGTCTCAAACCATTTTATGGTTTGTGCTATGTTTTGAACTTGTAAAAAAGGAACGCATTCTGCCATAATCGTTACATTATATTGTGAAGTATACTCACATTGCGCACAACTTTTCAGAAATTGGCGAAGAAGATATTTTGGAAAACTTCAGCTTAGTTTAAGCATTAGAGCAGGGAGAATTATAAAATGTTGCCTCTGCACTTTCTACCCTTTTTTGCCGGTATCTTATTAGTGGGTCTTTGTTTATTATCCGTTCTTTTGATTTCTAATGGTCTCTGCAAGCACATGCAAGGTGTTCATTGACATACGCTATGCTTATTTTACTAAGTTTCTCTAATGTATCAATGTGGATGTCTGAAAGTTTTTTTACATAAATACACACTTTTCCTATTCTGAATTTACCCAAGTCATTCAAAAGGTCTTTGCTTTTTTCGGTAGGTGAATAAACATACAGTGAAAACTCGGCTTTTCGTGGCGAAAAACCAATAATAAAAGCATCTCCTTCGTGTCCGCTTGCATACTTGTAATGATAACTACCAAATCCAATCATTGTCGGTCCCCACATTTTTGGCTCCAATCCTGACCATTCTTTCATCAATTGGATCAGGCGAAAACTATCTGCTTTCTTTTGCTCATTGTCCACGTATGAGTTAATGAAATCGGTCACACTTACTTCTGTTTCGGTTGTTTTATTCTTAGCCATAAATAGTAATTTTTTGTCTGTTTGTTATTTTTAGTGTCGCCCGTTACAATGCCTGTTAACACGAATGGGCATATTATTTTGTTTGTTATGTTTTAAAATTTAGTACATATAGGTTTTTATTAGTCCGTAAAGTTTCAATAATGCTGATTCATTTTATCCATTCCGCTAAAGTTATCTAACTCATTACGGACTACGTAAGATCTTCTCCATCTTTCTGCCTTTGGCCAACTCATCCACCAACTTGTCTAAATACCTCACTTTTTGTGTCAAAGGATTTTCGATTTTCTCCACCCGGTAACCACATATTACACCAGTGATAAGATGTGAACCTGGGTTTAATGTTGCATTCTCAAAAAATGTTTTAAAAGTTACTTTTTTATCAATCTGGTCCCGAAGCTCCTTATTATCGAAGCCTGTAAGCCATTTAATTACATGATTTAATTCATCTATTGTTCTACCTTTCCTCTCGACTTTCGTGATATAATGTGGGTATACTGAAGCGAATGTCATTTTTTCTATCCGGTCATCGTGATGGTTTGTGTTGTTCATAACTTTAAGTTCGTCATTAATCCTTAATTGTTGTATGTCGCGTCATTGTCTTTGTCGATTAGGCTTTAATTTGTGGTTAATATTTTTTTATATGAGTATCCATTCAATTTTTGCATTTTCCGCAAGAAAATTGAGATTTTTAAACCAATTGGTTATGCTTATGTTCGTCACAGGCTGTTTGGTAGTTAAATTAGTTATTGATTTTCCAAAATGTTATTTCTGGCGGCCCGGCTAAAAATGATCTGGAGTCAATCATAAATTGTTGGAGATGTTGTGTCTTTAAGTGATTGCCTTTATAATAATCCTCGTCAGACCATTGTTCGTATAGTAAAATGTTGGATTTATCAATCGGGTCAACATGAACAATGATGCTTATATAACTTGGTTCGTTCTTTACTTTGTCTACAAGATTTTTTAATCCAACAAGGCCTATACTATCTTTTCCAGGTTGTGTTTTATACTTGACCAATACAACTAAATTCTTGTTAGCTTGTGAAAACGCAGAAGTAAAATTTAAAGCCGTCAATGCGAACAATAGACTGAGGACTAATTTAATATTTTTCATTTTATAAACTTTAATGTTAAAATTAGTACATAACGCCAGTGCTTTGTGCAGTGGGAAATTGACCGCTCTCCTCTACCGTTTGAAATTGCGGATTAAAGGAACGAAAATTTTCTTGTAACCCATCAGTCAATAATATCCGGTCAGATCGAAGACTGAAGATTGCCGCTAATGTTCGTGTATTTGCGAAAACACGCATTTGAAAAACGTCAGATGAAAATATGCGCAAATGCAGATAGTAGCACAAAGGCTTATGAAATTTTATCGCCTTCAACCCCATACCGTATTGCCGCTCCAAGTATCTCGAGGTTTATTTCTTTTAGAGCTTTGAACTTAATGCAATACCCGCTAACGTTAGCCTTGCCTAATTTTTTTCCATACGTTTGGGCTAAGTATTTCTTATCTTTTATACCAAGTATATAGACAGAGATGCCGGTTGTGTTTGTACTGATACCAATTTGATAAAACTCTCTGGTTTTTCCATCAGCATAGTTTATGGTGTGAAGCCCATATCCTATATTAGGATTGGAAACTGTTCTATTTTCGCTGTTTTTACCATCAAGGAACCATAATTTACATCCCGGTAATACCTGAAGTATGAACCCGTGCAACTCTTGCATGTCACTACGTTTTGGTTCAGGCTGGCCGGAAATATACTTTTTGATCTGTTCCTGTACGTTCATATAAAAATTTTTATCCGTCAGTTTAATGTTAGCACTTTCGCCATAGGGTTGCAGACAATGTTAAGCATTTGCGGCAAATAAAAGATGTTCCAATATTGCATCTGCTAAATACTGTTTAAATATATTGCCAAACATTGTTTTGTTCCAGGAATGAATTATTTTTTTATAAAATTTATTTTTTGCTCTATACCATTTAATGTTGTACTTAAATAATACAAACCTGAAAATAGTTTCTCAATATTCAATGAAGTTGAAGTTATGCCATTGTTTATCGGTATTTCTTTTTTTACAATTAGTTTTCCCGAAGCATCCACAACTTTCATTATTACATTTTCATTTTTAGTTGATGTAATTTTTATATTAAGTATAGATGATGCAGGATTGGGATAGATTTCCAAAAAAGTAATAATTTTCTCAAAATTTATTTTAAGAATATTGCTATATGAAAACTTACCGTCCTGGTCAATCATTTTTAGGCGATAAAAATTAATGCCATTTAAAGGAGCTGCATCATTATAATTATAGTGGTTGTTATGTTGTGTAGATTGAGCAGTGACAATGCCAATGGTTTTAAATGAATTTAAATTTGCACTCCGTTCAACTATAAATTCCTTTGTTAATATTTCATTAGAAGTAAGCCATTTGAGGTTTATAGATTGATGCTGCACTGCCCCGTAAAAATTTAAAAGAGTAAGTGGCAGTACCATATTGCCGGTGCTAATGAAGAAACCGCTGAATCCCCTTACAGGAAATGTAACTGTCCACCATTGATTAATATTATCCCAGCTAACCGATGTAGGAATAATCAAATTGATGTTTGAATTATTATAATTTTCAGGATGAGAGGAGCCCGCGAAATTCCCGTGGAATTGTGTTATGCGAACATTGCCATTATCAACTCCACCTGTTGGTAAAAGAGGAAGGTTCAAGTTATTTCCGGTCACATAATTATTATAATTGCTAAAATCCTGCTCCGTGAAATATAAAGTAACGATAGCTTCTGCATTACTTGCGTTTTCGGCAGGTGTTATATCATAATGACGTTCTACATAAGGCTGATCATTAAAGGTACGAACCGCAGAATCTACAATTACCAATGCAGTTACATCACCATTGAGCTGATTAGCTCCGGTAGTTGGTTGCATCGTTGCAATTTCAAAAATACCATCAGTCATATTTACCGGTAAAATACCTGTAATATTTATAGTGGTCTTTGCTGCCGAATCTGGCATAACATAATTAAGCGTAAACTCATCAGAATATAACGTTAGATCCGTGGCAATGGAATTGGTCACAGCAACATAATACCTGCCTGTTTCGGTTGGTTCATACGTACTGTCGCCGATGATAGTAGCCACAAGCGCGCTATCCTTATACCATTTGAAAGTATCGTCACTTAGATCGCCGCCAGCTGATACAGCTATTTTATTATTAAATCGATGAATTGGAATGTTCAATTGCGGGGAATAATAAACCAGGTATGTTTTGCCAGCAGCGATATAATCGCTTATAAAGGGAGCTATCTCTTTAAAAGTGTATCGGTTTAAATAAATATTTATTTCTTTTAAAGAATCCATTCTATTTATCGAAACTGGAATGGGGCCTGATAAATAGTTTTGAGACAGATCCAGGAAAGTCAAGTTTGCCATGTTGCCGATAGCAGAGGGAATACTATCACTAAAATAATTATCTTCCATATCAATAATCTTCAAATTAGGTGCTTTTGTAATAGATGCAGGGAAAGGAACATTTCTAAACACAGCATGAAAACTTACAGTAGTAAGACTAATTAGATCACCAAAAGATTCGGGTAGACTGGTAAGCACAAAATCGAGAAAATCTATACTTTGTAAAGCTGTCAAATTTCCGAAAGATGATGGTATACTTCCGTTCCAACCACCTCCCCATAAACGTATACTTACAACTCTATTATTGCTTAGCCCAATTCCACTCCAGGTATTAACAGGATTTTGCAAATCCCATGACTGACCAAATTGCCAGGGAGAAACGCCATAAGTACTATCATAATAATCGACAAGGGCCAAAGAGTCCTGTATATTAACCTGAGCAGTACTTTTAAAGGGTTTGATAACAAATAAGGCAATGCAAAAAAGTAAAATTTTTGTTTTCATAAAGTAATTTGATACGAAATTGATCGGGGTATGAAGTATAAATAGAAGGCAATTTAAAACATATTTGAGAAAGTTAACAAATGACTGTAATCTGTGTCGAGTGAGTAGATTTTTTATTGATATGAACTCGCTGAATATGCGGTTTTATTAGAATTAAGTGTTATTAAATTGTCTTTAACACATATGGAAATATAAGTTGTTGAATCAGTAACGTCATTAAATGTACCTGGAGTAATAATGTCACTTTCTACTTTTATAAATGAATAAGTGCCGGCAATCTTTGTATAGCTAAGTTCACATGTATTATTTGAGGTGTACTCGTTTTTTTTGCAAGAACTTAAAGAAGAAATAATTATTAAAAAAATACAACTTGCTTCATAAGTTATTTTGTATGCATTTTACACACACATCTCCTAAATTTAAGTTTTTTTTATTGCAGCTAAAGTAAGCATTGGAGTTGTCCAAATTGATTATAGTTATTTAGTCAAGTTTTTATAAGGGACTTCTATTTTTACTGAGTTGTTCCGCCAGCCCGATAAGAAGCCCTTCAGGACCCCGAATATAACAAAGCCGATATAATTCCTCATATTTAACCACTTCTCCGACAAGCTGCGCACCCATTTTTTGGAGCCTCACAAGCGTATCATCAATGTCATTTACAGTGAACATAACACGTAAATAACCAAGAGCGTTTACAGGGGCATTGCGATGGTCATCTATAATGGGCGGAGTGAGAAATCGTGATATTTCGAGTCGGCTTTGTCCATCTGGTGTGACCATCATTGCAATCTCGACATGCTGGTTTCCAAGTCCGGTGACACGCCCAGCCCATTCTCCTTCTATTGTGGCCCGCCCTTCAAGTTGTAAACCAAGCTCGGCGAAAAAAGCAACTGTCTCATCGAGGGATTCTACCACAATGCCGACATTATCCATGCGTATTAATTTGCTTTTTGACATAGCCTTATTTTTTACTTAATAATTAAAGTCATGATCTCTATGTAGAGTTTCTATTCGATTAAGCTGATCTAAAGAAGGATAAAGAAATATTGAGAATAGTGTAGCCGCACATTGAGGCAATGTTTTGTTAGCGGAATGCTTTGCATTATATTGATGAAGCAATCTTTCTACTAACCAGCTCCATCTCTTTTGAAGATGTCTTGTTTGTTATTTTATTAACTTTCAGTCTTAGAATCTTATCCCCCTTTCTGGATATTATCAAATTAAAGTTTTCTCCATCAGTGTGCAAAAAAGCCTCATCTCCTATATCATTAATCACTTTAAGTCCACTCATACTTTCATTATTTAAAACTATCTCTTTATACGCTCTTTTAGCAGACATTATGTCTTTATGATCCTCGAACACATAATATAAATTACTGCTTCTGATTGTTTTGGAAGATATGGTATATGTACACTTATATTTTATTGCATTTTCATTTTTCTCAATAAGTTTTTCAACCAGTTTGGATGATTGTCCTAAAATTTTTCCTGCATCCACTTGCGACAGACAATAAGGTGATTCATCAATAGGGTGAGAAAGATTCAGTTTAGCTTTAGATTGTCCGCAGCCTGGCACAGTTAAAGATATCACTACTAAAAAAATGCCTAATGTTTTCATCGGGCTGTTTTTAAAGCTTACCGCTAACGAAAGGTATTTGCGCAGTGTGGCCAGTTGTTGTTGCTGGGTCCGCCCGGTGATATTGCTGACTAAAGGAACGAAAATTTCTTATGACTGCAAAGCCTATTAATATTCGGTAAAGCCGATGACTAATGATTGATAGCGGGATAATGCTGAGAATATAACTGACCGCCAAAATTGCGGCAATGCTTGCACATATCTGCTAACATTCTCCAGCCCTGTTTTTGCAAATAATTTAGTTATGCACAGACTGGTCTCACTCTCTTGTTTTCTGAGGTTCAGCTACCTCAACTGAACGTAGTCCCTTAAATAAAAGCCAAAAGCTCAACACTATATCGAAAATAACCATCGGCATATCAAACAACCAAAGATTAACTATCTGGTCGAAAAGAGGGAATATGTAAAAAATGAAAGTACACGCTACACAAAATGCAGATGAAATTATGCCTAAAACTGCCAGTGTCCGGGGGATATAGCCCGACTTTAACCAAAGATAGCTATAGAGTGTGGATGCCAATGCAGTAAAGAGTAAACCCACATAATAGTAGTCTATACCACTAGCAATATGGAACCTTCCTAAAGCCTGCAATTTCTCGGTTTCAAATGCTCCCAGGTAATTACCACCAGTTATTAACCGTAGAGCGTCGAAAAGATTAAGTGTCATAAGTAGCCACATTAATACCCATACGAGCCTCCAGAATGTACCAAGCAAGGCAAGTCCATGATTTATTGGTTTGAGTACTACATACAAAGCAGTGAAAAGCACCATAAGACCCGCACAGTAAATAAGGTTTCCCGTGATGCCAATTCGAAATAGTTGTTCGTTTGCCAATATATTCCGGGCGGTTTCCGTTGCATTATTTTCGACAACCAATGTGTGAATGATACCAAAATTAACGAAAGCAACAAGTGCAAAAGTTATTAGGAAAGCAAGTCCCGCAACTTTTGCAGCCTTACGTTGTGAGTTATTAATAATGTTGGTTGTCATTTTAATTTTGTTTAATAATTGAACCGGCGGATTGTTCAGTCTTTTCGCATACTTGTCCATACGATAAGACAAAATGCCAGAAGAGCACTCATAGCCCGAATTACATGCCATGACCACCATTTGTTTCTTAGTTCAATCCAATTATTTGGAACGTCTATTTTGTTCCAGGTCATTACAATGCTATTGATAGGCTGATTTCCAAAACGGGTTACAAGTCCGCTTATAATTAATAAAGCTGCTGCTATTAAAAGCAATATAAAAACTGTTTGATTAACCTTTTGCATAAAAGCGGATATTACTGTCAGGATAATAGCTAACAACCCAAGAATAGGCATAAGTGTATTTAAAGCTTTAATCACACTTTGTTGCTGCTCTACATAAGTTAGCGCAGAAAGGTTTTGAGGATTATACCCAATCCATATTCCAAATAAAGTTCCTGCAATAAGTCCTGCCATAACAATGTTGAGAAACCGAATAATTAGTAATGTCATATTCTAAAGTTTACGTTGTTGCCATAATATTACCGCTAACGTTCACGGCTAGGCGATGTGTCGGTTTTTGAAAATCGTCAGCCAATAACCGCCGCTAAATTTATAAATAAAAGTTCATTGTTTATTCTATCGCCCGGTGTTATTAGTCGGCTGGAATTAAAGCCGAATAGCGAACAAAAAACTGAGAATATAATCGTTGCCCCGCCATATTGCCAAACCGCCTCCTATGTTTACAATTCAATAAATTTAATGGTTAGGGAATAATCAATTTCAGAAAGAACAAAGAGCGGAGTAAGATGGCCAAACCGCGTAGGAGTATGAGCTTTTACAACATGATCAGCCAAACAAATTGCTTATAAAATTTTTTGACCAGTCAAACCCTGTAGAATTTACTTATAGCTTCCTTCTCTCACCTCACTACGCTCTTCGAAACCATTGTCGCAATTGTATGAGTCATCCGGGTTTCACGTAAATTTTTTTTATAATTGGTAAACAGGTATTGCTTTTCTAAAAAGCGTTATCTAACTTTAATTTTTCAAATCCTCATACCCGCACTGAAGATATAAATTCACTACCCATTAAATGTAAATCTTAATGACTTTTATATCTATGCAACTTTCTGGTAAAATTTATCTTACTGGTATAAGTCCCCCGTGGAGTTTTACGCTTCGCTATTTCATTAATCCTCTTTTATATAAACCTTTAAAATAATTAATAATGCAACTGTCACCCCGGTAACAGACAACGCATATGATTGGAGGGGTCTTGCTCCGCGGCAATATGCTTCTCTTACCCAATTGATTGAAGAGGGGGCTGTATCAAGGGTGTACGGCGGGTTACACTATCGGTTTACACAGAACGTTTCGCTGGCAGTAGGGAGAGAATTAGGCAATAAAATAGCTGACATCAAAATAGTACCTAATAAGCATTAAAACGGTTTTGGGATGTTTTGAACCAGCAAAATTTTTTGAGTTGTTGCTGTACAATATAGAATTGTACAGTTGTGTCCCCTTTTTCTTTATATAATTTTGAACAAAATTGTGGCTAATGTACCACTACTTTGAAGTGTAATATTTGTGCAAGTCCCTTACACTTTTTGGTGAAGCAGTTGGAATTGTAATTTTAAACCCAACATTTTTTAAGACTACCTTTAAAACAAACCTGCATTATGGATAGCATTAGTAAATCTGACGAGTTAATCAATGTTAACAAGGAACTTGCATTTCAGAAGGAAGAAAAAAAACAACGGGCCGCGGAATTAGTCATTGCTAACAAAGAACTGCTGTTTCAAAATGTTGAAAAAGAAAAACGTGCAGAAGAATTAGTAATCGCTAATAAAGAGCTCATCTTTCAAAATGCTGAAAAAGAGAAACGTGCTGCAGAACTGATCATTGCCAACAAAGAACTCGTTTTTCAAAATGCGGAGAGAGAAAAAAGGGATGAAGAATTAGTGGTAGCTAATAAAGAGCTCGTATTTCAAAACCAGGAGAAAGAAAAGCGTGCCGCCGAATTAATTATCGCTAATGAGGAACTGTTGTTCCAAAACGAACAAAAGGAGAAAATGACCACCGATTTAATTCAACGCAATAAAGACCTGGAACAATTCGCTTATATTATTTCTCACAATCTGCGTGCACCGGTAGCAAATATCATTGGGCTTTCCTACAGGCTCCAGCAAACCGGGCTTCCAGATGAACTAAGAAGCCAGATCGGCGCCGGCCTTTCCACTTCAGTTACTAAACTGGATGAAGTGATCCGGGACCTGAATGATATTTTAAAAATAAGGCAGAAGGTTGACGAAAGTAAGCAGTTGATCAAATTAGAAAAGTTTGTCTCAGACATTCATTTAAGCATTGAAAAAATGATCGAAAATGAAAAGGCCGTGATTTTATGGAATTTTACCGAAGCCGAAGAAATCGTCGCTATCAAAAGCTATTTGCACAGTATTTTCTATAACCTTATTTCCAATAGCTTAAAATACAGGCAATTGACAGAGCCACCGATAATAAAAATTACCAGTTATAAGATAAATGGCAAAATTGTTTTGCTCTTTGAAGATAACGGTATTGGGATTGACCTTTCAACAGCGGGGGAGCATGTATTTGGATTGTACAAACGCTTCCATACCAACAGGGCCGAAGGAAAAGGAATGGGATTGTACATGGTAAAAACACAGGTAGAATCCATGGGTGGAAAAATCAGTGTCAGCAGTGAGGTAAATGTAGGCACACAGTTCCGAATTGAATTTGATTCCTGAGAAAATTTCACAATGATACCATCACGCTTTATTATAGTCGATAATGACCCGGTGAATAACCTGCTATGTAGTTTGGCAATTAAAGATGCAGCCGTTGACGCAGATATCCTAGCCTTCACTAACCCTCTTATAGCATTTGAGTACATCAGTGCATATAATGAAAGCAACAACAGTATGAACATATTATTGCTTGATATCAACATGCCTATCTGGTCCGGATGGGATTTTGCTGACCATTTTGAAAAATTGGATGAGAAAATTAAAAAACGTTTTAAGATTTATATGCTTTCCTCCTCTATCGACAATGCTGATAAGCTAAGGGCGGTAGAAAATAAAAATGTGGTAGACTACATTGAAAAACCCCTTACAGAAGAAAAGGTTTTTTCTTTGCTTTAAGTGTGAGGCGATGTAATTTATTTTGCAATATTTGCGCTGCTGTTGGAGGTTTCACCAATAGCTGACATGTAGAACTGAAAAAGGGATTTGGAAAAGGTTAAAAGAAAGTCAGTAGGAATTGTCGGCTTGCAGGGTCATCATAATATTGTGGCTAACGTGTGGGTATTTACGCAGGCTGGGTAATAGAATTCCATCTGTCCGCCCGCATTGCTTGCTAACTTGAAGATAACACATATCGTTTTGATTTAAATGTGCCTGATACAAAAGTCCAGTATTGCTGTTTTTGCTAAAAAGCCATTGCATCTGCCCGGCTTGTGTAAATACCATGTTATACGCCGATATTCTGCTTGAGAAAAGCTGCATCACATTATTTACTATTGAATTGATTTAGTTTCAAACATCTTTAAATAATTATCCTCTTCAAAATTTTAATTGTTCAAAAAATAATAAAATGATCCAAATAATTTTTAAAATAATTTTGATAGGGTAGAAGCTTTAATGCCAGGAATAACAATAAAAATAATGTTACCAAAACATAAAACTCACACTTTTAAATTAGAATAAAAAAGCAAATATTACAAACCCTTACAATTTTTGGATCTACATTAAAAACTTAAACTAAAGTCTAAGGCAAAACTTTTCGAATAAAAATTGAATGTTTGTTTGAAAGAAATTATTATGTAAAAAGTAGCATGAAAAGTTTGGTTTTCTGCACAGTTCGTGTTGTACGCCGCCCTGCGTCCTGTCCACTGAAACGGGTTACATAGAATCAACATCTTGCAATAATCCCTTTTGTCTTATTTGTTAATGTTTCAACCCCCAATACAGTAAACCCTTAATTACTTTTAATAAAGTTAGCTTTAGATAATACCATCCTCATTAAAAAATTTGTTATGCCACAAATTTATTTTGCAAAAACATTTTTTATAACAATAGTCAATATGGTGCTGTCAACAGGATTTACATCCTGTAAAAAGCAATCAGTCCCTGACCCTATTTCTGCTGTTAGCATTGTAGATTTTGAAACAAGATTGGATAATCTTAGAAAAGGTTCAAACATCCCTGGTATGGTTGCAGGTATTATTAAAGATGGACAAATAGTTTGGATTAAAAATTATGGATACGCCGACATACAAAGAAATATACCTGTTACAAATTCTACTATATTTCATCTTGCCTCTCTTACTAAAACTTATGCTTCAACTGTTATTTTACAACTTGTAAATGAAAATAAAATTAACCTTAATGCTCCGGTTGCTAATTATGGAATTAATCTAACTGAAAGGGATACTGTTCGTGTAATACATCTGCTAACACATACATCAGAAGGTGTACCCGGTAGCAACTATAAATATAATGGTGACAGATATTCTTTGCTTTCAAAAGTTATTCAATCTGCTACCGGCGCAACCTTTCATAAGCTTGCCAATGACCGCATTATGCAACCGCTTGCATTACAAAACACAGCCCCAAGCGACACGAGGTTAGCCATCGCAGATGGATTTGATACAATACGGTTAAAACAAAATACTGCTCAAGGATATGCTTCAAACGGCACTCAAATCGTTGACTATCCTAAAAATTTCAGTACTGCTGCCGGTTTGATGTCTAACATAGACGATATGCTAAAATATGCTGCAGCTTTTGATGGGAATTTATTATTAACAGAGGGCTTAAAATCAAAAGTATTTTCGCCAATGATTTCCAATGATGGAAAAACTCTTCCGTATGGATTAGGTTGGTTTATTCAACAAAGGGAAGGAATAAAATTAAATTGGCATTATGGCTTTTGGACAGGTATGTCATCCCTGATTATAAGGGTGCCTGAAAAAAAATTATCTTTTATACTTATGGCAAACAGCGATATGTTAAGTGCTCCCTATCCACTCGGCAATGGGGATATTTGGGTTTCTCCTTATGCAAAAGAATTTTTGAAATCATTTGTCTTAGCCGGAGCAAAACTTTAGTAAAATTCAGATAATGAAAGCTGCTGTAAATTTAAAGGCATTACAAAATTCCTGTCAAACAAAGAACTGTGTCAAAGGGAATTTTACTCCAACGCTCTTGCTGCACCTGAAACCTGTGTCTAAAAAAGGTGGCATACAACTCTTAAATATACGAACCTTTAATGATCACTTTTCAATTAACATTTACATAAGCTCCTTACAATCAAATAGTTTTTTTAATTGGATTTACATTAGTTAATTCATTTTAATATAAATCTATTCCCAAACACGTATTTTTCTATTCTTAAAACGCATGAAACTACTCCCAAAAGTTACCATTCCAGCTTGTCAAGTTGGCTCTCAATATTTCCGATGAACTTTTTGCTAAAATGAGTATATCGCATAGTGGTAATTATATTATTGTGTCCCAGCAAATCCTGTATATACCTGATATCAGTGCCTGATTCTAACAAATGTGTTGCATAACTGTGCCGCAGGCTATGCATACTTCCACTTTTTTTAATCCCGGCTTTGGTTTTTAGAGCGGGGATGATCTGCTGCGTGCCCCTGCTGCTGTATGGCCCGCACGACTGTACTTTAAATAAATATTCCTTTGGCTTTCTTCCAAGATTTAGCACTTTTAATTTATTTCCCCTGCCACAGTATAATGACTGTAACTCAAATCATTTCCTCGTAATTATACCCATGAAATTTACTCCATTATCCACTTTAGCGTAAATAGAAATTTTTCCTATAATAAAGACGGTGTTAAAGCGTTGTCTATATACTAACAGATCATAAAGAATATATTTTCATTGAATGTGATCATTTATTCTAAAATCTGAACCTATGAAAAAACTTTACCTGATTATATGGGCGCTTGCCATCTATCCCCAGATTTCAAAAAGCCAGGATTGTTCATTATTAAATGCAACATATGTCACGTATGAATCCCGGTGTACAGCAACGGGTTCAGTAAAAATAATGGCATCCGGTGGTTCGGGAAGTTATAAGTATAAACTTACCGGGCCCGTAAATACCAACTTTACATCTACTGATTCAATTACCGGTATTGGTGCAGGTACATATACTCTTCTCATTAATGATATTGTTACCAATTGCACCCGGTCTATAACAAATGTAGTTGTAGCCGGTACTTATGTAGATCCGAGATTTACACTTTTAAAAACAGATGTTACCTGTGACAATAGCCTTAACGGAAGTATTACAGTCAACAACCAGCTTAATGGCAGGGACCCATTCACCTATACAATTGTTGCTCCCTCTGCTATGGGAATAGGAACAACAAACAATACCGGGGTCTTTACTGACCTGGGTGCCGGCGATTTTACTATCCGCCTCACAGATTCCTGCGGCGGCATACAAACAAGACAAATCACAATCGCGAATTATACCTGGTGGATCGATTCCCGTTCTTTTATAAAAACATCATGTGATATAGCTTCTGGATTTATTGTTGTTAAAGACAGCAAAGGAAATATCAGTACAGTTGGGGGCATACCTGACTTCACTTACGGTATCGTACGCACGCCCGGAGATACGATCTGGTCTTCCAATCCTACCTTCGTATTTGCTTTACTCGGAGATGCTACTTTTGTAGTAATAGCAAAAGACGCTTGCGGGATCATAAAAAAAGCATCAGCTTCTGTTAACCTTATGCCATCTGTAGGCTCCACTGTAAATGTCTACAATAAACAATGTAATACCTTTTCTGCTTCTTTAACAAACCTGTCAAACTTTTTTACGGGAGATTATTGCCTGTATAACAGCAGCAATGTACTGGTAGCCTGCAATACCTCAGGGGTGTTTACGGGCATATCCTATGGCAGCTATTGTATAAGAGCACATGATATATGTACTGATACCCTTATCAGCCGCTGCTTTACTGCAACTCCCCCGGTTATTTCCATTTCAAATACTATCCGGATCACTAATAAAATATGTACATCATTTACTGCATCTGTTACAGGACAAAGCGGCTTAACAAACCCTCAATACTGTTTATATAATAGCTCTGATGTTCTTATTTCCTGTAATACAACAGGCGTGTTTGATGATATTGCTTATGATGCATATTGTATAAAAACAACTGACGGATGCCGGGACACAACTATCACAAAATGCTTCAGGCCATTTAAGCCAGTGCCCTCTGTCATATCCGTTATTGTACCCTCATATATTACTTGTACCAATTTTGGAATAGTGGTAACGGGCGACAGCCTTACAACACCCCAATTTTGTTTGTATGATAGCAATGCAGTCCTGATCTCATGTAACACCACAGGTATATTTGACAGTATTCCCCTGGGTAATTTTTGCGTTAATGTATATGATCCATGTTATGATACAACTATTATCAGGTGCAGCAGTGTAGGGCTTCCTTCCGTTACCAATGATATAGTCAACAACATTACAAATAAAGCATGTGATGATTTCACGGTTACGGCTACCAGCATAAATCTTTTAAACCCGCAATATTGTTTATATACATCCGGGGGCATCCTGGTAAGTTGTAATTTAACCGGGGTTTTTAATAATGTTCAGTATGGTTCTTATTGTATGAACGCAACAACCAGTTGCCCTGATACCACGATGATAACTTGTTTTACCGTAACCCAGCCCGAACCGGCAGTGGACGGAACAATAAGAACAAGTGCCGCATCCTGTTCAACTTTTAATGCTTCCGTCATAGGGGAGGTAAATATATCCGACGCAAACTTTTGTATTTATGATTACCGTGATATATTGGTCTCATGTAATTCAACCGGAGATTTTTCAGGTTTGCCATACGGCAGTTATTGCATTAAAATTACAGAGAGGTGTTATGATACTACCATCATCAGATGCTTTACAATGAATCCTACCTTGTTTTCCCTTTCCGGCACAGCAGCACCTTCCTGTAACGTGGGCTTTGCAAAGTTTGATCTTTCAATAGGAAATGGAAACATGCCCGTTAATATAAAGATATACGCACCTGATAGCAGCATTGTATCTGATGCCAGTTATAACACAAGTACAATTAATATTGATAATATTCCTCCATTAAGCGGAGGCCGGTTTTATAAGATCCTTGCTACAGATGCCTGTGGCAGCGCGGATTCCCTTACTTTGGGTGTGCTGGCGAGTTATTTTAATCATTCACCTGTTGTACGGGCAAAATGTCCTGGCTCAGGATGGAACAATGGTTCTGGTGATATTGTAACAACAGTTTCAACAAACCTGGGTTCCCTTACAGTAACGATTATCAAAAAAAATGGTATTGCTTATGCTCCGGCTTTATCGCCCAATATTATCTCTGCCGGCAGTTATAGTTTTTATGATCTTGGCCCTGGAACATATATAGTCAGGGCAGTTGAGAATTCATGTAATAACGGATTTTATGATACTGTCGTAATTAATACATACCAGTTCCCAAATTTAAGCCGGTCATCTGCATACCAGTGTGATGTAAATGGATTTAGTGTTAGTGCGAATGCTACGAATGGAGTTAGCCCTTTTTTATATGAGATCATCGGAAGCCTTCCATCCACACCTTCCATCGTTTCTGCGCCACAGGCAAGTTCAATATTTAATATCGATAACGGATCAAATTATTCACTGATAAGATTAAGGGCTTTAGATGCCTGTGGCAATGCAACTCTGGGCGATGCGAGCATTCTTCCATTGGCAATAAATGGAATTGTAAATACATTTAATTGCTTTTTTATGCCTGCAACTTTAACCGTTGATTCTATGTATAATTCCACATATACATGGTATAAAAAAACAAACGCCACAAGTACAGACAGTGTTTTAATGGGCTCCGGTCCGAGCTTATTCATACCGGAAGTTTCACCGTCTGATACAGGGGTGTATGTATGCGTTCTCTCAGTAAATAATGGTTGCATAACAAGAACTTACAATTATAATCTTGATGGAAGCTGTTTCGATGTTTTACCTGTTCAACTGGGCGAATTTAAAGGGCGTACTGCAGGCAATAAAAATTATTTAAACTGGAACCTGGTGCAGCAGGATGGCCTTGATAATTTTATTATAGAAAGAAATAATGGCAATAATGTTTTTACAGAGATTGGCAGGGTGGGGGCCAGGGCTGCTTCTACAGGCACAAAGGAATATAGCTTTACAGATCATTCCCCGGTTGCAGGAAAAAATTATTACAGGTTACGAATGATGGACTTTGATAATTCTTTTAAATTAAGCAACATCATTTTATTGAATAATGATAAGCCTGTTATTGGTGTAAATATTTATCCCAACCCCGCAAGTGATAAACTGAATATTGACTTTGGCATAAACAGGCATCATTATAAGATAAGCTTATATAGCATCGTAAATACGCTTGTTAAAGAATTATCCGTTAACACCACCATGAATAATAATATAGAAGTACCTGTAGGAAAATTTGCAAAGGGTATGTATATCATAAAAATATTTAACGTTGATACGAATGAAACGTTTAGCCAGAAAATAATTTTACAATAATTAATTTTAATACCGCACACCACCAAAGTCCGTTCAGTGAACGGACTTTTTTTTATAATGTATATACCATTTATTTTCCCGGCATCTGAATAGTAGCATCATCGTTGCGTCGCACTCTTGTACTGTTGTGCATGAATGAACAAAACCTTACCGCTTTTTTACTTTATGCAAATGCTGAAATAATTACAAATGCACAAGAGTGCGACGCCACAAGGGTTGCCATAAATCCTATCGCCGGAAAAATAAAAAAGATAAATCATTATATAAAATAAAGAACCCATTCCAAAGAACGGGTTCTAACTATAAACTCCCGATAGCTATCGGGACTATACACTTTTAACTATACGGACTAATACCTATACATATCCGATTTAAAAGGGCCTTCTTTCGAAACACCCAGGTAGTCGGATTGTGCAGTAGTTAGTTCTTCCAGTACCACGCCGATCTTAGCAAGGTGCAGGCGTGCCACTTTTTCATCAAGGTGCTTTGGCAATACATACACTTTGTTTTCATATTTGCCGGGGTTCGTCCACAACTCTAGCTGGGCAAGGGTTTGATTTGTAAATGAATTACTCATTACAAAGCTTGGATGTCCTGTTGCGCAACCGAGGTTTACCAAACGTCCTTCCGCAAGTATGATCACATCTTTGCCATCGATCGTATATAAATCAACCTGAGGCTTAATGGTGTTTTTAGTTTTGCCATAACTTCCATTTAGCCAGGCCATATCTATTTCAATATCAAAGTGACCGATATTACAAACGATCGCTTTGTCTTTCATTGATTTAAAATGTGCTGCTGTAATAAGGTCGCGGCAACCACTTGCAGTAACGATGATATCCGCTTCTTTAACTGCATCGATCATTTTCTTAACTTCAAAGCCATCCATTGCAGCCTGCAATGCGCATATTGGATCTATTTCGGTAACGATTACACGCGCACCTGCACCACGCAGACTTTCTGCTGATCCCTTACCTACATCACCATATCCACCAACAACAGCAACTTTACCTGCCATCATTACATCCGTAGCCCTGCGTATAGAATCAACCAAACTTTCTTTACAGCCATACTTGTTATCAAACTTAGATTTGGTAACCGAATCGTTTACATTGATTGCAGGAACAGGTAATGTACCTTTTGCCATGCGCTCATATAAGCGGTGAACACCTGTGGTTGTTTCTTCACTAAGTCTTTTAAGATTGGAAATAAGTTCAGGATATTTATCAAAAACCATATTGGTAAGGTCACCGCCATCATCAAGGATCATATTCAAAGGCTTGTCTGCGCCTCCAAAAAATAATGTCTGCTCAATGCACCAGTCAGCTTCTTCCTGTGTTTGTCCTTTCCATGCGTAAACGCCAATACCTTCAGCAGCGATTGCAGCAGCCGCCTGGTCTTGTGTGGAAAAAATATTGCACGAGCTCCATTTAACTTCTGCTCCTAATGCGATAAGCGTTTCAATCAATACAGCTGTTTGAATGGTCATGTGCAGGCAACCCGCGATGCGTGCGCCTTTTAATGGTTTGCTTGCGCCATACTCTTCTCTTAATGACATAAGGCCGGGCATCTCTGCTTCTGCAAGCATGATCTCTTTACGTCCCCATGCAGCAAGGCTCATATCCTTCACCTTGTATGGAGTGGAAAAATCGATTTGTTTGTTGGTTAATGTATTCATAATGATGTTTAATTTTTAGAATGCAAATATAAGCTTTACAGGATAAAACTCTCCACGAAGAATAATATTTAGGATAAATGGCATAATTATTCAATATTTACAGGATAAACATTCATTTTGATATGTCAAAACAAATACAAAAAGTTGATTCAGCTATTGCTCCTGTTTCCATGGATGATAAGGATATAAGCATACTTCGGCTATTACAGGAAAATGCAAGGATCACTGTTAAAGAGATCTCTGATAAAATTCATTTGAGCACCACCCCTGTACATGAACGTATAAAGAGAATGGAGGCTTCGGGTATCATAAAACAGTATGCAACATTGGTCGACCATACCAAAGTTAAAAAAGGTTTGATGGTGATCTGTTATGTTTCATTGAAGCAGCATAGCAAGCATGCGGGACAAAAATTTATTAAAACGATCCATGAATTAAATGATGTGATAGAATGTTACAACATTTCGGGAGAGTTTGATTTTATGCTAAAAATTGTCTGTGAAGACATGAATGCTTACTATGATTTTCATGTAAATAAATTAAGCCAGATCGATAACGTTGGGCAGGTACAAAGCGTTTTTGTTATTGGTATAATCAAGCAGACACACAGATTGGTTTATTAGTTTATAGTTTTTAGTTCAAAAAATGCTGTCATCCCAGGTTTATCGAAGGACGAAAGAATACAATTATGAAAAAAATGAGAACAAATAATTTATGATTGTAAAAAAAGTTGTCATGCTGTCCCGATAGCTATCGGGAGTCGAAGCACGAAAGAATACAATATTATGAAGAAAACGAGAACAAATAATTTATGATTGAAAAGAATGTTGTCATCCTGAGTTTATCGAAGTACGAACGATTACATATGCTAAAGAAACGAAAATAAAAAAGGGATGATCACGCTCCGTCCTTCGACTCCCGATAGCTATCGGGACAGGATGACATCAATTTGGTATAGTATTAAAAAGAAATGAAAACAACATAACTATAGTTTATAAAAAAAGTTGTCATACTGAGTTTATCGAAGTACGAACGATTACATATACTAAAGAAACGAAAATAAAAAAGGGATGATCGCGCTCCGTCCTTCGACTCCCGATAGCTATCGGGACAGGATGACATCAATTTGGTATAGTATT
>Ga0136634_10000274_pt1 | contig 24853 bp, 21 predicted proteins | sample AntDrymUQ8332106_2_FD_104654 | JGI IMG/M metagenome (GOLD analysis project Ga0136634, IMG submission 104654) | Polar desert sand microbial communities from Dry Valleys, Antarctica - metaG UQ833 (21.06) | ecosystem: Environmental > Terrestrial > Soil > Desert | place: Antarctica: Dry Valley... | reverse complement strand
TCATATCATGAATATTGCAATATTAGGAGCAGGTATGGTTGGGCGTGCAATAGCTATTGATCTTTCCAAAAAATTTAATGTCACTTCGTTTGACATTAATGAAAAAAATCTCGCGATACTTGATAGCCATCCATCTATCAGTAAGAACAGAACAGACCTGATGCAGTTCAGTAATTATCCCCAAATTTTAGATGGATTTGATATAATTGTGAATGCTGTTCCGGGATTTATGGGTTATAGAACACTTGAAGCAATCATTAAATCAAAAAAAAATGTTGCTGATATTTCATTCTTCCCGGAAAATGCTTTAGACCTGGATAATCTGGCAAAAGAAAATAATGTTACTGCAATTGTTGACTGCGGTGTTGCTCCCGGAATGAGTAATGTATTACTGGGTTATTATGATACTCTAATGAAAATCGAAAGTTTCGAGTGCATGGTAGGCGGGTTGCCAAAACAAAGAATAAAGCCTTTTGAATATAAGGCACCATTTTCACCGATAGATGTAATTGAAGAATATACAAGACCGGCACGCTATGTTGAGAATGGACATATTATTACAAAGCCTGCATTAAGTGATGCTGAATTTGTGAATTTTGATCATATAGGAACATTAGAAGCATTTAACACAGACGGGCTTAGAAGTATTTTATATACAATGAAACATATACCGGATATGAAGGAAAAAACATTGCGCTATCCGGGCCATATAGACCTTATAAAATCGTTACAAACAGCAGGTTTTTTTGATACTACACCGGTAGATATCAACGGGAAAAGTGTGAGGCCGCTCGATCTTACTTCATCAATACTGTTTAATAAATGGAAATTACAGGACAAAGAAGCAGAATTTACGATTATGAAGATCATTATGAAAGGGTTGATGAACCACAGGCAAACCGTTGTTGAATACGATTTATTTGATGAATATGATCCCGTTACTGAAACTTCGTCTATGAGCCGTACAACAGGCTATACATGTTCTGCATTTGTAAACATACTAATCGCTGAATTCTTTACAAAAAAAGGGGTCTTTCCGCCGGAGCTGGTTGGAAATAATAAAAACTGTTTTGATTATCTTATGCAGTACCTGGAAGATAGAAACGTCTTCTATAAAAAAAACGTGTACAATTTATAGTTAGATCTTAATGATCTTAAACATTTTTTTGGCTGGTCCCTCTCCTGTTTTTAAAAAATATACTCCAGGAGAAAGAAAAGAAACATCAAATTGGGTTTTTTGTAAGCGTAATTTTAATTCATACACTTTTTTGCCCTGAACATCATAAATACTGCAATTCAGTCCATCAGGCAATACATCATATTGTGAAATAATATTTAACTGGTTCTTTACGGGGTTGGGAAATACCTGTAATGATACAGGTGGTTTAGATTTTACATCTGCAATAGTATCTAAAGGCAGTGGACCACCTGTTGCCAGGGAGCTATCACATTGAAATGAATTTAAAAAAGAATTTCTTGAACCATTGAGTGCAAAGAGGCTCCGCATTTTTATTTTCTGACCATTACTAAACATATTCATACATGCATCATCAGTAAGGTCCATATAATTCATATACATGTCCCCGTCACCGTCAGTTGAACAGTTTGATACTTTGGGAAAAACAGGGCAATAAAAATTATAGCTTTTTTGCGAAGGGGTATCATCAACATCATCGTTGCCACAGGTATCATCACCCCAGATATGTTTCAGGCCAAGCCAATGAGCAACTTCATGCGTGGTTGTACGGCCTTTATTAAAAGGTGCTTTAACTATACCAGTAGTTCCAAATACATTCCAGTTTATTACAACTCCATCTTTATCAGCGGGCGCTCCGGGTACTGTTGAATAACCGAGGCTTCTTCCAAACATATTACATACCCATATATTTAAATAATGGGTCGGATCCCATGCATCATCTCCCCCTGAAATTGAAAATTTCATCCCATCATCGCCCAAAAAATATTCTTTTGAGGTTTGCTTGCGGATAATACCTGTGGTAGATCTTCCGTTAGGATCAACCTGGGCTAAACAAAACATTATTTTCGAATCAGCAGCTCTTGTTTTAAAAGCTGCAGGCACATTTACTGCATCTTCGTTTAACATTCGGAAATCGTTGTTCAATGCATTCAGCTGGGAAATTACCTGGGCATTACTGATATTCTGCTGACCTGTATTATATAAAATATGAATGACTATCGGAATTGTAATAATTTCATTTGAAACTGTATCCCTGCGGGGTCCCAAAAGAATTGAACCCTTGTTTTCATCTTTCGTTCCTTTCGGTTTTGCTACATATTCATCAACAGTACAAACCCGTTGTGCTGATAATGCTGAAGTAAATGAAATAAAAAATACAATAAATAAGAAAGCTCGCATCTGGAAAAATATTATTACTTAATAAATATTTTTCAATAATGATATTGAGGCAGTCTTTTGACAGGATTGGGAATATTACTGTATATGCAGGTTTTGCATTGGAAAAAGACGAGCTGAAATTAAATCAATTGGGGAATAGAAAAAATACCGGCTCAGAGGTATTGCAAATATAGCAGATATAAAATAAGTAACAAAATTTTATTTTTTAAAAGATTGAATTAGCGCATACGCATGCCAGTTTTACTTATTTTACAATACAATTTCAAAAGAAATGAATTTGAAACCGGCTTTTATTTTAATTTTTGTATTTATTTCCTGTAATTCTGATTCAGCAAGGGAAACTGATTCATCCCTTGTAGCAGGCAATTCTATACCTGCTCCGGTAAATATAGAATATACTATCCTTAAACAATTCCCTAAAGACACAGCGGCTTTTACACAAGGGATGGAAATTTATAAGGGAAAACTATATGAAAGTACGGGTGATTGGGAAAATTCTTCTATCAGGATTACAAATTGGAAAACGGGCAAAGTGGAAAATAAATATATGATGGGTTCCAATAAAATTTTCGGTGAAGGACTTACCATTTTAAATAATAAGATCTATCAACTTACATGGGTGAGTAATATTGTATATGTATATGAGGTCAATAATATAAATAAGATTACGAAAAAACTTAAATGGGATAAGGAAGGTTGGGGCATTACAAATAACGGTACTGATCTTATTATAAGTGATGGAACCAATAATATATATTTCGTTGATCCATTAAATCTCAATGTCAGGAAAACACTTAAAGTTATGAGCCACAAAGGCCCCATTGATTTAATTAATGAACTGGAATATATTAATGGATTTATTTACGCAAATGTTTACCAGCAAAATTATATAGTGAAGATAAACCCTGAGAACGGACATGTTGTAGCTGTATTAATTCTGGAGAACCTGCTGCAGAAAAATGAATTTATTCCGGGACGAACAGATGTCTTAAATGGTATTGCATATGATACCGCTTCCGGAACAATGCTCATTACAGGTAAAAGATGGCCAAAAATATTTGAAATAAAAATGAATTAACTTTTGCCGGTTATATAAATAACTGAGCTGCATTTTTCTTTATTGAAAATTGCTTTTGCATTTGATGATAACCCGGAAATTACTGCACTGAACATATCCCCATCTTCTCTTTTATATTTCTCACTCAGCATACTAACATAAAAGCTATCGAACCACATAGGCTTAATTTTTTTTACCTGCATACCATGTATATTCATTAAAATATTCATGCTGTAAGGCGAAAAATGATACAGGTGCCGTGGCACATCATACCCCGCCCAAAGCTCTTTATAGTTTTCAGCATCACCTGAAGTATGATTGGGCACAGCAATAAATAACCTGCCTTTTTCAGTCAGTAATTTTTTCAGCTGATCTATATATCCGTGTAAATCATGCACATGCTCCAGTACATGCCAGAGTGTAATTACATCAAAATGCCCTCCGGGTAAATTATACATATCAACCGGAGGCTTTACTATAATATTATATAATGTATAGGCCTTGTCACGTGCACCCTGATCGGGTTCCAGGCCTGTAACCTGCCATCCGCTTTTTTTCATCTTATTAATAAATGCACCCGTGCCACAGCCCACATCAAGTAACTTTCCTGTTGCGATACCACATTCTTTTTCTATCAGGTTTTTCTTTTCAGATAAAGTTATATTCCGAACCTGGTGGTATAACTTGTTGATGATCCCTTCCTGTGTGTCAGAATGTGATATATATTCAGTGGATGAATAATAGCTGTCCATTTTATCAGCCTGTGGAGCATCCTGGGTAAATAATACATTGCAATACTCACATTCCCATATCTCATACATTTCTTTTGAAACCGTATTATCCTTAGCAGAAAATGAAAAATGTATAGTAGTGCTTTTACAAACCGGGCACTGTGAATGGTGGATCATGCGCTCAATTATTGTTGCAAAATAATATTATTGAGAACTTTTATAAGTCCTGGCTTCTGATGCGGGGTGAATCTTTTCAGCATTACCAAAACTTCCCGTATTTATTTCTTTAGTATAATATACAGCAATTATAATAATTCCTACCAATGCAAGCAAGGCTGCCCATCCCAACCAGGATCTTTTTTTGGTTTTTTCACCCTCACTGTAAAACTCTGTCATTAATGCTGAATTGCTTTCTTTGTCTCCAACTAACAGTGTATGGGTCGATTCAGGATGAATGATCTTTTCAGCATGTACAGGAGGCAGGAATGTTTCCGGAAAATCAATCTGCTTAAATACAAGGCTTCCTTCTGTATCAGTATAAAATTTACCCACCCCTGGAATTAACATCTCTGAATATGAATCGAGGTTCTTCAGTTTTGAACAATAACTTTCAATTTCATTTGCTGCTTGTTCCCTGGAAATGTTTTTCTGAAATGATATGTAATTTATAAATTCTTCTGCTGAAATTTCTTCCGGTGAGAACGAAATATACATTAAAGGTGGGTGAAACTGTTTTTCCCCAAGTACAAATGCGGCGGTTTTATTGCTTAAGGATAATAATCCGACATGCGGCAACGGGCAAATTTTATTCTGAAACAGATATGATGCGATTATATTTTCCATTGATATTCTTTGCTAAATCATTAAATAAACTTTGGTATCGCAGAATTTAAAAACGAATAAGAATTCCACCCAATAAATTTATGCCATAAACCGGGTAATTGTGCCAGCGTTCATATTTGTTGTTCAAAATATTATTAACATCCAGCCATGCACTGAATTGCTTATTGATCTTATATTCTGCTCCGGCACTAAGATCAAAGCCCCCTTCAAAAGAGGAAATATCATTGTCCTTAACCAGGGCATTTCCGCCGCCAAAAACATAGAGGTCGCTTTTAAGTATAAACTTTTTAAAAGCCCACCACCTTACTGAGCCTGTCACTTCAAGAGGCAAGGTATTCCATGCCTTATTGTTTACTTTCAGTCCTGTATATCCATTTAATGTAAAGCCTGCATTTAAAGTAAAATTATCCTGGTTTATATAACTCACGTCTCCATGTATCCGCAAATTATTCATTGAAGGTTCATTACTGATAATAAAAGATTTACTGTCTGAAGCTGTATCATTAATAAACAAAGGCATATCCCTGTACGAAATAAAGGAAGCTTTTGCATTAATATTAAAATGATTTGCCAGGCTGGCTTTAATTCCACCATAAAATTCTGTTTCTTTTGTATTGGCCTGTGACAATACTGGATCAAGATATGGATTGATATTTGTGAGGTTGCGATAGTTATTTTTTATAAACCTGCCGATCCAGCCACCTTGAATCATAAAAGTTTTTTCCTGCAACTGGGCCTCAAAATAAATATTGGGTAATACTTTATATTCTCCATTATTCCATGCAGGTATTAAACCTGCATTAATACTTAAAAGTGGTTTTGAGTATCTCAAAGAAGGTGAAAACTGGATAAGATTATTGTTAAAAGCTATATTATCCGGTATATAACCTGAAGTTGTATAATTCGTAAATTCTGCTTTTAGGTCAACCTTCATATTAAATGCATCACCCATTTTCATTTCAACAGGGATATTTATCAATACGTTTGTTTCACTTGCTTTATTGCGGTTGGTAAAAAAGTTTACCTGTACATTCGGATTGTAATTTATCCTGTAAGCTGTACTTACCGTATTCCTTATTCCGGTAAACAGGGTGACGTCCTGTAATTGTTGACGGATATCCTGCTTTTTGAAATCAAAGAGAGCATGATCATAGCCATACAAATAATAATCATCATTTCTTAAGGTAGCAGAACCATACACTTCATTTTTATCAGTAAAAAAACTGCCTGTAGCTTTAATGTTCAATTGGGAATAATCCTGGTTTTCTATTTCACCTTTGGAAGCAATATAATTTCCATAAATATTAATTAAACTTGTTTTTCCATCACCTATACTTATGCCTGCAGCTGCAAATGGAGTGGAATAACTTCCAAATCCGGCTTTAAGAAAGTTACGATTGCCAAGGTACAGGTTTGTATCCTGCGCAAGTTCAAGGGGTTTTAATGAAACAGGCTGATACGAATAAAATAAATTCTGTGAAGGTATGTTGTATGATAATTTTGGCCTGGCTGTATCTGTAACTAATTGAGATCCGGAAAAATTGATCTTTACTGCATTGCGTAAAACGGGTTTGTAAGATGAAGTTATATCAATTGCCGGCTTTCTTGCAGTATCCCGCTGTGCAAATAATGTCATTGATAAAAGACACATTGCAACACTTAATAAAATGCCAGGCTGTTTTTGAAGGCCTCCGGGTGTTTTTATACGATTCATGTTTTTCAATTACCAATTTTTGAATTTTGTTTTTCCTCCGCGTGTGCTTTTTCCAGTTTTTGCACGGCTTCATTTTTTAAATCAACTATAGTTGAATTCTTCGCTACACTCTCATAAGTTGCTTTTGCATTAAAATAATCTTTTTGCAACATGAAGATATCACCCAGTAGAATGTATGATTTTGTCACCCAGAAATCATAAGAACCTGTTTCTTTTATTACAGCGAGCGCTGCTTTTTCTGCTGCAGGAAGATTGTTTAAAGAAAACTGGCAATTTGCGATCTCATATCTTGCCTCGGCACCCCATGCTGATTTATTTATTGCTGATGCCGATTTGAAAGAACTTATTGCCGCAATACAGTCTTTTGCAAGCTGCTGTGATTTACCGAGTACTAAAAATGCTATTGATCTGTCATCAGTATTTATTCCTTTTTTAGTAAGAAGATCTGTTGCGGCTACATTCGCCTCGCTGTATTCTTTTAACTGATACGAACTGCGTACAAGCCCGCGCAATGCTTCCAGTAAATTATCCTGGCTGACAGCATTACTCATTAAAGATTCAAAATATTTTTTCGAGTTTGCATAATCCTTCAGTTCAAAATAATATAACCTGGCTGCTTCCAGTGTACCGCTTTCAAAATATTTATTCAATCCTTTACTGTTAATGAAAACGTAGCCTGTTATTGCATTTTGCCAGTCTTTATTCTTTTTATAACATTCACTGCGAAGGTAATTAGCATCAATTGTATATGCTCCATCCGCATATTTTGAAATATAATTATTAAAACCGGTTATGGCTGCTGCGCAATCATTATTGTTATACTTCAGCAGAGCTGCAGTATAAGTAATAGAATCAGCTTCATTGACCGATATGTTTATCCCGCTTTTTTTCATTAGATCCACATATTCACCAGGCCTGCCTTCTTCCACATATATATCCCTGATAATGCCAGTGGCCTCTTCTGCTTCGGGCGATTGCGGATAACGCTGAATAAGCTGCTGGTAACTGGCTAGCGCATCCTTGTTATTGTTGGTATTATAATGAACCAGCCCAAGTTTTAAATATGCGCGGGGTTTTAAACCATTTTCATTGGTTGCAAGTATCGCATTAAGAAAAGGAACTGCATCTTTAAACTTCTCATCAGCAATATATGTAAGTGCTATTTCCATATTTACATCCTGAACAAGACTGCTGTTTGGATATTGCCGAATAAGGCTGTTCAAAATTTTAATTTTTTCACTTCCACTCCGGATACCTGCTATCAAGCCTTTTTGATAAGTCGCATAGTCAGCCTGTACGAAGGCATTATTTATTATTGCATCATACATGTTGCCGACTTTACCATAATCTTTCAGCATAAAATAGCTGTCTGCACTTCGTAAATAAGCATCCTGTTCTATTACAGGGGAAGTTGCAGCAATATTCTTTACAACCTGTTCAAAAAATACCAGTGCCTGCTTGTAATTTTCTTTCTGAAAAAAACCATATCCTGAATTATAACGGGCAGTTGTGGCAGATGCTTCACCTTGTGCAGGCGCATTGCTTTGTAAATAGATTGCAAAATGACGTATCGCATCATCATAACGATGATGACGTAATGCAATTTCCCCTTTCCAGAAATTAGCATATGGCACCAGGTTGCCGGATAATGTGTTGGCCGTTACCTTACTCAACAATTCGTCTGCGGAAGCCAGCTGCTGATCATTTATGTATTCAATAGCGCGGCCATATAAAATCCGCGGATAAGCTTTTTGCATGGAAGCTGTTGGCATATCAAATGTTTCATACAGAGCAAGAGCATCATAGAAATTATTTGTATTGGTTAACAGGCTTACTAAAATTTCCTTTGCTTCCAGATCATATTCCGAACCCGGATGATCCTGGATGTATTTCTTCATTTCTTTCAGGGCAATATCCTGGTAACCTAGTTCATAAGAAAGTTTTGCATAATTAAATCGTGAGATCTTTTGTTGCTGTATGTTACTGTTATTGAATGCAGAATATTGGAAAGCTGCACGGGCATTGGCTTTCTGATCAGTCTGTAAATAAAGATCTCCCAGGATATACATACTATTTTGTCCCAGGGAATCTTTCTCACTACTTAATTGTTTAAAGCCCTCCATTGCCTTATCAAAATTGTTTTCCTTATAATAGGAATAGCTAAGCTCATATAAAACTTCTTTGGTCACCCTTGGAGTACTGTTGACATAATCTTCCAGTAACGGCAACGCTTTTTTATAATCCTTCCTTTCAAAATACAACTGACCGATGAGTAGCTTTAGTTGTTTTTCATAATATAATGTTATGCCTTTGGAAAGGATATTTTCGCCATAAGAAAGTGCTTCATCTTTTTTACCCTGGAAATAATAAATCTCCGCAATATAATAAGGGACTACACCCTGGTATTCCGGAACATTCTCTACAAACTTAAATGCTTTTAATGCTTCATCATACTGACGATCATAATATGCTATAAATCCATAATAATAATTTGCAGGTATATAATATTTATTTGAAGGCAGCTGGTGTATCTCATTGAATAGTGGTTTTGCATTATCAAATTCCTTTAGATTAAAGTATGCGTATGCTTTTTCAAATTTAGCATCTGCAATCTGTTCATTACTAATATTATCATAGCCTGCTATACTAAAATACTCAATTGCTTTACTGTACTCGTTTTTTAAAAAATAATAATGAGCCAGGTGAAAGCTCATGATCTGTCTTCGCGGTTCATTGTTTACTGTGCTGATGAATTGTAATGCGTTTTCATTGCCAATATCCTGTAATAATTGTAATTCACAAACGATATAATAATAATTTACATCATCATTCAGATATGTATGATCACTTATCCTATTATCCGGGTAAGCCTGCTTTAATTCTTTTAACAATGGGTATGCAAGCGCATAATCTTCTTTAATAAAAAACTCTTTGGCTTCCTTATACTTTTTTTCCGGGTCCGTTATGAAATGTGTAGGCTGTGCATGTACGTTTAAATATAATACTGCAAAGAGCAGCATCAGCATAAATCTTTGATTAATCATGTGTCAATTGATTTCAGGTTACCGCTGGCAAAATTATAAATTTGCTTTCTCAACAAAGTCTATTCAATTATTTATTTGCACACCGGTTGTAAACAAAGTGAATCTATTTTTAATATGCTGTTAAAGTATTGATAAAGAATTTGTATTTATTAATATGGGTTTGCTAAATTTGATCCCCGACCTGTTTATTTCCTGAATGTAATTTGAACAAATAATTAACTATATCTATTAATCCATGAAAAAATTACTTACAACAAAATACTCTGCAAGTGCATTCAGTACAGCTATGCTGATATTAAGAGTTGGCGTGGGCGTGTTAATGATGAATCATGGTTATTCTAAACTCATCAAATTTTCTGAATTGAAAAACACCTTTATGAATTTTATGGGACTGGGAAGTTCTACTTCCCTGATACTGGTAATTTTTTCAGAATTCTTTTGCAGCATTCTTCTTATTCTGGGATTATTTACCAGGCTTGCAACAATCCCGCTTATCATTACTATGTTAGTTGTGTTGATTAAGGTTTCCCATGGTGATATTTTTAATGATGGGCAAACTCCCTCACTTTACCTCCTCGCTTATATAACATTATTATTGGCCGGACCTGGCAGGGCAAGTGTTGATGCGATGATCGGTAAATAATCTGATAAAAAAATAATAGTATGAATAAGGATTAAATATTCAATATAATAATCAGCCATCATTTTATACCTGTTTTCAAATCTTTAGAATGTTTACCACGCAAACACAGATCAGGGTGCATTATGCACTAACAGACCAGATGGGCTTCGTTTATCATGGAAATTATGCGCAATTTTATGAAATTGGTCGTACGGAATCGATCCGTTCATTAGGATATACATACAAGGATATAGAAGCGTGGGGAATAATAATGCCTGTAGTAGATATTCACAGCAGGTTTTTGCGGCCCGCAAGATATGATGACCTGATTACTATAAAAACCAGTTTACGTGAATTGCCTGTTAATCATAAGATCATATTTCACAGTGAAATATATAATGAAGCTTCAAAGCTATTAAACGCAGGTATAGTTACACTTTATTTTATGCAGGCTGAAGGAATGAAAAAAGTGAAAATACCATGTTTGCTAAAAGAGCGGGTGGAGAAATATTTTATTTAATATATCTTTTTAAACCCTGTGATCATCTGCTCTCCAATGCTTAATAGCTTTTTTTATCTGGGATGGTGTCAGATTTTCTTCAATGGTCCTGTGTTCAAGATCAAGTAATTCATTATTTGCAGCAAAGCGCAGCGCAATGATTTGTTTCATTGTGAGCCTGCTATCCAATAGTTTACCAGTGATTGCAAAAAATCTCAGGTTTTCTTCCGCCCGTATCGCGCGGTCCTGTGCCTTTATTGCGAAATTTCTTGCAAAAAGAGCCATTATAAATAATATAATACCAATAAGAAATATTAATGCTGAGCTATAATAATTTTCATTGTCCGCTTTCCAGCTTTCATATAAATTTATTCCTCCACCAATAATTGTTGCCAAAATTGCAGGATATACAATGAAATGCCATACCGGGTGAAGGCGGATATGGTTTTTATAATTTTGTTCAGCCATAAAAGATATGTTTGATAAAGTGAAAATTACTTTAAAAGATCCAATACCTTCCACATTTTTTCCCTTACACTTCCGGCACTGCCATCAAAATTATTTACAATAAATGCAAATGTATATTCCTGGCCTGATTTGTTTTTTATATAGCCTGTATATGAACGCACTCCGCCGATGTATCCATCTTTCATCTTAATTCCATTTATTTCAGGAAGTGCATTATAAAATGATGCAAACCATTTTTTATTTTTAGCATATTCCAAAATTTGCACCAATGATTTTGATGTTATCCTGTTTGCCGGCGACAACCCACTGCCATCAATCATATTTAATGCGGATCTTTCTATTCCGTTTTTGTTCCAGAAATTACGAATGATTTCAATTCCATTTGTTGTACTTGCTTCTTTTCCTTTTTCTCCTGCAATTGTCTTAACAAGTGCTTCTCCATACAGATTCACGCTTTTTTTCAGGAACCAATAATTTATTGAATCTAACGAAGGAGAAATGATCATACCAAAATTAATTGCAGGCTTCGAAAGGGATTCTCCTGTCAGCCATTTTTCACGATAGTAATAAACAGTATTGTTAATTGAGATTTTATTATTCCTTAACAACGTAAATATTTTTTTTGCAAATACTTCCGGGGGATTTGGTATAGAGCCTGATATAACAAAATCTTTTTCACCTGCAGGAATTGTTCCGGTTGCATAAACCCTTAAATCGTAAGGAGCAGCATAGAGGTATGCATTATCGCCTGTACCTTTTTTTGCTGATGTAATATAATTATGGATACTGTCTGCAAGGTCAACAGGCGAAGTAGAAACAACCTGTGTTAAAATCCCTATATTTTCACCTGATCGCAAATGAAGATCATATTGATTCTCATGCCAGTTTAAAGCCCAGGCGCCCGCACCATAATAATTACCTATATCCTGCCACACCCATCCGTCCGGTATTGGAGGATAAGGAAATTTGAGATCATTAATATAAATGCCACCTGTTACCTGCTTTATTTCATTATCCTTTAAGATCTTTAATATTTTCATTAATACGATATCTTCCTTTGTGGACGCCCATCGCCAGCTCCCCAGCGTAGGATCCCCGGAACCGCTTACATGCAGGTTACCATCTAATATATTGTTTCTGATGGCCAGGTCCCCGCTGATAATGGTTTTGTAAGTATATTCTTTCCCAAGGATCTCGAATGCACTTACACTCGTAATGATTTTTTGCGCACTTGCCGGAGCGAGTCCGAGCTCAGGATTATTTTCAAATATTACTTTCCCATTTTTGCTATCGATCACATACATACTTATGGATGCATGCTTAAATTGCGGATCCAGTTTTAATATACTTATAGCGGATGTTAATGTATTCTTTAACACCTGCGAAAAAGATAACTGGGAAAGTATTACTCCGGCAACAAGTAAAATGATTCTCATGTTTGTTTTTAACTTGCGCTAAAATTACTCTTTTTAAAAAATAAAAATGATAAATGCCAGTATTATAACAATTGGTGATGAGTTGCTGATTGGACAGGTAATGGATACCAATAGTGCATGGATCGCACAGCAATTGAATATTACCGGAATTAACTTACGGCGACGGGTAGCTGTAGGTGATGTGGCTAATGATATAAAAAACGCTTTGGATGAAGAAAAAAAACATGCTGATATTATTCTGCTAACAGGAGGGCTGGGTGCTACCCCGGATGATATTACCAAATCAGTGCTTTGTGAATATTTTGGAGGAAATTTAATCGTACATCCCGAAACACTTGCCTGGATTAAAAATTTATTTGAAGTCATTATTAAACGGCCAATGATTCAACGTAATCTTAAACAGGCTGAGGTTCCTGATAACTGTAAAGTAATAATCAATAAAAGAGGCTCTGCGCCGGGCATGTGGTTTGAACAGGATAATAAAATATTTATAAGCATGCCAGGTGTTCCCCATGAAATGAAAGGAATGATGGAGGACATAATCCCGGCATTAAACACACATTTTAAATTGCCCGCAATTATGCACCGCACTTTATTAACAATAGGTGTGGGTGAATCTTTCCTTGCAGATCTTATTATTGATTTTGAGAATGCATTGCCATCTCACATCAAATTGGCGTACCTGCCAAATTTTGGCATTGTGAGACTGCGTTTATCCGCCGCCGGGGATAAAAAAACCATAGATAAAGAAATGAATGATCTTTTCAACAAACTTCAAATCCTGGTAAAACCATATATGGTTACGAACAAAGATGAAACAATGGAAGAAGTTATAGGCAATCTTTTGTTGCAGAAGAAAAAAACATTAAGTACAGCTGAAAGTTGTACGGGCGGATATATTGCACATCTTATTACATCACGCGCCGGTTCATCCGAATTTTATGAAGGCAGTATTATCAGCTATTCATATAAAGCAAAAGAAAATTTATTGAATGTTAACGAAGAAGACCTGGAAAAGCATGGGGCTGTGAGCGAAAAAATTGTATGCCAGATGGCAACCGGTATTTTGAACAAAATTAAATCAGATTATACGATAGCAGTATCGGGTATAATGGGGCCCGGGGGCGGAACTCCTGATAAGCCTGTAGGCACAGTTTGGATAGCCACAGGAAATAATCAAAATTTAATAAGCCGTAAATTCAACCTTCGTTTTGACAGGCAAAAAAATATCCAGGTAACTGCAGTAACTGCATTGAATATGTTGCGGGAATTCATATTGGAAGAGTATAAGAATGAAGCCTAAACTACGCTGGAAAAATATACTGATCATTGCTTTTTACTTACATTTGCCCATTGTTAATCATAATATATTTGCCGTAATATGAGTTTAGTTGATCTGGTAATGCCTAAGCTTGGAGAAAGTATCATGGAAGCTACCATATTGAAATGGCACAAACATGCCGGTGATGTGATTGCACAGGATGAAACCCTGCTTGATATAGCAACTGATAAAGTAGACAGCGAAGTGCCTTCAACTGCTGAAGGAGTAATAGAAGAAATTTTATTTAAAGAAAATGATGTTGTTCCAATAGGTACTGTTATTGCCAGGATCAGGGTGAATGCCCCTTCAAATATTTATTCTAAAACCCCAAACATTCCAAAAAAGGAATATGAGGAAGCAAAATTAGTGGAAGAAATTCCATATCAGCCATCTTCATTTAATTCAGGGTATAGTGAACAGGAAGGTATCCATTCTTCAATGCAGGAACCACAAGGCAGCACAGGTAAAATAAGATTTTATTCACCGCTCGTTTTAAATATAGCCCAGAGTGAAAATATAAGTATGCGGGAGCTGGAAAACATTACCGGTACAGGCCTGGAAGGGCGGGTAAGCAAAAAAGATATATTAGCGTATGTGGCTAACCGTGGTAACGGGTCAAATAACCCGCAACCCGGTTTTCAACAGCAGATCTCTGCACAACAAAATGAGGAAGTGAAAGTAATTTCCCCAGGTAATATCCAGGAAACGAGAGATGAAAAACAATTGCCGGCAGTTATCCAGGGGAATATAGAACTTATAGAAATGGACCGGATGCGTAAACTGATCGCTAAGCATATGATAGACAGCAAGCGAACCAGTGCCCATGATACAAGCTTTGCAGAATGTGATGTAACTAACCTGGTATTATGGAGAGAAAAAATAAAAAAAGAATTTGAAACAAGGGAAGGTGAAAAAATAACTTTTACGCCATTGTTTGTTGAAGCCATTGTAAAGTGTATAAAAAAATATCCATTGCTGAGCAGTTCTGTTGATGGTGACAGGATCCTCGTAAAAAAAGATATTGGTATCGGAATGGCTACTGCATTGCCATCCGGAAATCTTATTGTGCCTGTAATTAAAAATGCTGACCAGCTTAACCTGGTGGGCCTTACTAAACAGGTGAATGGCCTTGCAAATGCTGCAAGAACCGGCAAGCTAAAACCTGATGATACATCGGGTGGAACATTTACTTTAACAAACGTGGGCACATTCGGAAGTATAATGGGAACACCTATAATCAACCAGCCACAGGTTGCTATCATGGCAGTGGGTGCAATTAAAAAAAGGCCAATGGTTATTGAAACATCACAAGGTGATACAATTGGAATTCGTCATATGATGTATATATCATTGAGCTACGATCACCGTATCATTGATGGAGCATTGGGTTCAACTTTCTTAAATGCTGTAAGTAAGGAGCTGGAAAATTTCGATAGTAACAGAACAATCTGAATAAAAAATATTTCCTTAAAGTGCAGATCTGCAAACCGGTTCATGTTTAACCGGGAAATTACAGGAATTTGCAATAAAGCAATGTTTATTAGCCGCTTCATGCAATGCATTTGCTTTTTCTATATGGCGTTTATCCGTAATCGTTACTACCGGGTGTAATATTACTTCAGTAAAATGGCCGCCTGCCTCAGTTTGCAACATGGTGCCGGTTGCCTCGTCAGTATATTCTGTTATTACTATACCATTGTCTGCGCATAAATGAAGATACCAAAGCATATGGCATGCTGATAAAGATGATACCAGCATTTCTTCAGGGTTATGCTTTGTTGCATCTCCCATAAATGATCTGTCTGAAGAGCCTTCAATATCTTTTTTATTTTTTATTGAAATAATGTGGTTGCGGTCATAGCCATTATAAGAAGAGGTGCCCTCTCCCCTGTTGCCTGTCCATTTAATGTTGCTGGTATAAAAATGTTTCTTTTCCAATTGTTAAGCTGACACTTATTTCTTGCAGATTAAAATATAATATAGAACAACCAAAATTAATATTATTAAAAATATTATATGCCCATCAAATAATCTTTTAAAACGGAAAACTCTGCCTTCATTGCCAATGCTAATTTGGGTTGTTGCATTAAAGTTTCCAGTTGAGATGGTAATTTAATTTTTATACCACAAGCCTTTTCAACTATTCCGGGAAATTTTACAGGGTGTGCTGTTTCTAAAAATATACCCTTAAGCCCGGGGTTGGATTCTAAGTATTTTTCCAATGCCATATAACCTATTGCCCCATGCGGATCTAATGTATACTGCTGATCATGGAATACCTTTTTTATCGTTACCATAGTATCTTCATCACTTATACTGAAAGCTGAAGTTATTTTAAGTAATTGTTTATGATCATTTTCAAATAATTCCATTATACGGACAAAATTGCTTGGATCACCTACATCCATCGCATTGGAAAAGGTATGCTTAACAGGCTTTGGATAATATATTCCTTTTATTAAATACTGTGCTACTGCATCATTGGCATTACAGGCAGCAATGAAATGATGTACAGGTAAACCACTGCAATAAGCAAGCATTCCTGCGCAAAGATTTCCGAAATTGCCGCTGGGAACGGCTATTACAGGCGGATGTTCCTTTTCCTTCCATTGTTTGTATGCAAAAAAATAATAGAACTGCTGTGGCAGCCACCTGGCAACATTTATAGAATTTGCAGAAGTTAGAAATAAATTTTTATTAATATCCGTATCTGAAAAAGCTTTTTTAACCATTGACTGGCAATCATCAAAACTACCGTCTATCTCCAGCGCATGGATATTTTTTCCCAAAGCACAGAGCTGCATCTCCTGCACCGGGCTTACTTTTCCTGAAGGATACAAAATAACTACTTCAATATTATCTTCACCATAAAAACCATTTGCTACTGCCCCACCTGTGTCACCGGATGTAGCAACCAGTACAACAACTTTTTTAGCGGCATCCTTTACAAATTCTCCCAGGCACCTGCTCATAAACCTCGCTCCAACATCTTTAAACGCCATGGTTGGGCCATGAAATAATTCAAGTGAAAAAATATTTTTATTTACCTGGTATAATGGGATCGGAAAGTTGATTGTTTCACTTACTATTTCGAAAACCTTTTCCGGAGTTATTGTCTTTCCAACAAATGGCATGATAACTTTAAAGGCAATTTCCTCATTAGGGGTATTTTCAATATTAAGCAGTAAGGAATCATCAATCCGGGGAATAATTGATGGAAAATATAAGCCTTTATCTGGCGCCAGGCCACGAATAGTTGCTTCCTTAAAATCAACTACAGGCGAGTGTTTATTTAAACTATAATACTTCATATCTACAACATTTCCCTTATTCATTTCTTCCTATAACTTCAACGCCATTTTTATTAATTGTAGTCACATAAGTTTTAAAATCGATTCCAAGTCTTTCATATATTTCTATCATAATATTTTCAGCATCTTTGGCTGTTTCCTCTTTTTCACTCAACATAAAAACAGAAGGCCCGCTTCCGGATATACCTCCACCCATAACTCCTATTAACATACACCGTGTCTTTATATCATTAAACCCGGGAATTAGCGTACTGCGCACCGGCTCAATAATTACATCTTCCAATGAACGGCTTATCAGCTGGTAATCACTTTTCATAAATCCTGCAATCAATCCAGCAACATTAGCCCATTGCCTTACAGCACTTTTTAAAGGAACATTTTCTGGCAATATTCCCCTGGCATACGAAGTTTTGATGTCTATCTGCGGATGTAATATTGTTACATACATTGATGGAAAAGGAAGTTCAATTATATCAAAAGTTGCAGTATCCCTTATTAAAATTATACCACCATAGATACATGGTGCTAAATTATCAGCATGCCTGGAACCGCTAGCGATCACCTCACCTTCCATGGCAAAACGAACCTGTTCTTTTTTACTTAAGCTTAAACCCAGTAATTCATTAGCTGCTACAATAATACCTGCAGCGCTGGCAGCACTGGAACCAATGCCACTGCCCGGCCTGATCTGTTTATTAATTATAACTTCAAAGCCATAGCTAATATCCAGTTCATTGATCATTGCCTGCAAAGCTATTCCTGCTATATTTTCATCTGGTTTTTCTGTAAGTTTAAAATCGTCAGTATGTTTGATCCGGATACCCGGTGTATTGCTTACCGTTAGTTCAATGGTTTCATAAGGATCATTCAAAGCCATTCCTAAAATATCAAAACCACAACAAAGATTTGAAACAGTTGCAGGACATCTGACTTTAATTTTTTTCATTTCAATTATTTTTTTATCTCAGGGTCCTGAAAACTTATTAATACAGCCTTACAATTATCTTAATCCGCAGCCCTGATAATATCAGCAAATACCCCACTTGCTGTAACTTCTGCACCTGCACCTGCACCTTTAATAACCAATGGCTGTTGAATGTAACGGTCAGTATAAAAAAGTACTACGTTGTCTTTGCCATATAAATGATAAAGATCATGCTGTGGTGTGATATGCTGTAACCCTACTGATGCGTTTCCATCAATGTAAGTTGCAACAAATTTAAGTTTACAGTTATTATCGGCAGCATCTTTATACAACTTAAAAAAGTGTTCTTCATATTTTTCCATTTCTGTATAGAAGTCTTCAACAGTTCCTGTCATACAGGACAATGGCAGGAATGAGTTGCATTGAATGTCTTCCATTTCGAAATGTTCTCCTGCTTCCCTTGCAAGGATCATGATCTTACGCATTACATCTTTTCCGCTAAGATCGAGGCGGGGATCAGGCTCTGTATACCCTTCCTCCTGCGCCTGTTTAACCACTTCAGCAAACTTCCTGCTGCCGTCATAATTATTAAAAACAAAATTTAATGTTCCACTTAACACTGCTTCCATTCTGTGTATCCTGTCACCGCTATGTACCAGGTCTTTTAATGTGCCTATCAATGGTAAACCTGCACCTACATTTGTTTCAAATAAAAATGGGGCATTAAATTCACCGGAAAGATCTTTTAGTTTTTTATAATTTTTATAATCAGAGGAAGCAGCTAATTTATTACACGCAACTACAGCAATGCTTTTTTCAAGCAGGCGGCCATATACCTCTGCTACGGAATCATTAGCCGTTATATCTACAAACACAGCATTGCGTAAATTTATTTCTATTATATTATTAACAAATTCCCGGATATCGGCTTTTGGGCCGGCAGATAGCAGTTTTTCCCAATCAGCCAGGTCAATGCCATCTTCATTAATCAGCATATTACGGCTGGTAGACATGCCCGTTATGTTTACCTGCAGCCGCAATTGATCCTGCATATGTTTTTTTTGCTGCACAATCTGGTTAATCAGTTTTTTTCCTACATTTCCAAGGCCGGCAATAAAAAGATTTACCTGCTTATAAGTTGTCTCAAAAAATTCCTCGTGCAATACGTTAACAGCCTTGCGTACATTATGTGTGCCTATAACTGCAGAAATATTCCTTTCAGAAGAGCCTTGCGCTATTGCTCTTATATTAATACCATTCCTGCCAAGTGCAGAAAACATTTTACCACTGATACCCGAGTGGTTCTTCATATTATCCCCTACCAATGCAATTATAGAAAGGTCTTTTTCTACGAACAACGGATCTACTTTACCTGCTGCAATCTCGTATTCAAACGCTCTATCTACTGCCATTTTGGATTTATCAGCACTTGTAACATCCACACCCACACAGATCGAATGCTCCGAAGAACCTTGTGTAATAAGTATGACATTCACCTGCTCATTTGCAAGCGATTCAAATAATCTTTTGGAAAATCCGGGAATGCCTACCATACCGCTGCCTTCAAGGCTTAAAAGTGCCAGGTTACTGATACTTGAAATTCCGCGGACAATACTGTCATCATTTTCTGATTGCATGTTCCTGATCACTGTTCCTTCATCTCCTGGAACAAAAGTGTTTTTTATCCATACAGGAATATTTTTTATCATCACCGGCTGAATAGTTGGCGGATAAATAACCTTTGCTCCAAAATGGGAAAGCTCCATTGCCTCCTGGTATGAAATGAAAGGAATTATTTTAGCATTTGAAACCCATCTGGGGTCTGCTGTCATCATCCCGCTTACATCAGTCCATATTTCAAGTGAAGAGGCATTTAATGCTGCTGCTATAATTGCCGCAGAATAATCAGAACCTCCTCTTCCTAAAGTTGTGGGAATATTTTTTGAGTTGGATGCTATAAATCCGGGTATGATTGTTACCGGAATACTGGTGAGATTAAATTGATCATGGATAAGTTTATTTGTAACAGGAAAATCAACAACAGCATTGCCAAAGTTTGAATTTGTTTTAATCAATAACCGTGCATCAGCCCATACACAATTAATTTTATGAGCATCAAAAAGTGCAGTTATTATTTTTGAAGAGAGTAATTCACCATAAGATGCAAGCCGGTCATTAACACGTGGAGTTATCTCTCCGAGCAAAAAGATACCATTACATACTTCTTTAATTTCTTTGAAGAAATTTATTATAATTTCTGATATTTTATTATGATGCGGGTCTGGGATGACGGAAGCAATTGTTTCAAGATGGTTAAGTTCTGATTGTTTTAAAAAATCACGGTAAGATCCATTTTGCCCTGCAGCAAGCTGGCCGCAGCTTAACAAAATATCAGTAGTACCACTCATTGCCGATACAACAATGATAACAGGTTGACCCATCATTTTATTACGAACGATATCCATTACCTGGAGCATACTTTCTTTACTCCCCATTGATGTGCCGCCAAATTTTAAAACTATCATAAATTTTAATGAAGGATCTGAAATAAAATTTTCAGAAAGGCCGGAGCCTGATTAATAATATGGCAATGTACAACCCTTAACGGGTTACTGTGGTAGTTGTTGTGTTAATGGCAATTTTTGAAAATGTGGTGGTTTTTTGAGGGGAATAGAGTATTGTGTCAGAGACATAATAATGTTTGTTATAAAAAATGAGTAAAATATTTGCTTTTAAAATTATTCGCTGCTGCTCTTATCTCCAATAAACCAATGTTCTTTATTTTTAAACAATACATTGAAGGTAGTGAGAGTGCCATAAATACGGGTAATGTATTGTTGAAGGTTAACCTTTTCTTCATCACTGAGTACTTTGTGAGCATTAATCTGTTGTTCCATCACCCGCAAACGATCCCGAAGCATAACTATCTTATGAAAGAAAATATCTATAGGCACCTCTTTTGGTTTCTGGGTTTTATCTGCCGGCTGTAATAACATCACTCCATTATTCCATCGCTCACCCAACGGAACAATTTCTGTTGTGTCTGACCATAAACGAAGAATTTTAAGCATAGATCTTTCTACTCCTGATATAGTTTCAACTTCTAACGTTACATTCTCTGGAATGATCTCCTCCAGATGAGTATCTGTCTTATCAATTTCTTTAATTCCATGGTTTATAAAAGAAATCAGATAGGTTGCATAACGAACACCTATAATAACCCCGGGCCCATGCTGGGTATGTTGAAGCCTTGTGCCTATTCCAAGCTGTAGTTGATCTTCTTCCATTATTTAATGTTGATTGGCTAAAAAAATAATTAGTCATAAATATTATCCAGTATCAACTGAATAGATGCAAGATGGTGGTCATCATGCTCCGCGGTAAAATATGCTACATCAACAGGCCGCATCATAACCTGTAAGCGTGGGTGCAAGGCTTTATATACATGTGTAGCATCATCTATATTTTTTAATTTTTTTATAAAATGATTCCTGCTTTTTTCAAACATTAACAAGTGGTACTCAATATCATTACCGTTATGATTTGCTTCATTTGTCTTCTCATTTGTCATATCTGCCGACCGCAGCTTATCCAACCTCATTAGCAGATCATCAATACGGCCTGCATGTAATTCTTCAACGTCCGTCAGGTGTCCGATATGTTCTTTAACACTCCATCCCGCCATATATTCAGAGAGAGATGCGTTTGAATATCCTTTTACTAAATCACATATTCTGGGATGTGTACCTCTCAATCTTTCCAGGATATTATATATCCATCCCTCTGGAAAATCAAAGCAAAAATTTCTTTCAGTCCATTTTGTGCGTTGCATAAAATGTTGGTTAAAGAAGTATCAAAAATGAACTTTGCAAAAATATAAAATTTCCGTTTATCTTTTTAAAAAGCAAATCTGAGGGGAAAAAAATTTATAATTGGGGGATAAATTAAGCAGGTAAAATAGAAGTACTTCAGGAGAGCATATATTTCCAGAAAATTTTATCAGGAAGATTTTATAGCTTCTTTAAAACTTCCTATTATCTTTTCATTTTCCTGTAACAATAAAGAATCATTTATAGTTATCCTGATAATTCCTTCCTGGTTAGGACTTTGAAGAACTATGTTGTGTTTATCCTTTAAGTTTGCAATGACCTTTTTAATATCAACCTGTTGTAAAAATTTAAGATAAAACATGTTGGTATTATTTTTAACGGCAGGGGTAATACTGATATTAAGCGCATTGAATGATTTTATTAGATCTGTAGCTTTTAAACGTACTTTATTCAAACGTTCCTCTAAACCTTCCAGGTGGTGCAAAGCTACCGCTGCATTCGTCCAGTTTGAAAACATAGAACCTCCATGTATCTTAACCTGGTGATCCATTTTGTCTACCAGTTCTTTATTACCACACAAAACAGCGCCGGCAGCGGCACCCAGGTATTTATAAAGGGATATATAAACGGTATCAAACAACGACGCATACTCTGAAACAGGTATTCCGGTGGCAGCAGAAGCCATGAATATGCGTGCGCCATCCAGGTGAAGTTTATAGCCGGAACTTTTACAATACTCAGAGATGGATCTTAGTTCTTCAATTGGAACAAAGGCTCCATCATTCCGGCGAACCGGATTTTCAATAGATACCACACCCCCGGACCCACTTTTAAAAACCTCCCCTTTTTCATAATAATCAATTGCATTTTTGAGCTCTGATAATGTAAAAAAGGGTTCTCCTTTTCCCAATGGTATCAGTCTTTTATTGAAAAGTGATTGGGCAGCATCTGCTTCATCCCTGTAAACATGACTTGTTTCCTGTACAAAAACTTTTGTATTAGTACCACTGAGCGTATGAATAGCAAGTTGATTTGCCATAGTACCCGAAGGCATAAATATCGCAGACTCTTTTCCTGTAATTAAGGAAAATTTTTTTGTTAACTCATCTATGCAACCTCCATGACCATAAAAGTCACGCATAATTTTTTTTTCGGCATCAATTTCCTGCAATTTCTCAATATACCGGGTTGGCTTATACATCGGGCCGTCATTTATAAACCAAACAGTTTCTTTTACATCCGGGAAGGTCTCAATGTTCGATCTATTACCATCACTTTTAACCCGGGATGCTGCGTTTATCCCTCCCGTTAGTATAGGTAATACAGAAAATCCGGAAAGCTTCAAAAAATTTCTTCTGTTAAAATCATTCATTTAAAAAATATTTTATAATAGTAAACGCGAATTACTATAATTTCTTTATTGCCTTAATAGCATATAACATAGGTATTTTGTCTTCCAGATGCTTTATCCTGAATTTACCTGTTTCAAATTCGATGGTTTCATTAAAACAATTATAAGGAGAATAATTATATTCGTCAAAGGAACTTAAATTCATATTATTATACAGCAAAGAATTTATCACTTCGCTTAGAGAATGGTTCCAGCTGATTGTTTCAGTAGTAATGGGCGCATCTTTATCAGCATAAGTACCGTTTTCCGTTTCCTCAATGGATTCTGTATTAAAATAATTATAACCGATCTTTTCAAAGTTGTTATCAAACATCCATACAACTGGATGAAATTCAACAAAAATTAATATACCCTCATCTCTTAAAAACCTCGATATGATCTTTGCCCATTTATCCAGGTCGGGCAGCCAGCCAATAGTTCCATAGCTGGTAAAAACAATATCAAATTTTTCATTTAAATAAACAGGCAGATCATAAATATCACAACAAATAAACTTTGCCTCCACATTGGTTTGCTTTGCAAGTAGTTTAGCCTCAGCAATTGCTTTATCTGAAAAATCTATCCCCGTTACATGTGCACCCATTCGAGCCAGTGAGATTGTATCCTGCCCAAAATGGCATTGTAAATGTAAAATACTTTTTCCTTCAATATTGCCAAGCAGATCTAGTTCTATTTCGTTCAGCGAAGTTTTACCTTTTATAAAATTTTCCATTTCATAAAACCGGGAACTGATATGGTATTGAGTACGCATATTCCAGGAATGTTTATTTTTTTCAATATACCCGGGTATGATATGCATATTTCAAATATAATTATAAAAAATATCCGAAGAAGGCGAAAATCAGGCTGCGGCCGTTTCCGAAATTATTATTTTATATTCAACCTGGCGCCGATAAATAAACGCAACCCCTGGTTTGGTGCAAATAAATAATTGGGGTCAAATGTAAGTGCATATGGATTATCCGGAGTAGGCTTTACCTTGCCATCGTTAGTGTATACTATATATTTGTCAAAAGGATCATTGGTACGTGCGATAATGAATGAGTTGTTTTTACCTGGTGTCCAGTTCAGCAGGTTTTTAACCCCTCCATAAAGTTCCACTTGCCGGATCCCGCCATAAGTAAATTGAATATTCTGAAGGCTCCATGTTGGCGAATATAATTTCCGGGGATCCAGGGGGCCAAGCAATGGAAGACGCATAGGTCCATACATATTCCCTGTATAATCTATGGCCAAATGCAATCGTTTAATTTTATATGAAATA
>Ga0136634_10000273_pt1 | contig 24880 bp, 19 predicted proteins | sample AntDrymUQ8332106_2_FD_104654 | JGI IMG/M metagenome (GOLD analysis project Ga0136634, IMG submission 104654) | Polar desert sand microbial communities from Dry Valleys, Antarctica - metaG UQ833 (21.06) | ecosystem: Environmental > Terrestrial > Soil > Desert | place: Antarctica: Dry Valley... | reverse complement strand
GTGGGATCCGGCGCGGGGCACCGCGGTGGGTGAGCTGCAGACCGGCCACACCGATGGGGTGGGGGCGGTGGCTGCGGTGGATTTGGCTGACGGGCGCACTCTGCTGGCCACCGGTAGTACTGATGGGACGGTGCGGTTGTGGGATCCGGCTACACGCGCAGAACTCATGAGAGCCGTCCTTGTTGGGCCGATCTACGCGCTTGCCGCCGAGAACCGACGTGGGGAGGGACCAGCATCGTTGGTGGTCGGTGGGCCCGGCGGGCTGACCCTGCTCACCGTTGGCACCGAGCGGAGCAGCGTCAACTGGGGACGATGATCTCCAGTGTCGTGGGTGACGGGCGGTGCACCCGCATTCCCGTACGCCGGACAATCGCCGCTACCCCTGCGGCGTCTGAGGGTTCGGCCCGGGTCGAGGCCAGCACCCGGGCGAGCCGGCCCTTGTGCACTTTGTTGTCGTGGCTCACCACGGTCCGACGTCCGTCGGCGCGCTCGGCGAGCACGGTCACCTCCACCGCGCCTGATAGCCGCCCGAGCGCAGCGTAGGGCCCCGACCGCAGGTCGACGACGAGCTCCTCGGCCGCGAGCGCGGCGAGCACCGGCTCCAGGACGGGCTTCCACCGCGCGGCGAGCGTCGGGCGTCCGGGCAGCGATGAGCCCGCCGAGAGCCGGTAGGCGGGTACCGGGTCGTAAGCGCGGAGCAGGCCGAACAGCGCCGAGCCGACGGCGAGCCGGGCGCGAGCCCGCCCCATCGCGGCCCCGCGCAGCGAGGCTACGTCGAGGGCGTCGTAGAGCACACCGGTGTAACGGCACAGTGCGGGCATGGTCGGAGCACTCCGCAGCGCCGCGTTGCGCGTGATCTCGCCGTCCTGTTTCGGGGAGAGTCCGAGCGCCGCCCGGCTCGCGTCCACGTCGCCGGCGAGCCCGACGAGCTCGTCCACCAGGTCGTGGCGGAGCGGGTCTAGCTCGGGATGTGACAGTGCCGCTGGCCGCAGTGGTGGCCCGTTGCCGCCGTCGAGTTTGGTCTCCGAGGGCGGGAGCAGCACGAGCACCGCGGGAGACTATCCGGGTGGCTCGCTCGGGCAGGATCACCGCATCGCGACCAGGGAGCCGAGCGTGACCGACCGCCCGTATGTCCTGCTGTCCGTCGCCATGTCGGTGGACGGCCGCATCGACGACGGGTCGCCGCAGCGACTGCTGCTGTCCGACGACGCCGACCTCGACCGGGTCGACGAGGTCCGGGCCGGGGTCGACGCGATCCTCGTCGGCGCCGGGGCGATCCGCCGCGACGACCCGCGCCTGCTCATCCGGTCCGCGCAGCGACGGGCTGCCCGGGTGGCAGCAGGCCGGGAAGCCGATCCGCTCAAGGTGACGCTCAGCGGGAGCGGCCGGCTGGACCCGGCGGCGAGGTTCTTCGGCACCGGGGTCAGCGAGAAGATCGTCTACGTGCCGACCGGTGCCGTCGCGGCGGCGCGGGTACGGCTGGGTGGAGTCGCCACGGTCGTCGGTGCGGGAGCACCGCTCGACCTGCGGCGCGTCGTGGCCGACCTGCACGGACGCGGGGTCCGGCGGCTGCTGGTCGAGGGCGGAACCGCGGTGCACACGCAGTTCCTCGTCGAGGATCTGGTTGCCGAGCTCCACCTCGTCCTCGCGCCGTTCTTCGTCGGCAGCGTCGAGGCACCCCCGTTCGTCGGGCCCGGGCGCTTCCCGCACGACGCGCGGCACCGGATGCGGCTGGCCGAGGTGCGCCGGATGGGCGACCTGGTCCTGCTGCGCTATCTGCTGGGAGGAACCGATGGCTGAACTGCGCGAGATTGACCGCATTCTGCTGGTGGCGGCGATCGAGCTGTCGTGGCGCTGCCCGCCGTCGCGCACCGCGTTCTCGGTAGGCGCGTTGATCGCCGATGCCGACGGGACGGTTCTCGCCGAGGGGTACTCGCGCCGAGACGACCCGCACGACCACGCCGAGGAGGCCGCCCTCGCCGACCTCGGCGCGGAAGCGGGCTGGCGGGCCGCGCCGGGTACCACGATCTACAGCTCGCTGGAGCCGTGCAGCGCCCGCGCGTCCCGCCCGCGTACCTGCACGGAGCTGATCCTGGCCGCGGGGATCGGGCGCGTGGTGTTCGCCTGGCGGGAGCCGGCGGTCTTCGTGGACTGCGAGGGCGCGGAGCTGCTGCGCGCCGCCGGGGTCGAGGTCGTCGAGGTGCCGGAGCTCGCCGGGGAGGTCCGCGCGGTCAACCGGCACCTGCTCGGGCGGGAGCGGTAACCGCCGTGACGTCGGCTGCGGCCCGTCGCTACCCTTCGTAGGGTGTTGACCCGGATGTCGTCGTTGTTCTTGCGGACCCTGCGTGATGACCCGGCCGACGCGGAGGTACCGAGCCACAAGCTGCTCGTCCGCGCCGGCTACGTCCGCCGCGTCGCGCCGGGGATCTACTCCTGGCTGCCGCTGGGGCTGCGGGTGCTGCGCGCCGTCGAGCAGGTGGTGCGCGAGGAGATGGACGCCATCGGCGCCCAGGAGATCCAGTTTCCCGCGTTGCTGCCTCGTGAGCCCTACGAGGCGACGGGCCGCTGGACCGAGTACGGCCCGAACCTGTTCCGGCTCAAGGACCGCCGGGGCGCGGACTACCTGCTCGGCCCCACCCACGAGGAGCTGTTCACCCAGGTCGTCAAGGGCGAGTATGCGTCCTACAAGGACTTCCCGGTGATGCTCTACCAGATCCAGAACAAGTACCGCGACGAGGCGCGCCCGCGCGCGGGCATCCTGCGCGGCCGTGAGTTCCTCATGAAGGACTCCTACTCCTTCGACCTGACCGACACGGGGCTCGCCGAGTCCTACCGGCTCCACCGCGAGGCCTACGTCAGGATCTTCGAACGGCTCAGCCTGCGGTACGTGATCGTCGCGGCCACGTCGGGGGCCATGGGCGGCTCGGCGTCGGAGGAGTTCCTGGCGCTCGCGCCCACCGGTGAGGACACGTTCGTGCGCAGCCCCGGCGGCTACGCCGCGAACGTAGAGGCCGTCACCACGCCCGCGCCGCCCGAACGCCCCGTCGACGCCCTGCCCGCGGCGCAGGCGCACCACACCCCGGACACCCCGACGATCGACTCGCTGGTCGCCTTCCTGAACGACGCGGACCTCGGACGGAGGTTCACCGCGGCCGACACGCTCAAGAACGTGCTCGTCAAGACCCGCCGCCCGGGGTCGGGGGAGTGGACGCTGCTCGGCGTCGGCGTCCCCGGCGACCGCGAGGTCGACATGAAGCGGCTGGAGGCCTCGCTGGAGCCCGCCGAGGTCGCGCTGCTCGACGAGGCGGATTTCGCGCGGCACCCGTTCCTGGTCAAGGGCTACATCGGCCCGCCCGCGCTGGCCGCCAACGGAGTGCGCTACCTCGTCGACCCGCGGATCGTGCGCGGCACGGCCTGGGTCACCGGCGCCGACAAGCCCGACCACCACGTCGTCGACCTGGTCTGCGGCCGGGACTTCACCCCCGACGGCACCATCGAGGCCGCCGAGGTGCGGCACGGGGATCCGTCGCCGGACGGGTCCGGCCCGCTCGAGGCGGCGCGCGGGATCGAGATCGGCCACGTCTTCCAGCTCGGCCGCAAGTACTCCGACGCGGCCGCGCTCGACGCGCTCGGCCCCGACAGCAAGCCGATCCGCATCACCATGGGCTCCTACGGCATCGGGGTGTCCCGGCTCGTCGCTGTGATCGCCGAGCAGAGCCACGACGACGCAGGCCTGATCTGGCCGCGGGTCGTCGCGCCCGCCGACGTGCACGTGGTGATCGCCGGCAAGACTGAGGAGATCGCTGCGGGCGGGGAGCAGCTGGCCGCCGAGCTGACCGCAGCTGGGCTGCGGGTGTTGTTCGACGACCGTAAGTCCTCACCGGGGGTGAAGTTCGCCGACGCCGAGCTGATCGGCGTCCCGACGATCGTCGTGGTCGGCCGCGGGCTGGTGAACGGGGTGATCGAGGTGAAGGACCGCCGCAGCGGCGAGCGCACCGAGATCGCCCGCGACGGCGCCGTCGACCACCTGGCCGAGCTGGTCAGAACGCGATAATCCCCCGGCCTGGCCGTCGTGGGGGTCGTGTCGTTTGACGACTGTTCCGCCGCTGGATCTATCCTGGTGTGGTGACTGGTGAGCTGCGCGAGTCCCGTCCTGGCTGGGTGCGGGACGTCGAACTGCCGCGCTCACTTGAGGAGCTACGGGGCCCGACCAGCGGCGTCGTACGACTGCCGTTGCGGCTCTACTTGGTCCGAGCCTGACCCACAGCGTGTGGAGTGGGATAGCGGAAGCCCGGACGGGCGGCGTTGGCTCTACGAGGTCGTCCTGCGTGAAGGTGACCTCAACGACGTGCGCACTCTCGTCGATGGACGGGAGCTGGTCAGGGTGTGGGACCGGCTGTATCTGCCGCGCTGGGTGCGCGACGCCTGGGCTCCCCTCATCGACGCCGCGCGGTCGGCTGCGTAGATGCCGCTCGAGCTGCTGCACATCCGAGTCCTGAGGATCGCGGGTGCGTTACCCGAATCCCGTACCGTCGCGCTGGCCGGTGGTGGAGCGATGCTCGACCAGGCATCATGATCGAGATATGATCCTGGGCGTGAGCGTTGGGGGCGTGGGTCTCGGGCACTTTTCTCATGGTCTCGAAACCTGGAGCTGTGTGGCCACCTGTTCAACGAGATCGATGGAGTCGGCTGGGCTGAGGGCTTGTGAGCGGAGGTGGTCGAAGACCAGCTTCGCTGTGGCGACGTCGGCTTCGTTCTCGATGGTGGCCGAGCCCAGCAGGTGTTCGACGTAGGCGATGTCTGGTTCCCCCAGTTCGTCGTAGCTGAGCAGCGTGAACGCGCTGTCCCTTCCCGGGTGCGCAGCTGCGCTTGTCGGCAGTACCTGGAGCGTGACCGAGTCCAGCGCGGCCGTGTCGATGATGTGTCTCAGCTGGGCTTTCATGATTTTCGGTCCTCCGCAGGGTCGGTGGAGCGCCGACTCCTCGATGAGGGTCATCAGGTGGAGTGGCTGCTCGTCGGAGGTCAGTCGTTCCTGTCGGATCCTCTGCACGGTGACGGTCCGTTCCAGTGTCTCGGTGGAGCGTCGGCGCAGTGATGACCGGAGCAGTGCGCGGGTGTAGTCGGCGGTTTGCAGGAGGTCGGGAACATGCGCGATGGTGTAGTCGCGGACTGTGGTGGCCTCGGCTTCCAGGGGGATGTAGCCGCGGTCGTCGAGTCCGTGGTCTCGCCACCAGCCGCGTTGGCGGGCTGCGCGGGTGAGGTCGATGAGCTCGGTCCAGCGGTCGCCGCCGACGTCGTAGAGATCGAGCATGCCGCGCACGCTGTGGACGTCGACGCTTTGGTGGGCGTTCTCGATCCGGCTGAGCTTGCTCGGTGACCAGTCGAGCAGCGGCGCCGCCACTTCGAGGGTCAGCCCGGCTTTCTGCCGCAACTTCCGCAGATGCCGGGCGAGCTTTCGCCTTCGGATCGTGGTCCCATCTCGCATGCTTTGCGCTCCATCTTCGGTATCTGATCGACGACTCATCGCGGCAAGCGACAGACCTGATCTGGAGTTTGCGCGTGATCGGTTGTCGCGCTGTTTACCGTTGTTGCATCCACCGTTGTCCCAGCATCCGGATGTCGGTGAAGTCGGTCCAGCCTTTCGATGTGACCGGGATGGTGTCCAGGACACCGTCTGTCGTGGTGTGGTCGCCTAGCCGCTGACCGGCCAGTACGTAGGCCACTGGTTCACCACGTCGCCATCGGATCGTGAACCCGTCGTCATGCTGGCGTTCTAGGAACACCCATCCGACTGGTCTTGTCGTCGGTCTTCTCCCGCCCCGGCTCATGGCTCGCCACTCACGTCAGTCCTCCAATGATCCACTGCTGGTCGAGTCGATGGGCCCGGGAGTACCCGGTCCTCATCGAGATCGTGGTCGTGCTCATCGTGCTGGTATGGGACGGCACCCAGGGCCGGGGCGAGCTACCGTGCCAGGGATACGAGCGTGGTTCGGGACCACTGCTCGTCAGTCGAGAGATCTCAACGCTCCGGGGGGTGAGCATGAGAGCCGACTGACCAGCGCACCGACCACACCCGCGGTAGCTCCTGCGTCCCGACCCTGGGGCCGTGGAAGATCACTAAAGCGGACAGGCGTGCTTAAGTTGATGATCAAAAATGTATCGGAGGGTACGTCGGCATATCGGGTATACATCGGTGTGTCTGATGTATACGTCCGGTGTATGCCTCGCTGTAGGGTGAGGGTGTCGTTGGTTAGCCGGTTGATGGCCGTCTGAGCGGTTCCGTTACACTATCTGGACGTTTCTGGAATATGGAGGGTTATTCAGGAGAGTTGTGTGGATCTTGTAAGACCGCGGTTGAGCTGCGGAGATACGCCTCCGATCAAGATCGCTGAATAAGCCTCATGGATGGGAGTCGTGTGATGGGTTCGTCGTGTGTTGGTCAGCGGCACTGTGGTTGTGGTACGCGGCTGGCTGCGGACAACACCGAGTATCAGTGTGCCCGTTGTGTGCGTGCGTCCCGTGACAAGCTCATCGTCCCGCCTGAGGTGCCTGCTGAGTTCTGGCAGACCGAGCCGCTGCGTGATGCTTTCATGCGGCAACACATGGGGCGAGTGGCTCGTGCCTACCGGTTGCATCCGCATCACCAGTCGGTTTACGGACTGAGCGGTATCTCCCAACGGTTGCTCGGTCAGTGGCTGGGCCTTACCCAGGCTCAAATCAGTCGGATCGAGTCTGGGCAGCCGATCCGTAACCTGGATACGTTGGTGTATTGGGCGCGGACGTTGCGGATACCGGCGGAGTTGTTGTGGTTTCGGTTGCCAGGGGACACAGCGCGGTTGACAGTAGTGTCGTCAGTTGGATCGCAGTTGACTGGTGTGTCGTCGGGATCAAGTTTGAGTGACGGGTATGCTGGCGATCCTGAAAATGATCCAGTTCTTGTGGCGCCCTGGAGTTCTCGGGGTACTATTGAAGTGGCAGCTGTGCTGAAGGATGGTGGTGGCCTGGTGAAGCGTCGAGGCTTCGTGTTCTTGACCGGGGCTGTTTTGACTTCGCCGGCGCATCAGTGGTTGATACACGAGCCTGGACCACTGATATCTGGGCTGTCCGGGCGTCGCATCTCGACGAGGCTGGTCGATCAGCTCGCGGCTATGACTGTTGAGCTTCGCAGGATGGATGATGTGGCTGGTGGTGGCAGCGTGCTTTCACAGGCGCAACACCAGTTCGACTGGGTTGCCGGGCTGCTCGTTAAGGCATCCTATGACGAGCGGATCAGCCGCAGGTTGCACATCGCGTTGGCCGAACTCGGGCAGCTTGTTGGCTGGGCTGCGTATGACGCCGGTCAGCATGGGTTGGCACAGCGTTATTACATTGCTGCCTTACGTGCGGCGCACAGCGCTGGTGACCAGTTATTGGCGGCACATATCCTCGGATGTATGGCTGAACAAGCTGCGCGACAGGGGCAGCCGGCAGCGGCTGTGACGCTCATCGAGAGTGCAGTCACTGGTACACGTGGCTGCCATACGCCGAATATGCTGGCAGTACTATACAATCGACAGGCTTACGCTTTCGCAACCCTTGGTGATGCCTCAAGCTGCATCATGGCGATCTCCAAGGCGCGCACACAAAATGATTTCTTAGCGCCAGCGACCGAGCCTTCATGGCTGTATTGGGTGAATCCGGCTAATATGACAGCCGAGGCTGGCAACTGTCTGCGACAATTGGGGCGCAACGGGGAAGCGGTAGCTATATTCGAAGACGGTCTCGCCACTTTTGATGATTCGCTTCCCCGTGGTCGCCAGGGTTACCTCGCAGGCTTAGCCGAAACCCTGACTCGGCCGGGACCGCAGCGTGACCTGGACGCCGCCGCCAGCCGGGGTATGGAGGCAATCAATCTGGCCGAAGACCTGAACTCGATCCTCAGTGTTGCTCGTATTCGTAACCTCTCCCAGTTGCTAATGCCACACGTCAAGATGCCGGCTGTGCAGGAGTTCGTGGACCGGGCAAAGGTGTTTGTGAAAGCCCAGGCTTAAGTCGGAAAATATTTCGCGCGGGACCGACAGGTGCAATTGGCCAATCTTACCGATACTTTCGCTCGACGAAGTAAACAGCATGACTTGGGATGCAGCCGCGGACCGAGGGTTAGCGGCAGTGTGCCTGGCTGAGAGCCTAACCTCGACCCGTGGTATCGACTGCCTCCAAGACCTCTAGTTTGACCGACGAAGATGCACAGGGAGCAGTCAGTGGATTTTACTATTCACCACGCCGCCATCAGTGCGACCCATATGGCAGAATCTATTCAGTTCTACAAGAATTTCGGATTCAAAGTCGTATTGCACTGGAAGGATCCGGACGGCGCGCTGGAGATTGCACATCTCAAGCTTGCGGACAACTATCTGGAGATTTTCTGGTACAGGGAACAGACGTCTGCGCCCAGGACTTCGGAATCTCTGGCAACGGATTTGCCGCGGATTGGTATTAAGCACTTCGCGCTGAAGGTTGATTCAGTGCACGAGGCTAAGAAATTTGTTGAAGACCGCGGATTGGCATCGAATGTCGAGATCCAGGCGGGTAGGACGGGCATAACATACTTCTTCATCAAAGACCCGAGTGGAATTTCAGTCGAGTTTTTAGAAGATAAGCGAGGATTATAGTTTGGTGTCAGACGGTGGATGCAATACCTGGGTAAGCTAGTGGTAAATAGCGCGGAGGACCGCCTCGGTGTCGGCCAAGTCGAGGAGGACGGTATCGGCGTGAGCTGCAATGAGTTCGTCCGCTGTACTGTTACCGGTCGCCACACCGATGGCGCGAACCCCCACCTCGCGCGCACCAGCCACGTCACGATGGGTGTCTCCGATAACCGCTATCCGGTCCGACTCGAAAGTTCGGCCGTACTTGCGCTGCGTGCGCTGCCAGGCCTGGCGGATGAGCGGCGGACGGGTGTCGGCTTCTGAACCGTAGCCGCCGATCTCGAGGTCTAAGTATTCCGAAAGATCGAAGATCTCGAGTTTTGCCTCGGCGAGCGGTCTGATATTTCCGGTCACGACGGTCTGCACGGCACCGCGGTCCGTCAGTGCTGCGAGTGCCTCGACGGCACCGGGTAGTTGACGACCGACTGTGTGCATGCGCGTACGCAACTGGTCGGCGGCTTTGGCAAGCGCTTCGTAGAAGTCGTCGAGTTTGCTCTCGGGGTTCGAAACACCGTTCAGATCCAGGGTTTCGATGACGATCGCCTGTTCGGTCCGACCGCTCATCTCAGCCATTTTATGCAGCGGTTGCTCGACTACCTCCGCAAACGCGATCTCGTAGAGCTCACGGCTGACACCGTCGATGGCAAGCAACGTGTGGTCTATGTCCCAGAGGATGAGGGCCGGCTGCTGGAGGTTCGCTGTCACGGGCCTATGGTGCCATGTTCGCATGGGCCGCATTGCCGCCGAAATGATCTTTAGTGGCCGTCAGCCGGTTCGTCCGTCCTGAGGGTGCTGCCGCGTCGGGCCAACCGGGCCGTCGTAGGGTTCCGGTTGTGCGTACGGCATTCGGCCAGCAGTTCGATGTTCCCGACGGCTACCTGAACACCGCAGCCATCGGGATCCCCTCGGTTGCCGTGGGGGAGGCGGTGGCCTACGCGGTGCGCGACTGGCGGGCCGGGACCGGCCTGCCCACCGACTTCGACGCCTCGGTCTCGGTCGCGCGGGCCGCGTTCGGTGAGCTGGTCGGGGTCGGGGCGGACCGCGTCGTGATCGGATCGGCCACCTCCGGTCTGGTGGGTCTGGTGGCGGCGAGCCTGCCCGACGGGGCGCGTGTCCTCGTCGCGAGCGGCGACTTCACCAGCGTCAGCTTCCCGTTCGCGGCGCAGGCCGGGCGCGGGGTGAGCGTCGTCGAGGTCGAGCTCGAGGAGCTGGGGGAGCGGGCCGCCGAGTACGACCTCGTCGCGGTGAGCGTCGTGCAGTCGGCCGACGGGCGGATCGTGGACCTCGACGCCCTGCGCGCGGCCCAGACCGCCGGCACGCAAGTGCTGCTGGACGCGACCCAGTCGCTCGGCTGGTTCGAGGCCGACCTCGGGTGGGCCGACGTGGTGGTCGGCAGCTCCTACAAGTGGCTGTTCAGCCCGCGAGGCGCCGCGTGGATGGCGGTGAGTCCCGCGCTGGAGCTCGTGCCGCACCTGGCCGGGTGGTATGCGGGGGAGGACCCGTGGTCGAGCATCTACGGGCTGCCGCTTCGGCTCGCCCCGGACGCCCGCGCCCTCGACATCTCCCCGGCCTGGCTCTGCCACCTCGGAGCCGCGGTGGCCCTGCCCTGGCTGGCCGGCCTGGACCGGGCCGGGGTGCACGCGCACTGCACCAAGCTCGCGGACGCCCTGCGGGCCGGGCTGGGGATGGAGCCGGCCGGGTCGGCGATCGTCTCGGTACACCGGCCGGACGCCGTGGAGCGACTCGCGGCTGCGGGCGTGGTGGCGAGCGCCCGCGCTGGAGCGGCGCGGCTGTCTTTTCATCTCTACAACACCGAGGACGACGTGGCCCGCGCCCTGGCCGCGCTGTCCTGACCGCGGGTGCCGATCTTGTCGGTGCGAGGGTTCATCCTGGCGATGTCCGAGGCGGGCCGGCGGAAGAGAAGTGGATCTTGACCTCTGGGCGACGGTGCGGTCACGCTCCCCGATGCGGGTAGCTCGTTGGCTGGGTCGCGTGCCGGAGACCTGGTAGAACATCCGTCAGCGCGCGAGAGAAAGAGGTACTGTGGCGGATTCATTTGTCCATCTGCATGTTCATACCGAGTATTCCATGTTGGACGGTGCGGCGAAGGTAGATGCGCTCTTTGACGAGGTGGAGCGCCTCGGTATGCCCGCAGTGGCGATGACGGACCACGGGAACATGTACGGATCGGCGGACTTCTATCGCCGCTCGGAAAAGAGCGGCGTGAAGCCGATTATCGGTATAGAGTCCTATCTGGCGCCGGGCAGTCGCTTTCACAAGAAGCCGGTGTTCTGGGGGCAGGCCGCACAGCGCGGGACGGACGAGTACGGCGAGGGCGGCGACGTCTCGGGCGCCGGTGCCTACACGCACATGACGATGGTCGCGCGCACCGCGACGGGGCTGCGGAACCTGTTCAGGCTGTCCAGCCTGGCGTCGTTCCAGGGCTACTACCGCAAGCCGCGCATGGACCGGGAGCTGATAGCCGACCACGCAGACGGGATCATCGCCACCACCGGCTGCCCGTCCGGTGAGGTGCAGACCAGGCTCCGCCTCGGGCAGCGCGAGGCGGCGTTGCAGGCGGCGAGTGACTACCGCGACATCTTCGGGAAGGAGAACTTCTTCCTGGAGCTGATGGATCATGGCCTGGCCATCGAGAAGTCGGTTCGGGACGGGCTGCTCGACATCGCCCGGAAGCTCGGGCTGCCGCCGCTCGCGACGAACGACTCGCATTACGTGACGCAGGACGCGGCAGCGTCGCATTCAGCGTTGCTCTGCGTGCAGGCGGGGAAGACGCTCGACGACCCGAACAGGTTCAAGTTCGACGGTGACGGCTACTACCTCAAAAGCGCCGCGGAGATGCGCGAGTACTGGGACAAGGAGGTCCCGGAAGCGGCGGGAAACACCCTGCTCGTGGCCGAACGTGTCGAGTCCTACGACGAGGTCTTCGCCGAGGTCGACCGGATGCCCCGGTTCCCGCTGAAACCCGGTGAGACCGAGGACGACCTGCTGCGCGCGGAGGTCGAAGAGCACGCCCCGCTGCGGTTTCCGAACGGGCTGAGCGCCGAGTACCAGGAACGCATCGAGATCGAGCTGAGCGTGATCTCGAAGATGGGCTTTCCGGGATACTTCCTGGTGGTCGGCGACCTCGTGCGGTGGGCGCGGTCGCAGAAGATCGCGGTGGGTCCGGGCCGCGGGTCGGCCACCGGCTCGCTCGTCGCCTACATCCTGCAGATCACCGACCTCGACCCGATCGAGCATTCCCTGATCTTCGAGCGGTTCCTCAACCCCGAGCGGGTCAGCCCTCCGGACATCGACCTGGATTTCGACGAGCGCCGGCGCGGGGAGGTGATGCGCTACACCGTGGAGAAGTGGGGCGAGGAGAACGTCGCCCAGGTCATCACGTTCGGCACGATCAAGACGAAGGCGGCGATCAAGGACGCCGCCCGGGTCATCCACGGCCAGCCCGGCTTCTCGATCGCCGACCGCATCTCCAAGGCGCTGCCGCCGCCGATCGCGGCCAAGGACATCCCGCTGGCCGGGATCTTCGACGCCGCGCACGAGCGGTACGCCGAAGCCGCCGAGGTCCGCACGCTGGCCGAGACCGACCCCGAGGTCGGGAAGATCATGGAGACCGCGCGGGGGCTGGAGGGCCTGGTCCGCAACGCCGGTGTGCACGCGTGTGCGGTGATCCTGTCCGCGGAGCCGCTGCTGGACGTGATCCCGCTGTGGCAACGCGAGGACGGCTCGGTCATCACGGGGTGGGACTTCCCCTCCTGTGAGGAGATCGGCCTGCTGAAGATGGACTTCCTCGGGCTGCGGACGCTCACCGTCGTCGACGACACGGTGAAGGCGGTCGCGGCGAACCACGGGAAGGAGATCGACCTGGCCAACCTGGCGCTCGACGACGCGCTGACCTACGAGCTGCTGTCCCGCGGTGAGACGCTCGGGGTGTTCCAGCTCGACGGCGGGGCGATGCGGTCGCTGCTCAAGGCGATGGCTCCCAAGCACTTCGGGGACATCGCCGCCGTCCTGGCGCTGTACCGTCCGGGGCCGATGGCGGCCAACGCCCACATCGACTACGCCGAGCGCTCCAACGGCCGGCAGAAGATCACGCCGATCCACCCGGAGCTGAAAGAGGCGCTGGAGCCGATCCTGGGCGAGACCTATCACCTGCTGGTGTACCAGGAGCAGGTGATGGCCATCGCGCAGCAGCTGGCCGGATACACCCTCGGGCAGGCCGACCTGCTGCGCCGCGCGATGGGCAAGAAGAAGAAGGAGATCATCGAGAAGGAGTTCGAGCGGTTCCGTGCCGGGATGACCGGCCGGGGCATCTCGGCGGAGGCGTGTCAGACCCTCTGGGACGTCATGCTCCCCTTCGCCGGATACGCCTTCAACAAGTCCCATACCGCCGGCTACGGGTTGGTGTCGTACTGGACGGCCTACCTGAAGGCGAACTACCCGACCGAGTTCATGGCCGCCCAGCTGACCTCGATCGGCGACAACAAGGACAAGTCCGCGGTCTATCTGGCCGAGTGCCGCCGCATGGGCATCAAGGTGCTGCCGCCGGACGTGAACGACTCCGACCTGTGGTTCTCCGCGGTCGGCAGCGACATCCGCTTCGGTCTCGGCGCGGTCCGCAACGTGGGCGTCAACGTGGTCGAGTCGATCATCAGGACGCGTCGGGAGAAGGGGCGCTTCGCGTCGTTCGCCGACTTCCTGGAGAAGGCCGAGCTCGTGTGCTGCAACAAGCGCACCATCGAGTCGCTCATCAAGGCCGGTGCCTTCGACTCGTTCGGGCAACCGCGCCGCGCGCTGCTGCTGGTGCACGAGGACGCGGTCGACGCGGTCACCAACCTCAAACGGCACGAGGCGGCCGGGCAGTTCGACCTGTTCGGTGGCATGGGCGACGAGCCCGCCCCGGCCGAGACCTCACCGCTCGCACACCTGAAGATTGACGGGGAGGACTGGCCACGCAAGCAGCTGCTCGCCTACGAACGCGAGATGCTCGGGCTCTATGTCTCCGCACACCCGCTCGACGGAACCGAGCGGATCCTGCGCAAGCACGCGCCCCAGCCCATCGCCGCGTTGATCGACGACGCGCCGAAGGAGGGCGAGGTGGTCATCGCCGGCATGATCTCCTCGGTCGACCGCCGGGTGAACAAGAAGGGTGAGCCCTGGGCCATCGTCACCGTCGAGGACCTCGACGCCGCCATGGAGGTGCTGTTCTTCGCCAAGTCCTACCTCGCGATGCACGAGGATCTCGTGCCGGACTCGGCGGTGGCGGTCAAAGGTCGGGTCACCTGGCGCGAGGACCGGATGTCGGTCTTCGCCTCCGGAGTCGTCCCCCTCGACATCGCCGACGCCCAGGCCAACCCGGGTCTGGTGCCGCCGCTCGTGCTGAAGGCCGACGCGCTGCGGCTCGACCACTCCACGGTCTCGGAGCTCAAGGCCGCGCTCGTGGCGCACGTCGGGGACACCCCGCTCACCCTGGTGCTCTGTTACCGGGATCGCGAGACGGCTCTCGCGATCGACGACCGGTTCTCGGTCACGGTCTCCTCGGCGCTGCTCGGCGAGCTCAAGGGCATTCCCGGCATCGCGGTGGCCGCGCGGGCGTGATCGAGATCGGAGGGGTCGACATTCCTGTTCTCGCGCGCGGGTGACGGGCGTTGCTGCCAGGATCTCGGCCATGACCTGGTTGCCCCGCACGCTCGGCGTGCTCACCGCCGTCTACGGCCTGTCCACGCTGGTCAAGCCGGCGATCTTCGCGAAGCCCGCGGGGCTGTCCGGGGACGAGCCGCCGGTGCCGGTGTCGGTTCTGGTGCGCGCGATCGGGGTGCGGGACGTGGCCAACGGCCTGGCGATGGCGGTGGCGCCCGAAGGTCCGGCGCTGCGGCTGGCGATCGGCGCTCGGATCGCCGCCGACCTCGGCGACGCGCTCACCTTCGCCGTCTCGCCCAACGCTGACCCGGCCGCCAAGCGCAAGGCGATCGGCGTCGGGGTGGGCTGGGGCGCGCTGAACGTGATCGGGCTGCTGGTCTCCCGCCGCAGCTGACCGTGAGACCGTCGGTCAGCCTGGAGTGCACTCCGCACGGCGGGCGCGGGCCCGCGCGGTGCGGGTGGCGGCGGCGCTCGCGGCCCGGGCCGACTCCTTCGCGGCGGTCGCGGCCGTTCGGGCCGCCGCGGCGGTGCTGCGCTCGTCCTCCCGGGCGGCCGCGAGCGCGGCGGTCAGCTCGACGACCCGCTCGCGGGCGGTGGTGTGGGCGGCCTCGGCGTCCGCGCGCGCCGCCTCGTCGACCTCCTGGCGGGTCCGCGCCGTGGCCTCCTCCTGCTCGGCGGCCGCCAGCTCGCGTTCGCGTTCCGCGCGTTCCTGCTCCCGATCGGCGCGTTCCCGGTCCTGCGCGGCGGTGGTGGTGCGCTCGGGTGGGTCCCGGGGGGCGGGGATCGGTGCCGCACCCGAATCGGCGCTGGGCCCGAAGCCGCTGTAGGTGACCGTGCGGGTCAGCCGGCCCGACCGGACCTCGGCGGCGACGGCCGTGTCGGCGAGCGCCGCTTCCAGGATGGCCTGCAGCTCGCGCAGCACGTGCTCGGTGGGGGACTCACCCGCCTGCTCGGCCAGCCGCCCCGCCTCCCGGGCCATCGCGGCGACGAGCCGGTGGCGCTGCGACGACAGGGTCCGCAGCGCACCCCCGTCGAGTGTCCGCTGTGCGGCGGCGAGGTCACCCGCCAGGGCGAGCAGCCCGTCGAGCTCCCCGGGGCGCTGCTGCGCGAGCAGGTTGGCCAGCCAGGCCGCGCGGGTGGGCCTGCGCAGCCGAGCGATCGCGAGTGCCAGCTCGCGGTCTCCGCGCTCGCGGGCCGTGCTGACGGCATGGTCACGGGCCGCTACGAACTCGTCGGGCCGCAACCCGTAGAGGTGGTCGGCGACGGCGTTGAGCTCGTCGGTGCTGCTCGTGCTGTCCGGCACACGCCGCAGGGTAACACCGGCCCTCACCACTTGTGGTTAGCCTGCCTTTCGGTAAAGCTACCCACGCCGCACCACGGAGGGTGGCCGGGAGGAGAGGTCATGATGCAGGCGGGACCGGCCAGCGGGCGCGACCCCACCATCCACGACCTGGTCGGCGTCGGCTTCGGTCCCTCGAACCTGGGGCTCGCCATCGCCGTCGCCGAACACAACGCGCGCGGTCGGCAGCTCACCGCCCGGTTCGTCGAGCGGCAGGAACGTTTCGGCTGGCACCGCGGGATGCTGCTCGAGGACGCCACGATGCAGGTGTCGTACCTCAAGGATCTCGTGACGCTGCGTAACCCAGCCAGTCCCTACGGGTTCCTGTCCTACCTGTACGAGCGCGGCAGGCTCGTCGACTTCATCAACTACGGCAGCGCCTTCCCGACCCGCCTGGAGTTCCACGACTACCTCGAGTGGGCGGCCGCCGGCTTCGCCGACTGCGTGGACTACGACACGGAGGTCGTGCGCATCGCGCCGGTGGTGGGGGAGCCGGGGCTGCTCGACGTGCTCACCGCGCGCGGCGAGGCCCTGCGCGCCAGCAACGTCGTGCTCGCCGCCGGCCTGGCGCCGCGCGTGCCGGACGGCATCTGCACCGGGGACCGGATGTGGCACAGCAGCGACCTGCTCACCCGCATCGAGACGGTCACCGATCCGCAGCGTCTCATCGTGGTCGGGGCCGGGCAGAGCGCCGCGGAGACCGTCGACTACCTGCACCGCAGGTTCCCCGAGGCCGAGGTCTGCGCGGTCTTCGCCCGCTACGGCTACAGCCCGGCCGACGACAGCTCGTTCGCCAACCGGGTCTTCGACCCGGGTGCGGTCGACGAGTTCTTCCGCGCCCCGACCGAGGTCAAGGACCTCATCCTCGGCTACCACGCCAACACCAACTACTCGGTCGTCGACCCGGATCTGATAAACACGCTGTACCGGCGGCACTACCACGAGAAGGTCAGCGGCCGGGAGCGGCTGCGCCTGCTCAACGTCAGCCGGGTCGCCGACGCCGTGGAGGTGGACGGCCGCGTCGAGCTCGCCGTCGAGTCGATGGTCGACGGCAGTCGCGAGGTGTTGACCGCCGACGTCGTCGTCTATGCCACCGGGTACCGGCCGTCCGACCCCGGACGGCTGCTCGGCGGGCTGGTCAGACGGTGCCGCCGGGACGCTGAGGGGCGACTGGCGATCCAGCGGGACTACCGCGTGGTCACCGACGCCGGTCTGACGGCCGGCATCTACGTGCAGGGAGCCACCGAGCACACGCACGGGATCTCCTCGACGCTGCTGTCCAACATCGCGGTGCGCAGCGGCGAGATCGTCACCTCGATCGCGACCCGGTCGGCGGCGCCGTGCACCGCGTACCTGGCGGACTCCGCCACCCGGTTCTGACGACCTGCCCCCGCATCCCGAGTCGTAGGAGCGAAGCGATGTCCACGAACCCGTTCGACGACGAGAACGGCACCTTCCACGCCCTGGTCAACGACGAGGGCCAGTACTGCCTGTGGCCCACGTTCGTGCCCGTCCCGGCCGGCTGGACCGTCGCGCACGGACCGGCGACACGGCAGGAGTGCCTGGACCACGTCGAGCAGAACTGGACCGACATGCGGCCGCGCAGCCTCGTCGTCGCCATGGAGCGCGACGAGCGGGCCCGCGCTGAGAGCCGGACCGCCGACTGACCGCGTAGGCGCCTGCACGTCGAACCGATCTCAGTCCGATCCTGGATGCCTGCCGCCGCGCATCCGGGTATCGGACCAGGCTGCCCACAGCGCGGCGTACCGCCCGTCCGCCGCGACCAGCTCGTCGTGGCTGCCGTCCTCCACGATCCGGCCGCGGTCAAGGACGATCACCCGGTCTGCGGTTGCGGCCTGGGTCAGCCGGTGGGTCACCACGAGCGCGGTCCGCCCGGTCAGGGCGGCGGCGGCGGACGCCTCCAACACCCTGGCGCCCGCGCTGCCCGCCTCGGCCGTGGCCTCGTCGAGGATCGAGATCGGTCGGTCGGTGAGGACGAGGCGCGCCAGCGCGAGCTGCTGGGCCTGCGTGACGGTGAGCTGGTGCGCCCCTTCCCCGACCACGGTGGCAAGTCCGTCGGGGAGGGCGTCGGCCCACTCCCGCGCGCCGACGAGCTCCAGTGCCGCAACCAGCTCGTCGTCGATGGCACCCGGCCGGGCCAGCCGCAGGTCCTCCCGCAGCGGGCCGGCGAAGACATGCACCTCCTGCGTGATCATTGCGACCGTGCGCCGGACGGTGGCTGGCCCCAACCGGTCGAGGCCGACGCCGCCCAGCGCGATCGATCCGCTCGTGGGCACATGGATCCCGGCGACGAGCTTGGCCAGCGTCGTCTTGCCGGCCCCGCTCGCCCCGACCAACGCCACGTGTTCGCCCGCGTCGACGGTGAGGTCGATGTCGCGCAGTACCGGGTTCCGATCCACGTAGGAGTGCGTGAGCGCGGCCACCTTCACCGAGGCGTCGGCAGGAGTCGCAGCCTGCTCGGGTTCGGCGGCGACCGGCAGGTCGGCCACCCCGACCAGCCGGGACAGGCTCGCTGCGGCGGCCAGCGCGTCGTCGACGGTGGCGAGCGCGACGTTGATCGGGCCGAACAGGTTGTGGAAGTACAGCGCCGCTGCGGTTGCCGTGCCGACGCTCACCGCGTTCCCCCGGACCAGGAAGAACCCGGTCACCAGTACCGCGGACAGGCCGATGAACTCGGCCAGGTTGAGCCGGGCGTAGAACCGGGTGACCAGTCGGATCCCGCGCAGCACCAGGTCGATGGCGGCCCTCGAGCGCCGGGCGACCAGCGCGACGTGCTCGTCGGCGATGCGGTAGGCGCGCACGGTGGCCGCGCCGCCGACGGTGTCGAGCAGCTGCTGCTGCTGGGCCCCGACCGCGATCCGCTGCCGGGCGTAGAGCGGGATCGCGTTACGCACATACCACCGCGCCGTGTGCAGCTGGAGCGGCGTGGCGAGCAGTGCGACCAGCAGGAACCGCCAGTCCAGCGCAGCCATGGCCACCAGGGTCAGCACGATGGTGAGCCCGGACCGACTCAGCTCGGGTACGGCTTCCCGGACCGCCTCGGCCACCACCGACACGTCGCCGGTGACCCGCGCGGTGAGGTCACCGGAGCCGGCCTGTTCCACCTGCTCCAGCGGCAGCCCCAGCGCGCGCTCGACGAAACGTTCGCGCAGCCGGGCGAGCATCCCCTCGCCGAGCTCGGCAGTCATCGCTATCCCGACGGCGCTCAGCAGAGCGCCTGCCACCGCGGCCACGGCGATCAGCACGGCCGGTACGGTGATCTCGTCGGGCCCGGCGTCGGCTGCCACCAGGTCGACGATGCGGCCGAGCAGCGGCGCGGTGAGCAGGCTCATCCCCGTGGCCGTGATGAGCACCAGCAACGCGCCGACGGCGAACCAGCGGCGCGGACGGAGCAGTTCGGCGACCGCCGCACGGGTCCGGACCGACGACGCCACCGGCAGGAGCTCCCGGTCGCTGCTGGCGGCCGATGAGGTGCCTGCCTGCTCGCTCACGACAGCACCGCCGATCGGTAGGCGGCATCGGTGCCGACCAGCTCCGCGTGCCGCCCGGCGGTCCGCACGCCGGTCCCGTCGAGCACGACGACCCGGTCGGCCACGGCCAGCAGCGCGGGGCTCGTGGCGACGACGATCGTCGTGTGGTCGCCGCGAACCTCCCGCAGCGCACCCGCGATCCGGGCCTCGGTGACGGCGTCGACCGCGGTGGTGGGGTCGTGCAGCACCAGTACCGCCGGGTCGGCGGCGAGTGCCCGGGCCAGCGCAATCCGCTGGCGCTGACCTCCCGACAGGGACCGGCCACGTTCGCTCACCGGCGTGTCCAGGCCTGCGGGCAGGGTGGTGGCGACCTCGTCGGCCGCGGCGGCGACCAGCGCCCGCGCAACGGGCACGGTGGTTCCAGCCTCCCGGGCGGCGGTGACGTTCTCGGCGAGGGTGCCGGCGAACAGATCGGCGTCGTGCGCAGCCACCAGGATCGCGGCCTGGGCGGTGTCGGGGTCGAAGTCGGTGAGGGGGACGCCGTCGAGCTCCACGGTGCCCGCGGCGGGATCGACCTCCCGCGACAGGCACTGCAGCAACGCCACGGCCACGGCCGAGGACTCCGCGACGATGCCGACCAGCTCGCCCGCGTCGATGCTCAGGTCGAGGTCGCGCAGCTCGCCGTGCGTCACACCGCGCAGCCGCACCGCACCGCGGACCGGATCAGGTGGGTTCCCGGGGCCGGCGGTGACGGCGGCGGGCGCACCGAGCACGGTGGCGATGCGGGCGGCCGAGGCCCGGGCCTGTGCCAGCTCACCGTTCAACCATGCGAATATCGACAGTGGGGTCAGCAGAAAGAGCGCGAGGCCGACAGCCGCGACCAGGCCGCCGATACTGATCTCACCCGCCGCGGCGAGCCGTCCTCCGACCAGCGCGACGACGGCGATGAACACCCCGGTGAGCGCGAGCACCACGCCGTCGTGCGCCCCGTGTGCGCGAGCCGCCCGCAGGGTCGCGATCAGCGAGCTCTGGCTGGTCCGCCGGTAACGATCGACCGCGGCGGCCTCGGCGCCGATGCCTTTGAGCACGCGCAGGCCGCTGACGAGGTCGGTGGCCATCCCGGACGCGTGCGCGGCGCGCTCCTGCTCCAGGTGGGTGCGCCGTTCCAGCGGTCTCCCGACGAGGTGTGTGATCATCAGCACCGGTGGCATGCCGAGCAGGACGAGCAGGCCCAGCGGTACCGAGACCCGCAGCAGGGCCACGGCGCTGACCAGCAGCGCGGTTACCGCCGCCACGCCGAACGGCAGGACCAGGTTGATCGCCCCGACGCGTTTGGCGTCGCCGGTGGCGATGTTCACCAGCTCGCCGGACAGCCTGCCGCTCTCAGCGCCGCCGCCCGCGTCCAGGATCCGGTGGGTGAGTTGCAGCCGCAGGTCGTGTGCCGCCTTCTCGGCCGATCGCTCCGCGGCCCTGGCGGCGAAGCGGAAGGACGTGGACAGAACAGCGAAGATGACCGCGAGCACCCCGATCCACAGCGCCAGCTCGGTGATCGACCCGGTGGTCACCGCCGCGTCGATGACCACGCCGATCAGGATCGGGACCAGCGCCTCGCCCGCCTGGTGACTCGAAGCCAGCAGGGACGCTACTGTGAGGTCGCGTCGCTGGTCGAGTACGGAGCGCCGCAGCACCACGGGCCCGGTGACGGCGCCGGTCATCCGGTGTCCGGGGCGTCGACCTGAGCGTGATGCACCCGGGTCAGGTAACCGAACACGACGACGCGCACCACGGTCCTCCCCAGCTCAGGCATGCCTCACCGAGGCCATACTAGGTTAGGCTTTACTGACAGTGGGGTCGGCGTCAAGCGGGGGCCGTTCGCCGGGCGCACCGTCAGCAGCGCGGCACCTCGTTACCTTCCGCGGACGGCGGCAGGCCACGCGGGCGGGCCGCATCGAATGCTGTGATCCTGGCCGGGTGACGCGAACGGTTTCCGCCCCGCCCGCCCGCCGCCGTCTCCTGATGTGGGACCTTGCCGCTGTCGGGGCGGGTGCGGCGCTGGTAGTGGTCGCGGCGCTCGTGGGACGGGAGCTGACCCGGAGCGGTCAGAACATCTTCCTCGATTTCCCGCCGCTACTCGCGAGCTGGGCGCCGCACCTCGGGCCCGGCACGCCGCTGGCGGTCGTGACGGCCGTGCTCGTAGTGGCTCGCGGGCCCGACCTTGCGCACCGGCTGGGCTGGCGGCCGCTGCTGGTGCTCGCCTGGGTCACCTCGGTGGTGTGGACGCTGTCGCTGGCGCTGGTCGACGGCTGGCAGCGCGGTGTGGTGGCGCGGCTGACCAGCGACCAGGAGTACCTCTACGACGTCCCGAAGGTCACCGACATCGCGGCGATGGTGCGTACCTTCTCCGATTTCATCCTCACCGACCAGCCCGTGCACTGGACCACGCACGTGGGCGCGCACCCCCCGGGGGTGTTCCTGCTGTTCGTCTGGCTCGATCGGATCGGGCTCGGGGGCGGCGGCCCGTCCGGGATCGTCGTGATGCTCGTCGGGGCGTCGGCGTGCGCCGCGGTGGCCGTCACGCTCAAGGCACTCGGCGCCGAGCACGTCGCGCGTGCCGCCCTGCCGTTCGGGGTGCTGTTCCCCGGCGCGGTGTGGCTGGGGGTCTCCGCCGACGGCATGTTCGCCGGGATGCTGGCCTGGGGTGTCGCGCTGCTCGCGCTAGGCGCCACCGGCACCGGGCGGCGAGCCGACCTCGCCGCGCTCGCCGGTGGCGTCGTGCTCGGGTACTGCCTGTACCTGTCCTACGGGCTGGTGCTGGGCGGGCTGCTCCCGTTCGCGGTGCTGGCCGTGACGCGACGATGGCGGGCCGCGCTCCTTGCTGGCGCCGGTGTCGCCGCGGTGGTGGTCGCGTTCACCGTGGCCGGGTTCTGGTGGTTTACCGGCTTCGAGTACATCCGGATCATCTACGCGGCGAGTGCAGCCCTGGGCCGGCCTTACTGGTACTTCGTGTGGGCGAACCTGGCTGCGCTCGTACTCGCCACGGGGCCCGCCGTGCTTGCTGGGCTGCGCCGGGTCGCCGCGTCCCCCCGGGCGCTGCCGGCGGCGGCCACCCTGCTGGTCGCCGCCGGATTCGGCGCGGTGCTCGTCGCCGACCTGTCCGGGTTGAGCAAGGCCGAGGTCGAGCGGATCTGGCTGCCGTTCGGCGTGTGGCTGGTGGTGGCCTGTGCGTTGCTGCCGCGCCGACAGGTGCAGGGGTGGCTGGCGGCGCAGGCGGTGCTGACGCTGGCGGTCAACCACCTGCTGTTCACGGTCTGGTGATCCGCAGGGTGGTATCACCAGACGGCGGCAGCCGGGTACTCACGATGCGGTGTGACGTCATCGCCGTGCCGCACTCGTGAGTCCCGGGTGCGGCCCGTCAACCGGGCCGCACTGCGCGGTGCCGTGGATCGATCAGCGCTGGCGGTAGCTCTCGAGCACGGTGGCCGGGATGCGACCGCGCTCTGAGATCTTCATCCCCTGCTGCTGCGCCCACTCCCGAATGGCCTGGTTCTGCTCGCGGTCGACGGCCGTCCGCTCCGATGCCGAGCCGCGTCCCGACCCGCGGCGCCCACCCGCGCGGCGGGCGGCGCTAACGAAGGGAGCGAGTGACTCCCGCAGTCTGGCGCTATTGGCTGCCGACAGGTCGATCTCGTAGGACCGACCGTCCATCACGAACTTGACCTGCTCGTCGGCATCGCTGCCGTCCAGGTCGTCGACCAGGGTAACTGTCTCGCGCGTTGCCATCTGTACTGCCTTCCGAGGGGGCTGTGGGCGCACCAGGACACCCTCGATGGTCTGAGGGTTCCGAGGCTCCCAACGGGGTGAACTCTATTAGCGACATCGATACTAAAGGAACAGGAGCCACCTTGCCAATCGGGGTGGATCAGTCGGTGTGTCGTGGGGGTCGGGCGGCGCGTCGGGTCCGTCGATTCGGTCCGAATGAGGACACTGACCCGCGGAAAGGCCGGTCAGGCCACTGCTGGTGACCAGGACCTTCTTGAGGTGACCCGCTGCTCGTGACGCTGTGACGGCGCCCACTGGAATGACCGCCAGGCCCGCGCCCAGGCAACACCTTCGACACGCACGGGTGCGTGCCGCTGACCGACACGGGAACGCACTCCGCTTCCAGGCCGGCCGCGGCTTCGGTGTAGGCGCAGAGTGCCCCGTGTCGCTCATCACGGCCGGGACACGGCCTGACAGAACGGGGCCCGGACAAGGGCGACCGTACCGCAGCGTTCGCTGAGCTCTCCCGCGTGGTTCATCCTGAAAGCTGGCGGCTGAGATGGTCGGGACAATGCACCCGACTTCGGCCGCGACCGACCGCCCGTGAGCTGCGTGGCGATGCCGCGCGAGCGCATCGGGATGAGGTCGGGGGATCACGGCCCCGATCGGCGAACACGACGGTGTGCGGCTGCACTTCGGCCCCCACGTGCCGGCATAGCGTCTGTGGGTGGTACGAGGAGAGCACCCGAACCGGGCTCGATGTGTCCGGGCCGGAAGCACTCGTCCTCGCTGTATCTGGACCTGATGCATGCCTTGATGCCGGACGGTCCGCACTGCGACACCGAAGTGATCCGACATCCGGATGCGGCCAGCCGGATCGCGCCGCAGCGTCTCCGGCCCGGCGCCACACAGCGGGGTTACTCCAGGCGATGACCGGTCTACCGGCGGGTCACAGCGTCGAGGCCGGCTGCACCTCCGGCCAGGCCGTGTTCTGCCCGCCGGGCGGCAGCGACACAATATTAAGCAGCCGAGACTATCTACAGCTGATGTAGTCTGCCAGCCGTGACCGGGGACGATGTGCGGGACGATCTGGTGCGGTTGCTGCAGCAGTACGCTGGCGAGGCCGAGCGCCTCGGCCAGGTCTTCGCCGAGCGCCACGACATGCACCGCACGGACCTCTACGCGCTCCTCGCGGTGATGCAGGCCGACCGGACCGGGGCCCCGCTCACCCCGGGTCGTCTCGGTGAGCACCTCGGGTTGTCGTCCGGGGCCACTACCGCGGTGATCGATCGGTTGGAGCGCGCCGAGCACGTCCACCGCGGCCAGGACGACCGGGACCGGCGTCGGGTCACACTGCATTTCGGCGACGCGGCCGCAGCGCTCGGCTCGGCCTTCTTCGGTCCGCTCGGGGCGAAGATGGACATGATGATCGCCGGCTTCAGCGCAGCCGAACTCGACGCGGTGCGCCGCTTCCTCTGCGAGACCAACGCGATGATGCGCCGGCACCGCCGCGACGTGACAGCGGCGGACTAAGAGCCTGTTGGTAAACGTCTTCAGGTGGCTGATTGTCCGGTCTCGGGGTGGGAGTGGGACGGGCGTCGCTCCATCGAGGTGATGGGTTGCCGGTGGCGTGGCGCACCAGCCGCCTGGTCATGATCGTGGTTGTGGTCGTAGGACCATGTCTTCGTGATGTTCGGGTAACAGCTCGTCGTCACCGGCCAGACGACGGTGACGCATCGACCACCCGAGATGTCGGCTCCACCACCGGGCTCTACTGACGTTCCTGTGGGTGAGTTTTCATGATCAGATAGGGGCGCACGCCGCCCCGTCTAGGGTTTCCGGCTACCACAGTCAGAGACGATCAAGACAGGAACGGCGTGCGCACTACGAGGGTATGGCGCCGTGTGCTCGGGGTCGAGGACACGGTGATCGAGTCGGCGGGGGCT
>Ga0136634_10000272_pt1 | contig 25129 bp, 27 predicted proteins | sample AntDrymUQ8332106_2_FD_104654 | JGI IMG/M metagenome (GOLD analysis project Ga0136634, IMG submission 104654) | Polar desert sand microbial communities from Dry Valleys, Antarctica - metaG UQ833 (21.06) | ecosystem: Environmental > Terrestrial > Soil > Desert | place: Antarctica: Dry Valley... | reverse complement strand
CCGTTAATGATACACTTAGTGCCACTTTGTGTTTTCGTGCCTTGGGGGCAAATGCCACTATACACAAAGTCTGAAAGATTCACAAAAGAAATTTTAGAACCCGACATATTTATACAAAAAACAAAAATAAAATCTATCTCTTGTCTTTAAGTTAAAACTTAGTGACACTTTGTGTTTTTGTGCCTTCGTGGCAAAAGTAATATAGCAAGTTTAGAATATGCCTGCAGAACGTATATTTGCGCAATAGATAAAAAAATAATGTACAGAACACATACATGTGGTGACTTACGGATAACAGATATAAAGAAAGAAGTGACCCTTGCCGGTTGGGTACAAACCGTGCGCAAATTCGGTAGCATTACTTTTACAGATTTAAGGGACCGGTATGGGATAACCCAGCTGTTATTTTCTGAAAGCCTTAATGTTCACCTGGATGCAAATCCACTGGGACGGGAATTTGTTCTGCAGGTAACCGGCACCGTTAATGAACGGAGCAATAAGAACGGGAATATTCCTACCGGCGAAATAGAAATTCTTGTTTCTACATTTAAAATATTAAATAAATCGGCTGTACCCCCATTCACTATACAGGATGATACAGATGGCGGCGATGATATACGAATGAAATACCGCTTTCTTGACCTGCGGAGGCAGGCATTGAAAAAAAATCTTGAGCTTCGATATGCAGTTAACCGGAGTGCAAGAAATTATTTGCACCAGCAGAATTTCATGGACATTGAAACACCTTTCCTGATCAAATCTACCCCGGAAGGTGCCAGGGATTTTGTAGTTCCATCAAGAATGAATCCTGGCCAGTTTTATGCTTTACCACAATCTCCCCAAACATTTAAACAATTGCTGATGATAAGCGGTTATGACCGGTACTACCAGGTTGTAAAATGCTTCAGGGATGAAGACCTCCGGGCAGACAGGCAGCCGGAGTTTACCCAGATTGATTGTGAAATGGCATTTGTAGAGCAGGAAGATATTTTAAATATGTTTGAAGGAATGATACGGCAGATTTTTAAAGACGTAAAGAATATTGATTATTCTGAAAAAATAGAGCGCATGAGCTGGGATGATGCAATATGGATATACGGCAATGATAAGCCGGATATTCGTTTTGAGATGCAACTGGGGAACTTTAAATTTCCTTCGCATACACATTCATCAAGAGAAGACATATCATATTTGATCAGCGGTGCAGGTTTTAAGGTATTTGACGATGCTGAAACAGTGATCGGTATTGCCGTGCCTGGTTGCAGTGAGTACACACGTAAGCAAACAGATGAACTAACGGAATGGGTTAAACGCCCTCAAATTGGAATGAACGGATTGGTTTATATAAAAGTGAATACTGATGGAACATATAAAAGTTCTGTTGACAAATTTTATAACCAGGAAAGATTACATGCTATTTCAGTTGCCTTAGATGCAAAACCCGGGGCGCTTATATTGATTCTGGCAGGTACCGAAGAAAAAACACGGAAGGCCGCAAGTGATCTCCGGCTACACCTGGGAGAAAAGCTGGGCATGAGAAAGCCAGGAGAATATAAGTTGTTATGGGTGCTGGAATTTCCCCTTTTTGAATATGACGAAGAAGGCAACAGGTGGGTAGCACGGCATCATCCGTTCACTTCACCAAAGCCTGAACACATAGACACCATGATCAGCAATGATCCGGGGATAAAAGAAGCGGCCAGTTATCTTAAACATCCATATGCCGGCATCAAAGCAAATGCATATGATATGGTTTTAAATGGAAATGAGATCGGTGGGGGATCAATAAGAATTTATCAAAGAGAATTACAGGAAAAAATGTTTGCCGCGCTTGGAATGAATGCAACAGAACAGCAACATAAATTTGGTTTCCTGCTTGGAGCATTTGAATACGGTGCACCACCCCATGGTGGTATTGCATTTGGTTTTGACAGGCTATGTGCAATACTTGGGGGCAGCGAAAGCATACGCGACTTTATTGCATTCCCTAAAAACAATAGCGGCCGTGATGTGATGCTTGATGCACCTTCAATGATTGATGAAAAACAACTGCAGGAATTACAAATAAAGCCGGATGTGAAATAATATCTGTTAAGTCTTTCATCTCTTTTCATGCTTGTAATCTTTACAAAGCTTTCACAACTAATATTTTATCTTACATCCATGCGTAAGCTGTTACTTGTATTTATTATTGCCGCCACTTCCATAGAAAATTTTGCACAACCCGCTGCTCCTGTTTTTAAAGATGCGATTGCGCGTAACCGGGAGCGTATTTACAATCATCTTGTACAAAATACGATCACTAAAAACCTGTCCGTACCATTAACTGACAGTACTGAAGATATGTGGGAAGATGCATTTTATGCATTAGAGCTTATCCGCCAAAAAAATATATGGGTAAACCAAAAAGTAAAATTTGCAGTAGATGATATGCTACACAGGAGCATTCATTTTCAGCGGTCATTGCTCGAACTGCTTTTTTCAAATTATCAGGAAGTATATTCCCCGCAGGTAAAAACTCTTTTTGAAAATACAATAGACCCTAAAATATTCGCAATTGCCGGGGAATATTTATTAAATGCCATAAACACAAGTGCAGAAAAAAATGCACTATTGATCCTTGCTAAAAAAAGATCGGGGATATTTCCTGAGAGCCCCCATTCCAGCCAACTTATACATAATATTATTCACTACGGTAAAAAGAGCATTACACCTTCGTTTCAGTCTTTTTTGAAAAAAGATTACCTGAAAGGCAACACATTAATGATCAGCTTTCAAAGAATGAACAGGAATTACCCCGGGCTGGTTATGGTGAGGGATTCCAGTGGAAATTTTATTAAAAACTCAAACAGCTATTTTGCTGTGCCGCAACTTGCCAGGAGCATCAGCAATCTTCCAGGTTATATTACCAATGGCAATACTCCGGAAGGCATATTCCGGATGGATGGATTTGATATTTCCCGGATCAGCATGATAGGGCCCACAAATAATGTGCAGCTTACTATGCCTTTTGAATTCAATGCCTTTCATTTTTACAGGGATTCAACTTTGAGTGATACAATTGGAAACATTACCTTATATAAAAACCTGCTGCCAAAAAATTTCCGCAATCATTATCCCATGCACCAGTCTTTTTATGCAGGCAAGGCGGGTCGCTCGGAGATCATTGCACATGGTACTACTATTGATCCTTCTTTCTATACAGGCATGCCTTATTATCCACTTACTCCTACCATCGGTTGTTTGTGTACAAAAGAAATATGGAGCATGGAAAATGGAAAAAGACTGGAAAGTAACCAGCAATTACTGGTAGATGCAATAACTGAAGCAGGCGGCCCGTATGGTTATGCTATTGTAATAAATATTGACGATAAGCAATCAGCTGTAACACTGGAAGATATATTACCATTCCTAAAATTGGCAGGTCAAAAATAAATAGCATCATACCTTTACTCAATGAGCCTTCCCCCATTAGCAGAACGGTTACGTCCGGATAAACTTGATCAGCTGACAGGTCAGCTCCATCTTACCGGTAAGGGAAGCATATTGCGTATTGCAATAGAGAATGGCAAAGTACCATCAATGATTTTATGGGGGCCCCCGGGTGCGGGAAAAACAACCATAGCTAACATCATCGCACAAACGCTTTCTGTTCCGTTCTATACATTGAGTGCCATTTCATCAGGTGTAAAAGACATCCGTGAGATCATTGAGGAATCAAAATCAAAAACGGGAGCTATACTTTTTATTGACGAAATACATCGTTTCAACAAGGGTCAGCAGGATGCATTACTGGGTGCAGTTGAAAAAGGAATTATAACACTGATAGGCGCTACAACTGAAAACCCATCGTTTGAAGTAAACAGTGCGCTTTTAAGCCGCTGCCATGTTTATATTTTAAAATCATTAAATGAAAGTGACCTGGAGAAACTTTTAAAGACCGCAATTGAGCAGGATCCGGTTCTGAAAGAAAAAAATATAAGTTTAAAAGAAACTTCTGCCCTTATCACACTTTCGGGTGGTGATGCCAGGAAATTATTTAACCTGCTGGAACTTGTTACAGATGTGCTGGGTGAAAATGCAATAATCACTGATGAAACGGTAATGAAAATCGCGCAACAACGGATCGCATTATATGATAAAAAAGGAGAACAACATTATGATATCATTTCTGCATTCATTAAAAGCATGAGGGGAAGCGACCCTAACGGTGCTGTATACTGGCTGGCGCGTATGATTGAAGGTGGTGAAGATGTAAAATTTATTGCCAGAAGGATGCTGATATTCGCAAGCGAAGATATTGGTGTTTCAAATCCTAATGCTTTGTTACTTGCCAATACTACTTTCCAGGCAGTTAACGTTATTGGCAACCCGGAAAGCAGGATCATACTTTCACAATGCGCCATTTATCTTGCTACTTCAGTAAAAAGCAACGCTTCTTATATAGCAATCAATGCAGCCCAGGATGCGGTACGAACACATGGTGACCTGCCCGTACCACTTCATTTGCGGAATGCTCCAACTAAATTGATGAAGCAAATGGATTATGGTAAAGGTTATAAATATGCGCATGATTATGCAGATAATTTCGTTATCCAGCAATTTCTTCCGGATAAACTGGAAGGAACAAAATTTTACTCACCGCAGGTGAATGCCAGGGAAGAAGAGTTAAGGAAATTTTTAAAAGAGAGGTGGAAAGATAAATATGAATACTAAAGACATTACCTCACGGGAAGACATACAATCACTGATTGAAGATTTTTACGAAAATGTAAAACTGGACGATACATTGGGAATAATTTTTAACCAGATCATACCCATTAACTGGGATCATCACATTCCTTTGATTGTGGATTTCTGGGAAACAATTTTACTTGATAATCCATTGTATAAAAACAATGCAATGGAAAAACATTTTGATATAAATAAAATATACTTATTAAAAAAAGAGCATTTCGATGCATGGCTGGCTTTATTTTATAGTTCCATTGACAAAAACTTCTATGGCCCGGTGGCAGAGCTTGCAAAAAAAAGAGCTGCGTCTATCGCCGGCATCATGCAGTTTAAAATGCATATTATCAATAATGAAATAAAAAAATATGAGTGATTTATTATGGATAAACAAGCATTTCACTGAATTGAATATAAAAGAGCTTTATGCCATTATGAAAGCAAGAAGTGGAGTATTTGTTGTGGAACAAAATTGCCCTTACAATGATGCAGATGACAAAGACCAGGAAGCATATCATTTATGTGGATTAAATACGAATGATATCGCGGCATATGCCCGTATATTACCGCCAGGACTGGCTTTTAAGGAAGCAAGCATAGGCCGTGTTTTGACAGTTCCCGCCTACAGGAAACAGGGAGCAGGAAAGGAATTAATGCAGGTTGCTATTGAGGAAACCTTTAAGCAGTATAAAGTAAAAGATATCAGGATAGGGGCACAATTATACTTACACCAATTTTACGTTTCATTGGGCTTTAAACAGGTGTCTGATCAATACCTGGAAGACAATATCCCCCATATAGAAATGCTTCTTTCAAAATAAATATTTATAAATACAATATTTGAAGTCTGGTTTCGTTTTTAGTCGTAGTTCAGTTAGATGATAATATCCAAATTCTGAGAAAGACTAAATTATTACCGGATGAAATCTTGTTTACCCAGGCGTGCAGGGAAATTACTGCTAATTATGTTCAGCATCCTGCTAACATCTGATATCTACTCACAACATTTAATGTTTGGCGAAAAAGTAAAAGTGGAAGTTGGGCTAAACTTTGGACCGACATTCTTTTTAGGTGATCTCGGGGGAAACCGTGGCGAGGGTACAAATTTTATCAAAGATGTAAATCTGGAGCTTACTAAATCCATGAAAGGTGCTTTCATCACCATGTATCCTGCTGATTGGATCGGGTTTCGTGCAGCAGCCCAGTATACTTATGTAAAAGGAGAAGATTATATTATCAATACAGATGGCACACATGAATTATGGAGAAAGCAACGAAATCTTGATTTTAAAAGTAATATGTGGGAAGCTTATGCAGCCATTGAGATCCTTCCAACAATGTTATTTAAAAAGTATGATGACTATGAACCTACCTTCAAGCCTTATGGCTTCATTGGGGTTGGTGTTTTTCATTTTGATCCGAAGGGTTCAATTACGGATGCAAATGGTAATAAAACATGGCATAAACTACATCCACTTAGAACAGAGGGCCAGGGTATGTCAGAATATCCTGATAAAAAACCTTACAATCTTACCCAGATAAATATTCCCATGGGTGCAGGTATAAAAGTTGATATATCTGACAGGATAAGTACAAGCATTGAGCTTTTATACCGCAAAACATTTACAGATTATATAGATGATGTAAGCATTACATACATTGATCCAGATCTTTTTGATGTATACCTGAGTGCACAGGATGCTGTAATTGCAAGGAAGATACATGATAAAACTTTTGGAATAATTACACCTGGGATCAACCGTTATGAACCAGGTACACAACGCGGTAATTTTAAAAATATGGATGCATATTTTTCAACCTTGTTAAAAGTTGGAGTAAAATTAGGGCCGACCGGTAGTTCGGAAGAACGCAGGGCAGCCAGGCAAACAAAATGTCCGCATTTTTATTAGAACCGGAATTTATATGAGAAAAGTTATAAAGTTTTATCCTGTAATTTATAAGGTCATAGCCATAATAGCCTGTTTTTTAATAGTATTAATATACAATAGATCAAGGGCGGCAGTTACACATCAGGAAATTAAACAAAGCACTTATAACTTAAAGAGAGAAATAACTAGTACAAATAATAACAGAACAAATTTTTTGCAACGTATGATTGATAGGGTAAGTGCAAAGTATACAACAGAAGTAACCCCCCGGAAGACAACGTATATTCTTATACGATGATACCCCTGAAACCACAATTTTAACTTCGTTACTACGCTTTGCCTTATTTTTTAATGATGAAAGATCCATATTTAAAATATGGATCTTTTTATTTTAATTCTTCTTTCAGATAAACAGCAGTAAAGCTTTCCTTAACATTAACAAGGTCTTCAGGCAGTCCCTGGAATAATATTTCACCTCCCCCACCACCGCCTTCCGGACCGATATCAATAATATGATCTGCTACTTTTATCATATCAAGATTATGCTCAATTATTAAAACAGAATTCCCACGGTCAACAAGTTTATTTAATACATCCAGCAAATGCTGAATATCCTGGAAATGCAAACCTGTTGTTGGTTCATCCAAGATATAAAACGTTTTACCTGTATCTCTTTTTCCGAGTTCCGTTGCCAGCTTTACACGTTGAGCTTCTCCTCCGCTTAATGTTACAGCACTTTGCCCCAATGTAATATATCCCAGGCCAACTTCCTGTAACACTTTTATTTTCCTGTATATAAACGGCACTGCATTAAAAAATTCTACTGCTTCATCTACAGTCATATTCAATACATCGCTGATGGATTTTCCTTTGTATCGTATCTCCAGGGTTTCCCTGTTGTACCGCTTACCATTGCATTTTTCGCAATGCACATATACATCGGGAAGAAAATTCATTTCTATTACACGCATACCGCCCCCTTCGCAAACATCGCAACGGCCACTCTTTACATTAAATGAGAAACGCCCTGCATTGTATCCCCTGATCTTAGCTTCAGGAACTGCGGAAAACAAGGTTCGTATGTCAGTGAAAAAACCACAGTACGTAGCAGGGTTGCTCCGGGGTGTTCTACCAATAGGGCTTTGATCAATCTCGATCACCTTATCAATATTCTCTAAGCCTTTTATCGATCTGTAATGAAGTGGCACACCTTTAGAACCGTAACAATGCGTAGCAAGCAAAGGATACAATGTTTCATTAATCAATGTAGATTTTCCGCTGCCACTTACACCTGTCACCAATATTAATTTACCCAGGGGAAATTTTATTGAAACATCTTTAAGGTTATTACCTTTTGCGCCTTTGAGTTCAATAGTTTTGCCATTCCCTTTTCTTCTTTCTTCAGGTACAGCAATATTTTTACGGCCGCTCAGGTATTGAGACGTTTCTGATCCCGACATCAAAACAGATTCAGGGGTTCCGGAAGCAACGATCTTACCCCCATGGATACCCGCTTTAGGACCAATATCTATCAAATGATCTGAAGCCAGCATAATATCTTTATCATGTTCCACTACAAGCACACTGTTGCCGATATCTCTGAGGTTTTGCAATGCTTTTATAAGCCTCTTGTTATCCCGTTGATGTAATCCAATACTCGGCTCATCTAATATATATGTAATTCCCTGAAGTTGCGATCCTATCTGGGTAGCCAGCCGTATCCGCTGGTATTCGCCACCACTTAAACTTTTTGAAGGCCTGTATAATGTTAAATATGTAAGCCCTACATCTAAAAGAAACTGAAGGCGTTCCCTGATCTCTTTTAATACATCTTTAGCGATGAGGTTTTGTTTTTTATTAAGCCTCTCTTCTACATTCATAAACCATACAGCAAGTTTATCAAGGTCCATTTCACTGAGTTCCGCAATATTTTTTTCATCAACCTTGAACCATAAGCTTTCTTTTTTAAGCCTGGTGCCATAGCACGTTTCGCATGGCTTTAACTGCATAAATTGCTCAGCCCAATCACGTATGGCCTCACTGGTAGTAGTAGACGAAAACCAGCGTTTTACCATGTTTACAACTCCTTCATATTCCGTTTCATAATAAGTTCCCTGCTTATCTTCCATAACCATATCTACATCTGCATTCATGTTTTCATCAATATCTTCTTTGCCGAATAATAAAACGTTTATTGTTTTATCGTTAAGATCCTTTACCGGTTTATCTAAATTTATTTTAAATTTTTTTGCAACCTGCTGCACCTGCTTATATACATATGCTTCCCTTTCTTCACCCAGTGGTGCAATAGCACCTTCCTTTATACTGAGTGTTTTATCCGGAATGATCGCATCCATATTCACCTTGAACATTGTTCCCAATCCTTTGCATGCGGGACAGGCACCATAAGGTGAATTAAAAGAGAATGCATTTGGGGAAGGTTCTTCATAACTTATTCCTGTTTCAGTACACATCAGCTGTTTACTGAATTGAACAATTTTGGCATCTTCATTGATCAGAAGAAATAAAAGATCTTTTCCAAGCTGCAAAGTTTTCTGAACACTTTGACTTAACCTCACTTTCATTTCTTCTGTTGCCTCCAGCCTGTCAACTACAACTTCAATATCATGAATTTTATACCTGTCAAGTTGCATGCGAGGTGTAAGGTCAAGTATCACTCCATCTACCCGTACTTTTAAAAACCCTTTTTTACGGATATCTTCAAATAATTCCCTGTAATGTCCTTTGCGCCCCCGTACCAATGGTGCAAGCAGGCTGATTTTTTTATTTTTAAATTTTGAATTGATCGAGGCTACGATTTCCTCTTCACTGAACTTCACCATTTTTTTGCCTGTGTTGTAACTGTATGCTTCACCTGCACGAGCATAAAGCAAGCGCAGAAAATCATATATTTCAGTAATAGTGCCTACAGTACTCCGGGGGTTTTTGTTTGTTGTTTTTTGTTCAATAGAAATTACGGGAGATAAGCCGGTAATCTTATCTACATCTGGCCGTTCCATATCACCAACAAACTGACGTGCATACGCAGAAAAACTTTCCATATACCTACGCTGGCCTTCATTATAAATAGTATCAAAGGCCAGGGAAGATTTCCCGCTTCCACTTACCCCTGTAAATACAACAAGCTTATTTTTGGGAATTCTAATATCAATGTTTTTCAGGTTGTGCTCTTTTGCACCAAAAACTTCAATAAATTCTTCTTCTTTTTCTATGGGAGAAACAGTTAATTTTTTAGTGGTCATATTACTTCCTTGCTGCAAATATATGAACAAATGAAAAACCCTTTTATTATCATACTATAATGCATTCGCAACATAGTTCAACAATCAGGTGAAGCTTTTTATCGTAATTGTATTTGAATAAAAGCCATCTGTTCTAACAATATCATGATGGTCTTTTACTGAAATATTACATCTGTGAACGACGATAGTACCGTAATTAATGATTCCTTTTATAATTTTCTTGTAATTGACCTAGTTGTTGAATATATTGCATCGATCAATTTTATTTTCCCGTTCTTTAAACAACAAAAACAACTACAATGAAACTATCAAAAATGATGATTTATGTAAGACAAACAATATTGTTTATGCTCCTGACTATGTGCCAGGTAATGGTATGGGCGCAGGATAGCACCAGTACAGCTGTATCTACTACTACTACTTCAAGCACAACCGAACAAACATGGTATACCCAGCCATGGGTTTGGATAGTGGGAGGAGCGGCTCTTTTATTATTAATTGTTGCACTTGTAAGAGGAAATAATAGTGATAGCAGCGGACGTACAGATAAGGTTACGGTTACAAAAACTGTAAAGACCGATACAGATATTTAATAAGAAGTAAATAAGAAACCAGCAGGTTTATTATGAGGAATTAAAACGGCTGCATTAATAATGCAGCCGTTTTAATTAGCTCAATATATTTTAGTTTTTTGAATTATTGTTACGCAATAAGGCTACTAATAAAAGAAGAAAAACTGCGCCGCCAACTACCCATACCCATGGCTGTGTAAAGAAGCTATCACTACCAGACTTTGTATTAATATTTACATCCACTTTTTTATCCTGTGCTATAGCTAACACAGAAATTAAAAGGGTAGTAAAAAACATTGTCAATTTTTGAAACATACTTCCTGAAGGAGTTAACATAACTTTTTTCATAATTAATTGGTTTTGTTTTAAAAGTGTAAGTACCTGGTTTAAAAAACTTAAAAAATCGAATTTTCTTTGTAGATAAAATTCCACAAAATTATAAATACTTATTTTCCTGATTCCTAATTAATGTGTTTTTTTCTAAAATTATGATGTGATTAAAGATTATTTAAAGGGAATTTTTGAACAAAAAACTGGCTCAGTAGTTGTTTTATATGAACTGTATTTAAAATAATATGCAATTCACCGGTAAAGCCATATTTACAAAAACTTTTTTGATTATAGTATTTATGGGTTTGCATATATTGTCTGATGCACAAGATACTAATTTCAATACGACAACAACGATGAACTCAGAAGAATTATGGTATTTGCAACCCTGGGCCTGGATTGCCGGGGGTGCTATAATTTTATTATTATTACTGGCACTTTTTCGGGGTAATAAAAAAAATACAGACAACATTCGTACTGATAAGATAATTATTACCAGAACAGTTAAAAAAGAATCCGATGTGGATGAATAATAAATAAATGTAACAGGTTAATCCGATTTTTAATAATTAATAAATTTAAAATTATGACAACGAATGAAAATTTAGTAGAAGTTTTAAATGATCTGATCGAGATCAATAATGATCGAATTACGGGATATCAGAAAGCAGTAGATGAAACCAAAGATATTGATGTAGATCTACAGGCAATATTTCATAAAATGTCTGACGAGAGCAGAAAATACAAGGCAGAATTAACCCAGGCTGTTACCCGCCTCGGAGGTGACCCTGCTACCGGTACAACAAATTCCGGCAAAATTTACAGGATCTGGATGGATGTGAAAGCAACTTTTTCCGGACATAATCGCCAGGCAGTTTTGGAAAATTGTGAGTTTGGTGAGGATGCTGCACAAAAAGCATATAAAATGGCCCTTGCATCAGATGCAGAAATTGATGCAGAAACAAGACAGTTGATCACCTCACAACAAGCGTCCCTTAAAAATTCTCATGATATTATAAAGAAATACAGGGATACACAGAAGGCGGTAAATAGTTAATAATTTTATTTTAAAAAAACCCATCATCCAGATGGGTTTTTTTTATTCAGGTAATACTTCTTCCAGTTTATTATCTTTTACAAACTTATCCCGCACTTCCTGGAACTCAGTCTGTAAAGCAGTAAGATCATTTACACCATCATCCACTTTTCCATGTATATCAGGTAATTTTTTTTCAAGTAAACTATTACCAAGGTTTATATTCTCGGCTTCAATTTGCGATATCTTTTTTAGTAAAGATGTTTGGGTATTTAAAATGTCCTGTAATTCACGGATCATTTTATCCATATAATGTAATTTTTCAAGTTTTTCCATAACGAACTTTTAATTTAATATTCAATTAATATTTTTAAACTGCATTTATAATGCCCCAAATATCATTAAACTTATTAAACGGTAAAAATATTTATTGAATTTTCTCTGCAATTAGTGGCGCAAGTAAGTCAGCCCATTTCTTATACTGTTTCCCTGAAGGATGCAATCCATCATTAGCATGGAGTGTATTATCAGTGCGACCTTCCCTTGAAATGGGTGTGATATCCAGGTAGTTTACACCATATGATAGTGATATTTCTTTATTTACAGAATTAAACTGGTCAATTTCCCTGGCAATTTTTGCGGTATCAGTGCCCTGGGCAAAAGGAGTTACACCATAATCAGGAATAGACAGTACAAAAACCCTGTTGCTTTTGTTATCGGCATATTGAATGGCTTTTAATAAAAGCTCTGTAAATTCAAGCCGGTACTGATCGATATGTAAGCCCTGGTATTGGTTATTAACCCCGATTAATAATGTAACAATAGAAAAATTATTTCCAGGAGCATCACTGTTCAAAGCATTTAAAAGGTCTCTTGTCGTCCAGCCAGTCATTGCAATTATCTCCGGTGCTAACACATTTTTATTCATACTTTTTAACATCTCTGCAGTCTGATTAGGAAATCTTTCTGATGAACTAACAGACTGACCAATTGTATATGAATCGCCAAGAGCTAGAAATTTGTATGACATATTATTATTTATTGTCATTGTAACAGAAGTATTCTTTTTACAGGAAATATAAAGTAAAGTGGCAAAAAGAATAATTACAATACGCAAATAGTATTTCATTTTTATTTTTTTGTGCTTCAGATATACGAAAACCTATGTCTTTCAGATCAGTTGTTCATTATTTTTCTGTAACAACTTCATTACCCAGAGCAAAATTAACTGCTGCCCGGGCATGTATCTTTGTTGTATCAAAAAGTGGTAAGGGGCAATCAGGTGATTTGATGAGTAAAGGTATTTCTGTACAACCCATTATTACACCATCAGCACCCTGCCCTGCAAGCCTGTCAATAATTTCCATAAATGATTTCTTTGTATTATCGAGAACAATTCCCTTTGCAAGCTCTTCATAAATGGCTACATTAATTATCTCAATTCCTGCTTCATCGGGCAATATGGTTTTGATACCATATGATGTCAGAATATCTTTAAAAAAATCCAACTCCATTGTATATTTAGTTCCGAGTAAAGCAATGGTATCGATGCCTTGTTTATTTATTTCTTTAGCTGTTTCATGAGCTATATGAATAAAAGGAACTTTTAAAACTTTTTCTACATCACCCGCAACATTGTGCATTGTATTAGCACCTAATAAAATACAATCTGCTCCTCCTTCTTCTGCTTTTTTTGCTGCATTGCACATGATCTTTGAAATACTTTTCCAATCATTCAAATGTGTTAATTTTTTAATTTCACCATAGTTAACAGAATTAATTATTACTTTGGCAGCCTCATCACCTCCCAGGGTTTCATTGATCATTTCATTAAAATACCTGTAATAATCCAATGTTGAATACCATGTGGTTCCACCAACAAGCCCGATTGTTTTCATAATGCTATTAATTTTTCCAGATTAGTTATATTTGCAACTTGTTACTGCTTATTTCCAATTCATTCATAAAGTATGCCTTTATTCAGAATTTGAAGTATTAAAATTTATCATGTAAAATTTACATGAATAAAAGTTGTTATCGCACCGAAATATTTGAAAAAAAAATAGAAAAAATATGCTGAAAAAATATATTATACCAGTAGCATTTATTTTTTTGCTGATATTTAATTTATCATGCAGCTCTTCAAGGCGTACAATGGCTATAGAAGAAGGATGGGAGCTTTTAGGGGAATTAAAGGTCGATTTCGCACGTGATAAGGACCAGTTAGATATTAATAGTTCTTCAAAATATTCGGCTATTCGTTTTAAAGTGGAAAATCGCGAAGTAAAAATAAGAGATCTTAAAATAGTTTTTTCAAACCTTGACAAGCTGGAACCGGCTATCGATGAGGTTATTTCTGCAGACCAGTATAGTAAGGTCATAGACCTGGGAGTAGATGGAAAAGAAGTAAGATCAATAGAATTTAAATATCGCAGTACAGGAAACTTTCTAAAAGGCAGAGCACATGTTTTGATTTTTGGAAAGCGCTATGTACGGCCTACTTACTAACAGTTTGTAAATTGCAAATAAAATTATCTATTTTTTGCATTCCACTCGGATTCTAATATACTAAGTTCAACAAGGCTCCACCATTTACTTTTAAACTTTAGTACATCCCTTTGTTTGCCTTCTATGACCATACCGGCTCTTTCATAACACTTAATGGCTGAGTGATTAAAATCATATACACCCAGGCATATTCTGTGTAATTTTAATTCTTCAAAACCAATTTTAAGAACAGCACTTACCATTTGATGGCAATATGCCTTACCTCTTTCCCCGGGGCTAACAAGTACCCGGCTGATTCTTGCAGACCTGTTTTTTTTACTAATGCCACCCAATGAGATATGGCCAATTGTTTTTCCGGTTGTTTCTTCTATTACTTTATAAACATAAGCTTTTGATTTTGGCATAACATTTACATCGGTAATATACCATTCAAGACTGGCTTGTGTTAACGGGTAGCTGAACAATGAACCTGACCAGTTCATCAGCAATTCGTCATTATTTATCCATTCCATTAACTGGGGAAAATCATTGTGCTCAAAGTATTCCAGTCTGATCATACAAGCAGAGCTTAACTTTTATAAGAATAAAAAAAAATAAAATATGCATATTTTTTAAACCTATGAATAGGAATTAAAAGGATACAAATTTCTTCATCCTGGCAAGACAGCTAATATTATTAATTAAAAAAATCAAGGATTACTAAAACTTTGATAGCCCGACATCATTCCCATTGATTCAATAGCCATTTTGTGATTGTATTCAAAAGTTAGTCTTTTATGATTAATAACATCAACTATGGTTCCAATAAGGCAAAGGCCACCGGTAAAAAAGTACAGGATACCCATTCCTATCTGCCCTAAAACAATGCGATGTATGCCGGCAGCTAAAATAAATCCTAATAAGGCACATATTAAAATAGTTTCTGTTTTTTTTCGCTTACCGTTATAAATAGAAATAAACGTTTTCAATTTATCATCAGGCAATTCATTGGTGAAAGCTTCTAAAAAAGCCAGTTCATCCGGTTCTACAGAAGGAATAGTCAGTAATAAATTGTTATTTATCATATTGCGTTTTTTTGATTTGAAATTAAAAATAATTTTATGATCCTGTGTAATAAAATAAATATTGCTATTATTCCAAATGGATGCAATTTTAAAGACCTGGCAAAATCTAAATGTAAAGCTGCATTAATAGAATGGCCCAACCCACAACCCGGACAACGATCAATTCCTGCCAGCTTGAAGATACAGAGCGAAGGCCCACCATTACCTTTCATAAAAAAAAGTAAAATAATCGCTGATGAAAGGAAAATTAATTCTATATGGCGGGATAAAAACTTTTTCACTTTTAATAATTGGAATGCATTGTATCCATTATAAACTCACAGGAAATTTCTCCTTATTGCTTTATCATCCAAATATATTTAAAAACAAGGATGCGTGCGTTTGGAAAAATTATTGGCTAAATTTACCCATATGAACAATACAGCCAAATACATAATAGTGGCAGGCGTAATAATTATTATTGCAGGAATTATTCTTTATTTTTTTCCCAATGCATTTAAATGGTTTGGAAGATTGCCCGGAGATATTCGTATAGAAAAAGGAAATTCCGGTTTTTATTTCCCCATTGTTACTATGATCGTGATCAGTATTATAGCAACCCTGTTATTCAACGTGATGAGGAAAATATTCTGATAGATCTTCGTACAATGCACTATATGTTTTTAAACACCCTGATCACTTTTACAAACCTGGGCATAAAGTAGCTGTTCATTTTAGAAACCATTACTCCTCCACCATTACCAGATGAAACATGTATGAACTGTAAAAGGCCATTATCATTTTTAGTTATAAGCCCCATATGCCCTACCACTCCGCTTTTGGGGTCACTTCCTGTAAATAATATGATATCTCCTCTTTTGCTTTCAAGAGTTGATACAGTTTTACCGGCATTCGTATAATCTTTTGAAGCACGCGGAACACTGATTTTGTAATTATTAAAAATATAACTGATAAAACCGGAACAATCAAAACCTTTCTCTTTTACTGCTGAGCCATATTTATAAGGTATGCCCTGGAGTGTTAATGCAAATTGCACTACGGTTTCTGCAGGAATGCTTTTAGTATTAATTGTACGTGGAGATACCTTTTCGCGCAAAATTACATTGCTGGATATTGGCACACCTTTGTGATTGTTAACTATATGGTTTGTTTTGCGTGAGGCACTGCAACCGGATAAAAATATAATTGCTGTGATAATTAAGAGGCAGGAGTTTTTCATACTTAAAAATAAAGTATTTATTTGCTAATAACTGTTAAGCATACTCTTAATAAATTTTTAGTGTATAATTTAAAAACGTTTACTTGAGTTTTTTTATACTTTTTATCTCAATGTTTTTATTAAATCTGTCTCCATGGCTGGATTGAGATTGGATCCTGCGTACTACATTCATTCCCTTTATCACTTTGCCAAAAGCGGCCATTCCCAATCCATCTCCGGATCCGCTTCTGCCATGATCAAGCGGGGACTGATCTCCTATGCATATAAAGAATTCAGTTGTAGCAGATCCGGGTTTTGTTCTTGCCATAGAAATGGTACCATCCGTATGTGATAAGCCTGATACATTTGTTGCTTCATGAGCTATACCCTTAACCACAATTTCCGGGGTACGATTTAAATAGATCCCTCCCTGAATTAAGCCTGTGTTATTATCATTTGGCAGCTCATCGGCTTTTAATACACGATAAAATGAACTGTTAGTGTAATAACCGGCATCTATATAAGATAAAAAAGAAGCAACCGTTATTGGTGCTTTATCGGGGTACAATTCAAGTTCTATAGCACCATAATTTGTGTTTATCATCACATGCGGGTTTGTGTATGACGAATGGTTACAGGATACCAGAATAAATAAAAAAATGAACAGGCATTTTAACATACATCCGAATTTAATATATTACCCTGCAATTATTACTGAATAAAAGTTAGAATTAAAAAAGAGCTTATCCATAGAGAAGCTCTTAAAATTTAAGTGTAACATCAAAACTTACATAAATGTTGTTGCTGCCGCATAAAACAAAATGATAAGGCTGATAGTAATGAATACAAGTAATTTATCAGGTGAGAGGTGTCGCATACCATAATTTTTTCTTCAATATAATATGCAAAGCTTGTACCCCTTTTATATTTAAATTATACTGCTATTTTCTATTTATAAAACTGTGATAATAAAATTTTATTTTAAAAACGCGTAATTAAATTCCTTTTTCTGGCAATATAATCCCCGTAGATTTTATTATTTTAATATATTCCCATCGGTATCCAGGTAGGTGATTGTTCCCAGGTTTAATTCCCGTATTCCTTGTTCAATTTTCGACCTGTCTCCTACTATAAGCCAGGTAAGGTTTTCCGGTTTTACAATTTTAACAGCTGATTTTTGTATATCGGCTATCTTTAATCCCCGTAACATGTCGGCATATGTATTCAGGTAACTTATTCCCCTGTTATATTTTATTGCCTGTTGCAAACTTGCTAAAACTGCATTATTTGTTTCCCACTCTCCCGGTAATTGAGATACAGCGTTACCCTGAACTTTATTAAACTCTAAATCAGTTATTGGTTTTGTACCAATAACCTGTGTTAACTCATTTCTAATTTCCACTATGGATTCTTTCGTTTTATCTGTTTGAACCGGTGCGTATGCTGTGAAGAAACCCTGACCTAAAGCATTTATCAATACTGTAAAAGAACCGTAGGACCAATGTTTGTCTTCCCGAAGATTCATATTCATCCTTGATGTGAATTCACCACCCAATATCTTATTCATCATTTGTATCGATTCATAATCTGCATCTTTAGCAGAAGGGCTGACTTCAGATGCAAACACTATAGATTGTAAAGCGCCCGGTTTATCAATAATATATACTGATTGTTTATCGGGCATATTCACTGAACTGATATTTTTTGCCGGAACAGCATGTTGTTTCCAGGATGCAAAACTTTTATCCAGTTTGGTTTTAATTTCTGCAGCATTTACGTCTCCAACTATAAGAAGAACTGCGTTATTAGGAGCAAACCATGTCTGATGATATTTTTCAAGGTCATTACGGGCTATCTTATTGACTGAAATTTCACTGCCTGTCCCGGTATAAGGAATACTATATGCATGGTTCTTCCCAAAAAGTAAACCCGGTAAAACCCTTAGTCCCATTAATACAGGCTGAGATTGTTCCTGTTTAATTGTCAACAGCTGTTCTTTTTTAACCCTGTCAAAATCTTTCTGAGGAAACGAAGGATTAAATAATATATCTGTAAAAAGGTCTACTGATGCATCCAGGTTGGGTTTTAAAGTTCTAATTGACACATAAGAATGATCAAGGTCTGCGTATGTATTTAAACTTGCACCAAGATCTGCAAGCTGATCAGAGATCTGCAATGCACTTTTTAATTTAGTGCCTTCTTTTAGCATTTGCATTGTAAGGGATGTAAGTCCGGGCAAAGTGCCGTCAGCAGCATAACCGGCATTTACCATCAAAGACATGTTAACTACGGGTACACTTTTCCTTTCCACTATAGCTATCTTTAAGCCATTGTCAAGGGTAAATTCTTTTACATCGGGAAATTTAATACCAGGTGCAGTGCCTAAGGGTGGCGGTACTTTACGATTTAATGAATCTTTTGAAGCAGTGAAACTACCATAAGGCCGGATCTCTAAAACATATTCTCCCTCTCCCAGCCAGGCTGAAGATGTTTTTTTGATATCATCAATCGTTGCATTCTTAATCCAGTCCTGGGTTTTTTTATAATAATCTGCACTGCCGCCATAGATTTCATTCTGGGCAAGTATATCAGATTTACCTCCAAACCCACCTATCCTTTCCATTCCTTTTACAAACCTTGCAAAGTAAGTCGTTTTCGCACGCTCAAGCTCTGCAGGGGTGGGCCCATTAATATTAATCTTTTGCATCTCTTCTTTTATTATTTTATTGATCCGGGATAATTCTACTCCGGGTTTTGCATCAGAAAAAATATAAAACTGACCACCTATTTCTTTATCATCTACATAAAAATATACATTGCTTGCTACCTGGTCATCATAAACAAGGCGCTTATATAAACGGGAAGTTTTTCCATCAGTGAGTATGTTTCCCAATAGATCTAAATAAGCAACTTCTTTCGTTCCCCAGCCAGGCACATTCCATGTTTTTTGTAAACGGGATTGAGGAACCCTGTCTTCTGCAAACTGGTAACGTGCTTCATTCATTTTAGCTATCCATGTGCTATGCTTTGCAATTGGAGGTGAAGCCGGAATACCTCCAAAATATTTTTTTACCCGTTGATGTATGTCTTCTGCATTTACATCTCCTGCTACTACTATAACTGCGTTATTGGGGCCATAATATGTTTTGAACCATTCTTTTACATCGCTTAAAGAAGCGGCATTGAGATCATCCATCGACCCAATTACTGTCCAGGAATAGGGATGCCCGGCAGGATAGGTATTTTTAGTTGTTAATTCATTGGCAATGGAATAAGGTTCATTTTCCCCCTGTCGTTTTTCATTTTGCACAACGCCTCTTTGTTCATCCAGCCGGGCAGAATCTATAACACCAACCATAAATCCCATGCGATCGCTTTCTATCCACATTACTTTGTCAAGTGCGGAAACAGGCACATTTTCAAAATAATTTGTGCGGTCATTGTTTGTAGTTCCGTTAAGGTCTGTGGCACCGATCTCATCCATCAACTGAAAATAATCTTTGTTATAATTTTCACTTCCATTGAACATAAGGTGTTCAAATAAATGTGCAAAACCAGTTTTACCAGGCTTCTCATTTTTTGATCCTACATGATACCATATATTAAATGCAGCGATCGGCGCTTTATGATCTTCATGAACAATAAGCCGCAGGCCGTTATCCAAAACAAACTTTTTATAAGGGATATCTATCTGCGGGTATTGTTTTTTTATTGTTTGTGCAGAAATTGATATAATGATAAGCTGGCAAACTAAAAGGGAAATTATTTTCATATACAGGTTTTATTATGTGTAAGATTAAAAGAACAAAATATAATTTTCCGGGGATAAAACAATGAGAATTAAAAATTAATATACCTAAAGAATCTAACCGGGCATTTCTTTATAATCATATCCCTGGGCATTATGGATTGGTATGATAGGCTGCTTTAAATACACACTCCATACTTTGGTAAATGCAGCCCCGAAATAAAATATCAAAGAAGAATAAAATAGAAATAAAAGCAGTAACACAATAGAGGCGGATGCCCCGTATATTGCACCTATATTGCTTCCCAGCAATAACCAACCCAGTATATATTTTCCAATATGAAATAAAATACTGGTAAGTAATCCGCCTGTAAATGCGACTCTCCATGTTGGCTTTCCATCTGGCAGGTAATGAAAAACTGCCATGAACCACATAGATACAATTATAATAGAGATAATTGCGGAAAGTGCTCCATAGAATAAAAAACCAGTGCCGGGAAGTACTTCATGAATATATTTTCCAAATATTAATTTTAGACTTTCAGCAAATATTGTTGCAAGAAAAAGAATACCCGCCAACAAAATAACTAATGTAGATTTTATCCTGTTCCGATATGCCATTTTGAATTTATGCATTCCCGTTCTTCTTATCATCCAGATCTGGTTGATAGAGCTTTGAATCACTTTGAATAAAGTAGTTGCGACAAACAACAGGAAAATAAATCCTGCAATGGTAAGTGGAAGATTATCAGCCATGCCACGAAACCCCCGTAGGGTGCGTATCATTTGCCGTACACTATCTTTTCCAACTACTTCTCCCAGTTGATGGAATAATTGCTGGCTGATTGATTTTCTTTCAAATACCAGGCTTAACAACTGTATTAATATTATCAGGATTGGTGGCAAAGCAAAACTTGTAAAAAATGCTGTAGCCCCGGCCAGGCGCATGGGATCATTTTTCACCAGCAGCTTGTAGGCGTTTTTAAATTGTTTAAAAATGTTTAATAAACTTTTTAGCATCTAAGATAATATCACTTTGAATATCTGGCATTGATCAGATGATGAATATAACCTTATTGATCTTATATTTTACAAAACCGCGTTCCAGGTATTTTTATCTTTCAATAAAATTTCCCTTAACAAGCGAATAGAAGGCATACCATTATCTAACAATGCATCATGAAATTTTAACAACGAAAAGTTACCCCCTTCCTGCCTTTTATAATCTTCGCGTAGTTTCAATATCTGTAGTTTACCGAGAGTATAATATAAATATCCTGGGTCAAAAGTACCTCGGATTGCTTCCTGGCGGGAAGGCTTATCTCCCTGGTACCAGTTATCCATGAAAAATTTTGTGGCCTCATCTACGGTCATACCCTGGGTATGTGTTTTAATGGAAACGCATAAACGGCAAAGGCGCAATAAGGCATCTCCAGATTGGGCAATCCTGTATTTTGCTGCTTTTATAGGATCACCATTATTGCCATAACCCTCATCTATCATCATCTTCTCAGTATAATGTGCCCAGCCTTCTATAAATGCATAACTCCCGAATATCTTTTCAATTTTTGTTGCAGAAGAAGCATTCAGATGTAGAAATTGTACATAATGTCCCGGATATGCTTCATGAATGCTAACAATATCTGTTGTATAAAAATTAAATAATTTTAACCAGTCTTCTTTTTGTTGTGGTGTCCACTTTGACTCAACCGGTGTAATGTAATAATAAGCTTCTGTTGCCTTTTTTTCAAAAGGGCCGGGTATATCCATTGAGGCTGTGCTTGTAGCACGCGCATATTGGGGGGTTTCAGTTATAGTAACCCGCACATCTGAAGGCATGGAAGTAATTTTTTTATCTATAACGAACTGCCGGATAGATTCGATATTGATTTTTGCACCAGATATAAGGCTGTCAGCAACTGGATGTTCCTTCTGCGTTTCGTTGTAAACATCTACAGGCTTTTTCGATGGATCAATGACCTTTGCAGCAGCATTAAATAATTCCTGCTCTTTCTTTAACTCTCTTAAACCAATCGCCAGGATCTCATCCGGAGATAATGTAACATGCTCCTGGTATAATAACATCTTACTGTATTTTTCGTTACCAAGCGCATAATTACCATGGGCTTTAGGAAGTTTTACTTTTTTAAGGTAATCTGCAAAAGCTTTTATTTCACCGATCGCTAACTTGTTGGTTCTGTTAAACTCGGCCATCAATGAATCATTTTTCACATCTTTTAGTGCGATGACAAGATCACCGGATAAAAATTGTACAGATCCTTCTGCGATTTGAATTGCTGTTTCAATAAATGGCTTTGCCAAAGAACTATCCAGGCTGGCACGTGCTGCTGCAAATACACCGGATGCGCCTTTTTCAATATTGATGATAGATCGTATTCTTTCCTCAATCGGAGCAAAATCTCTTTTTACATAAATGTTTACATCAATTGATCCGGCATATGTCATTGGGTTTTTAGAGAACGAGCCTACATCTTCTATATAAAAAATTTCATCCCGGATGCCGGACTGAAGAATGCGGTAATCATAATACATCTTTGTTGAAAGCGTGGCCGTATCTATTAAATTAAGTTTTTCATTATAAGATTTCAGCATAGCCAGATCTTTATCTACAGATGCTTTGCTATAATCGGATAATTTACCATCAAACTCATGCATGCCAAGATAAACGGCTAACTCAGGTCTTGCGTCTAAATAAACTTCTAAAAACTCATCAGAGATCTTTTGAAATGAACTATCAGCGGTTGCAGTATTTCCAGAAACCGTATTCTTTTTTGTGTTACAATTGCACAAAGCAATGATTAAAAATAAAATGAAAAATAAATTCTTTGTCATGGGGGAGTTTGTTAGTTGGTATAAAATACTTTGTAAGTATAGAAAAGTAAGGTGTAAATATAAACAGAAGGTATATAAGAATCCAGATTAATAAGATGATGAATTTAAGGGTTCTTTTACACTCCGTTACCGGTATTGTCTATAATCAATGATCATTCAAAGGGAGCCCCTGCTTCTGAAACTCTATCCAGTTAAGGTATTCAGGGCCAACACGTGCTTCCACCATAGTGATACAATCTTCAACCGGGCACATAAGCTGGCAAAGATTGCAACCTACGCACTCCTCTTCTTTTATTGTATACTTATTATACGGATCGCCATATTGAAGAGCGATAGATTGATGTGATGTGTCTTCACAGGCAATGAAACATAGCCCGCAATGAATACATTTATTCTGATCAATTTTTGCAATATGGTGGTAGTTGATATCCAGGTCTTCCCAATGAGTAATAGTGTCAACAGACTTGCCTATAAAATCATTTAATGTTTCAAATCCTTTTTCATCCATCCAGTTGCTCATGCCTTCACACATATCTTCCACAATGCGAAAGCCATGCTTCATTGCAGCAGTACATACCTGTACATTAGTTGCTCCAAGCAATAAAAATTCCACCGCATCTTTCCAGGTGCTTATGCCTCCAATACCGGAAACAGGAACTCTCCTTGTAGTTTTATCCTGCGCAATTGTTGTAAGAAATTTTAATGCAATCGGTTTAACTGCAGGTCCGCAATAACCTCCAAAAACAGACTTGCCCGCAACATATGGATTGGGAACAAGTGTATTCAGGTCAACACCCGTTACTGATTGTATTGTATTGATCAATGATAATGCATTGGTACCAGCTTCTACAACTGCTTTTCCTGCAGGAACAACAGAATGTACATTTGGTGTAAGCTTAGTTATAACGGGAATTGTTGCAACTTCCATCACCCATTCCACAACCATTCTCGCAATTTCGGGATCTTGTCCAACGGCAGCTCCCATGCCTCTTTCCGTCATACCATGGGGGCAACCGAAATTAAGTTCCAGTCCATGGGCACCGGTATCTTCCACTTTTTTTATGAGGTCATGCCAGCTTTTTTTATCATTGTCTGCCATCAGTGAAACCACCATTGCACGGTCAGGGAATAATTTGATACATTCTGTAATTTCTTTCAGGTTGATATCAAGGGGCCGGTCGCTTATAAGCTCGATGTTATTAAAACCCATTACTTTTTGTCCGCCAAAATTCACTGCTGAATATCGTGATGATACATTCTTTACCTGCGAGCCGAGTGTTTTCCAAACGACACCACCCCATCCTGCTTCAAAAGCCCGCAGCACATTATACTTTTTATCAGTAGGGGGCGCACTTGCAAGCCAAAAAGGATTGGGGGATCTTATGCCGAGAAAATCACTTTTTAACGAAGCCATTGTTTTATTTTAAATTTTAAATTTTAAATTTTTTCACGCAAAGACGCAAAGAAGCAAAGACGCAATTCTTATAAATTGTTGACTATTCTATGTATTCCATCTTTAATCAGATTTACATTAAAATTTATTAATAAACCCAATTTAATGCCTGTCAACTTTAAATAAGTTTGCACTTGTTTGTAGTGAACAGGTGCAAGTGCATCAATTGATTTTAGCTCAATGATCACTTTATTATCTAAAATGAAGTCCGTTCTGAATCCAAGTTCTAATTTAATTTCTTCATGCACTAAAGGAATTATTTGTTGCCTCTTAAATGGAATGCCGGTTTTAACCAACTCATAACTAAATATTTCTTCATACACTGATTCAAATAAACCTGGTCCAAACTTATTATGAATTTTAAAACTACAATCAACTACTAATTTAGATATTTCGTTTTCTGTCGGCATTATATTTCTTTGCTTGAAATTAAATTTCGACTTAAAAAAACATAAATCCTAAGTGTTATCCATTATACAAATTG
>Ga0136634_10000271_pt1 | contig 25134 bp, 28 predicted proteins | sample AntDrymUQ8332106_2_FD_104654 | JGI IMG/M metagenome (GOLD analysis project Ga0136634, IMG submission 104654) | Polar desert sand microbial communities from Dry Valleys, Antarctica - metaG UQ833 (21.06) | ecosystem: Environmental > Terrestrial > Soil > Desert | place: Antarctica: Dry Valley... | reverse complement strand
CCTGACCGCCCGCCCCGATGACCACTAGCCCGTTGACCGCTCGCCGGCCTGACCCGCTCGCCCCGTTGAGCACTAGCCCGTTGACCGCTCGCCGGCCTGACCCGCTCGCCCCGTTGACCACGTATCGGTGGCCGCGTGTGGTGTTACGTGGCGCCGACGCCTCGTACGACCACCCTCCGCCGCGTGAAGGCCCACCGGACGGCGAGGCGAGTCGCGTGCATGCATCCGATCCGAGCGGGTAGCGGAACCCACAGGGGACATCCAAGTCATCGACCCAGCAGGAGGCTCAGCATGGGTGACTACGAACGCTCGATCACGGTCAAGGTCGCGCCCGACACGCTCTTCGACTACATCAGCGACATCCAGAACCTGCCGAGTTACCTGCCGCGCCTGACCTCTGTCGAGAAGCTCGACGGGGACAAGGTGGTGGTCACCGCCCAGATCGCCCCCCAGGGCGAGCCGGAGCAGGAGGTCGAGAGCGAGGCGTGGATGCGCGTACGCACCGCCGGCAAGACGCTCGACTGGGGCTCGACGGGTCCCAACGACTACCACGGCGAGCTCGATGTGGACGCCGGCGACGAGGATGGGACCTCGACGCTGGCCGTACGGCTCACCACCCTGCGCGAAGAGGGATCGGAGATCGAGCAAGGTCTGCAGGAGGCGCTCGACGGCGTACGCGACAAGGTCGAGCAAGCCGAGGCCTCGACCGCTGCTGTGGAGATCTGACCTGTGGCCGAGGAGCTGAAGCCTGGCGACCAGGTCGAGTGGAACTCGCACGGCGGCAAGGCCGTCGGCAAGGTCAAGAAGAAGATCACCTCCGAGACCGAAGCCGGCGGCCGCAAGGTCAAGGCGTCGAAGGACGAGCCGCAGTTCCTCGTGCAGAGCGAGAAGTCCGGTGGCGAGGCGGTCCACAAGCCCACCGCGCTCAAACGCGCTGCATACGATAAGAGTTGACGGCGGTTCTGTTAACCGACGCGTCCTCGTGGTGCCCCCGCGCGCTCGTGATGTGACACTCGTTGGGTGATAACTCTCGACCTGGCGAGGCAGCTCCGCGCGGCTGGCCTCGACTGGAAGCCCTCGGCCGGTGACCGCTTCGTCGTTCCCGATCGCGAGATGGACGACGAAGTCTTCGTCCTGAGCGACATGACGGTGGAGATCCACGAGTTCCCGACCGGCAAGGTGATCGGCTTCAACGGCACGACGGAGTGGGCGCTGGACAGCATCGAGCAGGAAGAAGTCGTGTGGCTGCCTCGTGAGGACCAGCTTCGGGAGTTGTTGGGCGGGAGCTTCGAGAGCCTGGAGGTCGTGCCCGGCGGCTTCGCGGTCGAGATCCGAGTCGATGGGAGCCTGCAGCGCCATTTGGACATCGATGCGGAGCGTACGTACGCGCGCTGCGTGCTCGCCAAGCTGAGCACCTGAAAGCTCCCGCGTCCCCAACGACCAACCTGCAACGCTTAGCGCTGGTAGTTCTACGGTGTCCGGATGGACCTGGCCGAGGTCGCGGACGAGCTCTATGCGCTGCCCCTCGCGGACTTCACGGGCGTCCGCAACGAGCGCGCGAAGCAGGCGAAGGCGGACGGCGCCAAGGATCTCGCCGCGCAGATCGGCAAGCTGCCGAAGCCATCCACCTCCGCCTGGGCGGTCAACACCCTCGGCCGACAGGCGCCGGACGAGCTCGACCGGGTGCTCGACCTGGGCGGCGCGTTCCGGGAGGCGCAGGAGAACCTCGACGGCGACGAGCTCCGAGACCTGACCCGCCAGCGCCAAGCGCTCATCGGTGAGCTGGTGGGCCGTACCCGCGCCGAGGCCCGCGCGGCCGGCCACCCCATCAGCGACTCGGTCGCCGAGGAGGTCGAGCAGACCCTGCGCGCCGCGATGGCGGACGAGCAGGCCGCGGAGGCCGTACGCAGCCGCCAGCTCACCTCGGCGATCTCGGCATCGGGCAAGGGACAGGTCGAGTCCGCGATGGCCCTGTCGCAGGCGGCGGCACGTGTCCGCAGCTCCGCCTCGAAGCCGCGGAAGGCAGCCGCGTCAACCGCGGCAGCCGACGATGCCGAGGCGACGGCACGAGAGCGGGAACGCGCCGAACGCGAGCTCGCCGACGCGCGTACGGCTGTGGCGCAGGCCGAGCAGCTGGCAACGGAAGCGGCCGAGGCGCTCGAGGACCAACAGGGTCGCGTCGACGAGGCCTCGGACCGGCGCGAGGACCTCCGCGTCGCCGTGCGCGAGCTCGAGGAGTCCCTCCGCGCACGCACCGCCGACCTCAGCTCGCTCGACGAGGAGATGGCGGCGGAGAGCAAGGCCCTGGACGCAGCCGAGCGCGCGGCCACGGCGGCGCGTCAGGCTGCCGACCGGGCCACCGACGACCTTGAGGCATTGCGCGCCGAAGGAAAGGGCGAATCATCACGCTGACGTCTGCACGGGAGCGCCGGACTCAGGTCTGACCCGGGCCGACGAAGAGCCGGGCCTCCTCGGCGAGGGATTCCCAGGCGTCGTCGCCCACGACGCACAGCCACTCCTTCATGGGTCGCTTCGTGCCCATGCCGAACGGCTCCCCGGCGCCCTCGGCGATGAGGCTCGACACCCGCTCGGCCGGCAGCTTCACGACCAACTGCCCGCCGAGGAGCATCGCGAAGATCGAGCCATCCACCCTCAACGCGGTCGCCCCGAAGCGCCGCCCACCCTTCCCGTCCGGCGGTGTCACTCCAGGCGTCGCGGCGTACGTTTCGACCAGCGCGGCAAACCGCTCAGCACCGTCCATGCGCACAGTGTTCCAAGCCCTGTCGCGCCGCACCGTCACCTACCAGCCAGCGCCGGAGATCGCCGCCGGACGGGCAGCCAGCGCGTACTGCCTCATCCAACCTACGAGGATCTACGTCCGGGCACGGCACCCAGTGCGCTGGGCTCACGCGAGGTCCGTGATCGAGGGGTCGGCGACCTCCGCGTACGGCGTGTCGAGGTCACGGCCGCCCCATGAACCCGGGTGTCAGGGGCTTTGCCGCCGATGGCCGTCTACCACAAGTAGACTCCTGGAATGGCTGACACCACCACGGTCAAGGTTCAGACGACCACGCGTGACCTGCTGCTAAAGGTCGGGGCCGCCCGGCGTCAAAGTGCCGACCAGGTCATCCTGGCCGCTCTCGCGGCCATGGGACGTGACGAGCGTCGCCAGCTCGCGGCCGCCGAAGCGCGGGCGATCAAGGATGATCCGGTTGATCTTGCTGAGATCCGGGCGATCCAGGAGGACAAGGCGGCGCTGCATGCGGGGTGAGGTCTATCGACTGCCAGCCCGAGGGAGGGGCCACGAGCAGAGAGGGCGGAGGTTCGCCGTCGTCCTGCAGCCCGACTGGCTGAGTCTCAGCACCTGGATTGTCGCCTTCACCAGCGCCAGTGCACGCGAGACGAGCTTCCGGCCGTCAGTCGTCGTCGGGGCGCAGGAGACGCTGGTCATGTGCGACCAGCTCGACACCGTCGACATCAATCGCCTCACCGAACGGGTTGGGTTCCTGTCCATCGACGAGATGCAGCGGGTGGACGAGGCCTTGGAGCTGGTCTTGGATCTCTGACGGGCGCGCCCCCCCGGTGGGCAGTCCTGGTGCGGGAATGCAATCAGGGTTGCTCTTCACCGATCCAGGCACTGGCGGTGGCGCCTTGACCGGTCAAGAGTGGTGCGGCATTCAGTTGTCTCCTCCGATCACCAGATGAGGTATCACCGATGGCCACCGTGAAGATCGCCGCCGTCCAGGCGGCGTACACCCTGATGAACCAGGAAGCCTGCCTGAGCAAGGCGGTCGAGCAGATCGGCGCCGCAGCCGGCAGGGGTGCGAGCATCGTCGTGTTCCCGGAGGCGTTCATCCCGGGGACGCCGATCTGGATCGACTCGAGACCGATCTGGGACGGCGACGACGATTGGTACGCAATGCTGGTCGATCAGGCCGTCGTCGTGCCGGGTCCGGTCACCGAGGCGCTCGGCGACGCGGCCCGTGCGGCGGGCATCTACGTCGTGATCAATGTGCAAGAACGCGAGCCGCGCGGTATGACCATCTACAACACGACGCTCTATATCGGCCCCGACGGCACCCTTCTCGGCAACCACCGCAAGCTCGTGCCCACCGGCTCCGAACGCACGGTCTGGGGGCGGGGCGACGGCTCCACGCTCCCGGTCTTCGACACGCCGTTCGGGCGTCTCTCCGGGCTGACGTGCTGGGAGAACTACATGCCGCTCGCCCGCTTCTACCTGTACAGCCAGGGCGTGGACATCTGGGTAGCACCCACCCTCGCACCTAGCGACGGCTGGATCGCCACCCTGCGCCACATCGCCCTCGAGGGCCGCTGCTACGTCATAGGCGTCAACCCCTGCTTGCACGTCGACCAGATCCCGGCCGACTTCCCGCACCGCGACCTGGTCTGGCCCGCCGATCACCCGGACCTGCCCTGGGTCGAACACGGCAACAGCGTCATCATCGGCCCCACCGGCGAGATCCTGGCCAGCCCCGCCCGCCACGAGCAAACCATGCTGATCGCCGAGGTCGACCTCGCCGCGGTGCGGGCCGCCCGCCGCTTCTTCGACCCGGTCGGCCACTACCACCGACCAGACATCTTCCAGCTGAGCGTCGACATCGCGCCGCGGCCCGCCGTCGTGGTCACCGACGCACCAGCGGACCGCGGATTGAAGTGAGGTAAGGCGGCCCGATCCCTGTCCGCCGCGGAGGCTCCCCGCATCGAGGGGGACGCCGGCCTAACCCATCACCAGGCCCTCGATGTCGTGCTTTTGCGTGATGGGCCGCAGGGTGTCGACGATCGGGCAGGACAGGTGGGCGCGCACCCGTGGCGGCAGCTGGTCCCAGTAGTCCCGCGTCACGGCGGGGTCGTGCTGCGCGTCGTTGCCGGCGCCTGGGGCGTCCACGCCGAGCACAAGAACCGGACGGGCGAGCTGAGACTGGTTCGGTGTGCCGTGGTGGATCGTGAGCGCCGATCGTGCCGAGATGTCGCCGACCTGCGGGTACTTGCGCACAGCCAGGGCCTGGTAGCGCGGGTGCTCCGACTTCGGCGGGAACATCCCGTGGTCGAAGTCTTCGCCGGGCTCCCACTGCGTGCCCGGCGCGATCTCGAACGGGCCCATTTCGTCGGTGGTGTCGACGGTGGTGAGGTTGAACGCCAGCGACGTCAGTCGATGCTCGGTGCGGGTCTCCGGCGGGCTGGGGAAGTCCCTATGCCACGGCTGGTATTGCGCGCCCGGGAAGGGCGTGTCGAAGCCGACCTCGACGATCTGGTACTGCGGGCCGAGCATCGTCTCGCACACCGTACGAACCCAGGGGTGATCGGCTAGCTCGACGAACCCGCTCAACGCCTGCGGGTGCACCTCGACGTACCAGCGCTGCGGTCCACGCCCCACCGAGCCACCCTCGCGGGAGCGGGCCTCGTCGAACGCGACGTCGATGTCCGCACGCAGCTGTTGGACCCATTCGCGCGAGAAGGCGCTCTTCAGCCCGATGATGCCGTCGGTCTCCAGACCCTGTCGGATCGCCGCGGTGTCGAATCGTGCCGGGATCTCGGTCGCGCTCGTCATGGGTGAACCCCTCATCGATGTGACCGGGGAGCCGGTCGCGGACGCGGTGCGAGCGCAGGGTAGCCGCGACGGATTCCATCAGCCGGGCGAACGCCGCGGTGTCCAACTCGCACCTTAGCCAGATCACTGCAGCGCATCGTGGGCAGTCAACCGTGCGAGAACGGCAACGGACCTGGGCTGAGTCGTCAGAACGGGCAGTGGAGGATGGACCTCATGTCGCACATACGGCGCTTCGATCACGTCGGCATCACCGTCGCGGACCTCGATGCGGTGACATCGTTCTTCGTAGGGCTGGGTCTTGAGGTCGAGGGCACACGGATGTTCGTGGAAGGCGAGTTCCTGGACACCGTCATCGGCATCCCCGACTCCCGCACCGAGATCGTCATGCTGCGACCGCCCGACGGAGGCACCCGGCTGGAGCTGTCCAGCTTCGTCCGGCCCGACCACAATCCTGGATCGCCCGCCGCCATGGCCAATGAGCTGGGGCTGCGCAACGTGGCTTTTGAGGTCGACGACCTGCAGGCGGCTGTCGACCGGGTGGCCGCGGACGGCTACGGCCTGGTGGGCGCCATCGGGCAGTACGAGCACATCTGGCGCATGGCGTACGTGCGCGGGCCGGAAGGGATCATCGTGTCCCTGGCCGAGCGGATTGGCTGAGGCCCGTCGTCCAACTCCCCGCGGCGGCGTGCTCGCGTAGGTACTCCCGCATATACGGCAGCGCGAGGTCGACGTAGCCGTGGCGGTTGGAGTAGACCAGCTCGGCCGCGATCAGGCGTAGCCGGTACTGGCTGGCGTAATTGGCATTGACGCCGAGCCGTTGCTGGATGTCGGCCATCTTGGATGGTCCATCGTCTTGGGCCATCGCCAGGAGGAATCTCTTGTCGATGTCCGACGCCGCGCTGAGAGCCGGCTCGTGGATGAGCGATCCGAGGCGACGGCGCGCTCGTGCGACGCCGATCGTCGCGTCGTCGCGGGTGATCTCTGCGGCGTCGGGATGCAACCGCCAGGTGTGTGCGCCCACGAGTTGCAGCAGAAAGGGGTACCCGCCGGCCCCGTCGACCATCACCTGTAGGGCGGGGTCGCCGATGCTGCGACCAGACGCCTCGATGGGCTCACGGAATGCGCGTTCGACGTCGAACCGGGGAACGGAGCCCAGAGCGTGCCGCTCCGCGCGGCGAAGAAACGTGAGGACCTCGTCGTTAACGACGTCACTCACGCTGGCGGCCAGGCCGGCGCCGGCGAATGCGAGCTCGCGACCTTCGCGGAACGCGTGCTGGACGGTGGTGGCGACCTCGCGCAGCTCGTCGACTTGGTTCCGGTGGATCTCGTCGAGCGTGATCAGAAGCCCGGTGCCGTGTCCGACGAGCAGCGCGGTCAGCAGCTCGATCTGGCTGCGCAGGCCGGCCTGAACGATGTGCGTGTCGATCGTGTCCCAGGCGACAGAGCCGATGTTGAGCGGAGCCGTCATGCCCGTCATGCGGCGGCGGATTGCCTCCGGGTCGAAGTCACGCAACAGGCGGGGGAGGTGGTGCTGGGTTATGCGCGCGACGAACCCTGGTGTCGCCGTCTCGCTGATGACCAACCAGCCGCGCTCTCTCGCGCGGTCTTCGACCGCGTTGAGCATGACGGTCTTTCCAGCCCCGCGTGGCCCGGTGTACAGCGTCGCGCGTCCGGCGGCGCCCGGACCGTCATCCAGCGCCTCGACGAACTCTTCAAGCACGCCGTCGCGGCCGACGAGCAGCGGTGGGCTGACACCGAAGCTCGCATTGAACGGGTTCGGCACGCACGCCACCCCACCAGCGCTTTAGTATCCTTTAGAGTTTTTAGAATTGATTAGAAGTCCGACCCATCGCGCGCGCGCGCCTACCTAGGCGAGGCCGAACGAAACTGCTCCTCGCTGGGGGTCGTCCACCCGGTCACCGCCCGCGCGGGCGGTGACAAGGCCGTCCACCGAGACGCTCATGGAGTAGATCAGCATGGCTTCAAGCTCATCGCATCGGAGCGATGCTGACGAAGATGCAGAAGGGGTGACCGGACGGGTCGGCGTACACCCGGAGGGGCTCCTCGTCGTCGTCGGAGCGGTCGAACAGCAACCTGCCGCCGAGATCGAGGACGCGTTGGTGCGCAAGGTCGAGATCGGTGCTGCTGGGCACCGTCATGTCGAGGTGCAGCATCTGGGGGTGGGGTCCATCGGGCCAGGTCGCCGGCGGCAGGTGCGCCACGTTCTGGAAGGCGAGCGCTGGGGTTTCGTCGGCCTGCCGCAGCACCAACCAGTCGGCACCGAGAGGGTCCGGCGCTCCGGCCGGTGGCGGCTCATCGCCCGGGCGGTAGTGGAGGTGGAGGAGCTGCCGGTAGAACTCGGCGAGCGCCCGAGCGTCGGTGGTGTCCAGGACCACCTGGCGCAGCGTGGGGACGCCGGGTCCAGGATTTTGCCGAAGCGCGACCTCGGGTCTGGACCGCTCGCCTGACGTCGCGTCGCCCACGGGGACGATCGTTCCATAGCGCTCGTCGGGACTGCGGGAGCCGGACGCGATGGCCCGGCGGCCGTCAATAGCCCGACCACGGGAGTTCGCCGTTCGCCGTACAAAGTGGAGGAGACCTGAAGCGCCGAGGTCGGCCACCTGGCCGACGAGGCGGCCGACCTGGTCCCGACAGACACGGAGATTCACGAATGAGACTGCCGACGACCGCGCACACCACCCGCCCCTGGCGCATCCACGAGCTCACCCCTGACTTCGAGGTCGAGGATGTGTGGGAGCTGGCGACGCCGGGCGGCCCTGACGAGCTCCCTCGGCTGGTGTCCCAGATCGTCGGGAGCGACTTCCCGGCCGATGCCCCGATGGTCGTACGGGCGCTGTGGGCGGCCCGGTCGAAGATCGGGGCACTGCTCCATTGGGACGGTGAGAATGCTGGCATCGGAGCCCGGGTGGAGTCGCTCAGGGATCGGCTCCCGAGCGATCTGCGGGACCTTCCTGGACCGCAGGTGCAGCCGTTCAGCTTCGTGTACCAGCTCCACGACGAATGGGTGGCGGAGCTGGCCAACAAGACCGTGCACGCCGTCATGCACATCGGCTGGGTCCCGGACGAGTCCGGCGGCTACCACGGCCAGATGGCGGTCCTCGTAAGGCCGAACGGCCCGCTCGGCGCCGCCTACATGGCTTTGATCAAGCCCTTCCGTCACCTCTTCGTCTATCCCGCGCTCCTGCGAGGGATCGAGCGTGGGTGGAAGTCGTCGACGCCCTGATCCGCAACTCCCGCGTTCCAATCAGCGCCGCGTCAAGTTCCCCGTTGATTGCCGTGCTCGGTCAGGGCGTACGTCCGAGAAGGCCGAGCAGCCGGTCCTGGTCGGAGGCGTCCGCTGGAACCTCGACCGCCGGACCGCAGACACCCCCCATGCGCAGGTTGTCGCCGAGGGCCTCTGCATCGGCCAGCACCCGCGCGACCTTAGCGGCTGGGAGTGTCTCGTCCTGACCACTCGCCCGTGCGACGTCCCAACCGTGGACCAGCAGGTCGAGGCCGAGGAACGTGTCGACCGTCTTCTCCAGGCTCGTACGCCCGAAGTAGCCGTCGTACTCGAGCGACGCGCGCGCAGGATCCTCGAGCAGGGCAGACGTCGCGTCCCGCAGCTCGGCCCAGGCCGCGACCGGATCGTCGTCGACAGAGCCTTTCAAGCTGATCTTCACGCCTACGGTCTCGGGCATTCCCTGGTTGGTCTCGATGACATGTCGTACGACGTCGCGGGTGGTCCAGTCCTCGCACGGCGACGGGTTGTCCCAGCCGTCGGGCGGGACCGCCTCCACGCGGCGGGTGAACTCGTCGGAGAGCCGGCGGTACCGTGCGCTGATCTCGGTCATGCCCCCACCCTAGGAACCTTCACTCCAAGGTCGGCCAGCCCTGCACCTCGCTCAGGTCGACACACGGGTGTCGCTGGGTACGTGTGCCTGCAGGAACTCGTGCACGCGCTGCCACAGCAGGTCGGAGGCGGCGGCGTCGTACTCCTCCGATCGGGACGGGTCGGTGAACAGGTGGCCGGATCCCGCGTACTCGTGGAACTCCAGCGGCGCACCGGACGCCCGCACGTCTCTCACCAGCTCGCTGACCCACGACTCCGTGCGGAACGGATCCGACGTGGCGAAGTGCAGCTGCACCGGCACGTAGCCCGGCCAGGAGTCGGCGCCGAGGTACGACAGCGGGAGAGCTCCCGAGAACAGCAGAGCACCCGCCACGTTGCGGTGCAGCGCGACATGCTCGGCCATGCCGGCGCCGTTGGAGAAGCCGGCAACCAGGAACCCGTCGGGCAGGTCTGCAGTGAGGTCGAGCGCGGAGCGCATGAGGGCCGGGAAGCCGATCTGCTCGACGTGCGATCCCGCCGAGACGTAGTCCGCAAAGGAGGTGCCGCCGTACTGGTCGATCACGTGCACCTCGTGACCTGCGTGGCGGAGCCGGTCGGCGGCGTCGGTGATGCCGGGCAGCACCCCGAGTGCGGAGTGGAAGACAGCGATTGTCGCCATGAAGGCCCCCTTTATTGAACGGTGTCCAATAACTGTATGCCGTACAGTTAAGCTATGGCAAGGCCGCGTGGTCCCGGGGAGAGGGCCGGTCTCGACACCGACCAGGTCCTGGCCGCGGCGCGTGACGTGCTCCGGGACAGCGGTGTCTCCGGCCTGAGCCTGCGTGCGGTCGCCCGCCGGCTCGGTGTCGCGCCGAACGCGATCTACAGCCACGTAGGGAGCAGGGACGAGCTGCTCGACGCGGTGCTCGACGACGTGCTGGCTGAGGTGCGGCTGCCGTTCGCGGGAGAGGTGGCTCGCGACCCGTTGGGCGCAGTCCGGGCGATCATGCTCGCCTCGTACGACGTGCTGCTGCGACACCCGGGTCTGATGCCCTCCTACCTCGACCGCCAGGGCTCCCGCGGCGTGCAGGCGCAGCAGCTCGGGGTGGTCACGCTGGAAGCGCTCGGGCGGGCGGGGCTCACCGAACCGGCCGCCCGCGAGGCGATGCGGGTGCTCATCGTCAACACGATCGGCTTCGCGGCCTTTTCGGCGCGGCCGACCGGATCGCCCCCCGGCGTGATGAGCGCCGTCGAGCTCCGAGCCAACTTCCTGCGCGGGCTGGACTGGTTGCTCGACGGCATCGCTCGCTGAGGAGATCGCCCGGCGGCCCGCCGGTGCCGAAGCGTGGGCCCGGGTGCTCAGGCGGCTCACGAGCGAATAGGTAACCGTCGGCGACCTTCGCTTGTCATTGCGCCGCAAACGGGACCGGCGGCGGAACGTCGGACAGCAGCCGTCGAGTGGTCTCAAGGCCCCAGCCGTCGAGGCCCCGCAGCCGGTCGCTCGAACCCCGCATCCCGCCGTACCGCTCGACGTGGCGAGCCCATTCCTCGCGGCGCTCGACGTCCGAGCGGGCGAGCAGGCAGTCGGGGTCGTTGACCCAGAACCGCCCGTGCTGCCAGGCCCGGGCGGCGCCGGTCATCGCGGCCGCCCGCTGGCTGGGGCCGGTCGGGTCGTGCGGCGCCGGCTCGAAGTGCGGCGCGACGTCCGGGCTGACCCGCATCGCGTCGACCAGCCCGACACTGGGGAAGATCGGGGCGCCGCAGCCGAGCAGGTACGAGTCGCCGATGGCGCTGCGGATCGTACGCAGGCCGTGGCGGTACGCAGCGTCCGGTGACGACCCGTCGTGCCGGGCGCCGTCGATCGCTCCCGCGTAGACGAAGTCGATCTTGAAGAAGTCGAAGCCGAACGAGTGCAACGTCGAGAACACCTCGTGCAGGTAGGCGTTCGCGTCGGGATGGGTTGCGTCGAGCGCATACACGTTCTGGTTCCAGTTGCTGCCGGCGTACCCACCCGGGACGAGCCAGTCCGGGTGCGTCGCGTACGTCTCGGAGCGCTCGCCGACGATGAAGGGCGCGACCCAGATGCCGGCGCTGCGGCCCGAGGTGCGGATGCGGTCGGCCAGGCCCTCGAGTGACGCGAAGCGGCCTGACAGGGTCAGCCAGTCGCCGATCTCGGTCTGGTAGCCGTCGTCGAGCTGCACGACGTCGATGGGCAGCTCGAGCTCATCCATCGCATCGAGATTCTCGAGCACGTCTGTCTCGGCGACCTTGGTCCAGTAGTAGTACCAGGAGCACCACAGCGTCGGGGCGGAGCGGATGCTCGTGACGCCTGAGGCGGCGGCGAAACCGTCGCCCCAACGGCCCAGCGCACCCTGAAGCCCGCCCGGCCCGCGGTCGACCACGTGGTCCACTGGTGCGTCCGCGGTGACGGCGACGTGACCGCCGTCGACCCGGGCATGGATCGACGGCACTGGGTCTGCACCGGCAGGCGCTGCGAAGACATGGATCGGGGCGTCGGCACCCTCCTGGACACAGAGCAGTCCCTCGCCGTGGAAACCCTCCTCGGGATGGCTGCGATCCGGTCGGTAGTTCATCGCGCGGATCGCCTCGGTGGCCGGGCGATGTGGCTTGTTGGTCAAGCCGTACGCCGTGGTCGGGCTCCAGGACTGCCAGCCGTGCTCGTACACCTGGGCGGTTGCGGCATCGACGGAGACCAGCGCCTCGGTCACCTGCTCGCCCAGTGAATAAGCCAGTGAATGAGCCAGTGAATGAGCCAGTGAATGAGCCGGTGAATGAGCCGGTGACTCAGGTTGGGGCTCACGTGGCGTCGTGGGCATCGTCTCTCCGTCCGGGGCGGTCGCGCGAAACCACGGTAAGCACCGCAGCCGCGCCCCGCGAGCGGGTGGCGGATGCAGCACGCTGGGGCCTAGCCGGCGGGACCGGCCTGGCTCATCGTTGCGTACCGGTCCGCCGCGGTCCGAACGGCGATCACGTAGCTGTCAGAGGCGTTGTACGCAAACACTGCCGCGGTCCAGCCCGCTCCGGTGCTGAGGTCGCCGCCGGCGGCGCACAGGTAGCGGGCGGCGGCGAGGGCTGCGTCATCGATGTCGAACGAGTCCCGCACGTCGTACCTACCGTGGTCGGACTCGACCCAGCCGATGCCGGCCAGCGTGGTCCACGACAGGTGACAGCCGGGATCGGTGAGCGCGGCCTGCAGCTGCGCCGCCCCGTACGCCGCCAGTGCAACCGCCGGCACGCCGACTGTCAGGCCGAGCTGCGCGGCCCAGCCGGACAGCGCGGCGACCAGTGGAGATGTGACAACGCCCCGCCCGCCGGTCGAGCCGGTGGCGACCTCCCCAGGAGCGTCGACCGCGTCTCCTGGCACCACTGGGGAATCGAAACCAGAGCCTGGGCCGACGGAGGGCAGGGCGAACGGCAGATCTGCCGGCGCGAGGGGCCCCGATCCGCCTGCCAGTCCGTCGAGGGTCGATGGAAGATCGCGGTCTCCAGCCTGCAGCGGTGTCCTGAACACGGTCCCCACCAGCGACGCCTGGACGCCGAGCAGGACCGTGACGGTGACGATGCCGCCGAGGACCAGCGCGAGCAACGAGGTGCGAGGAATCCCAGCGGCCGTAGAGTGCTTCGCCACTCAGCCGAAACGACCGTTGACGTAGTCCGACGTCCGCTCGTCCTGCGGTCGCTCGAACATGTCGGCGGTGGCACCGGACTCGACGATGTGGCCTGGAGTGTTCTCGGCCGCGAGGAAGAAGGCGCATCGATCCGAGACACGCTGTGCCTGCTGCATGTTGTGCGTCACGATCACGATGGTCACGTCATGGACGATCTCGCGGATCGTCTCCTCGATCCGCCTCGTCGAGGTGGGGTCCAGCGCCGAGCAGGGCTCGTCCATCAGCAGGACGTCGGGTTTGACGGCGAGCGATCTGGCGATGCAGAGCCGCTGCTGCTGGCCTCCGGACAGTGCGCCGCCCGGCGACCTCAGGCGGGACCGCACCTCGTTCCAGAGACCGGCGCGTTGCAGGCTCGACTCCACGAGCGCGTCCTTGTGCGCCGACTTGATGCCGGCGAGCTTCAGACCGCTGATGACGTTCTCGTAGATCGACATGGCAGGAAACGGATTGGGCTTCTGGAAGACCATGCCGATCCGTCGGCGAGTGGCGGTGACCCGTGCGCCTGGCGCGTAGATGTCGTCACCGTCGAGCAGCACCTCGCCCGCCAGTGACGCTATCGGGACGAGCTCGTGCATCCGGTTCAGGATCCGGAGGAAGGTCGACTTGCCGCAGCCTGACGGGCCGATCAGCGCTGTCACCTCGCCGCGTCCCATCGTCAACGACACGCGATCGAGCACCTTGTTCTCGCCGAACCATGCGGAGACGGCTATCGCTTGCAGCTGCGATCCGAGCGCCCGCTCGGTCGGCGCATCGACGATCTCCTGCACGGTCATCGGATCCGTCCCTTACATCGTGTTCGGCAGGAGCTGGGCGACGTTCTCGTAGACGTTCCACAGGACCGCGAGCAGCACAGGCGTGGTGATGACGTACGTCGGCCACCGCTCCCACCGCAGGTAGCCCCAGCTGGCAGCGGCGACAACCAGCAGCAGCACCTGCGACCACAGCATCAACGGCAGCGCGGCCGACGGATCACCGGCAAGGCCCTTCTCCGCCACTGCGATCGCGCCCGTGTCGGGCCGGCCAGGCTGCACCGGGGACGTCAGTTCTGCCGTCAACAGCAGGCTCTGCGTCGGCGCGAGCGGTGGACTTGCGGTGGACAGGGTGAGCGACGCGACCGCACCTGTCGGGGGCGGGATCGGGTCGAGACTGGTGCGCACGCCCGACACCGCGTACGTCGATCGAGCCTGGCCCGTGATCACGACGATCTCGTCGCCCGCGCGCAGCGCCGTCAGATCCCGGAACGGCGCGCCGTACAAGCCGCTGCGGCCAAGGATGACGGAGACGCCCGCCTGCCCGGGGAGCGGAGTGTCACGACGATGTCCGGGCCCGTTCATCAACGCACCGCTCGTCGTCCCCTCGACGACCACCTGCCGCAGGCCGAGACGCGGGATCTCGAGAATCGCGACCGGCGCTCCCGGAACGATGACGCCGTCCACCGGCGCCGTTGCGAGCCCCAGCTGGCCGGCCAGCTCGTCGTAGAGGTTCTCCTGGGTCCGACTCTGCTGGACAGGCGACAGCAGGATCAGGTACGCGCCGAAGCCGAGGAGCAGAAGTCCCAGCAGCGCCAGGGTGGTTGTCACCACGATCGCAGCTCGTGCTCCGGTGCTGGGCTCCCGGCGCTTCGTGCGCTCCCGGGTGACGGGAGCACCCGCGGTCGCGCGGCCAGTCGAGTGTCCAGTCGAGTGTGCAGTCGAGTGTCCAGTCGAGTGTCCTGCCGAGCGTCCTGGCGGTTCGCCGACGACATCGTTTGCGGTACGGCTCGTTGTCCGGTGCGGCCGGACAGCGTCGGCCGTCGTCGGCGCGGGCGCCGGCTGCTCGTCGATGATCGCGGTCAACCCGCTCCGCCTGTCGAACCGCTCAGCGGCCCACGCGTCCGGCTGGTCGGGGCAGCGCCCGCCGCCTGCCGCCCACCGGAGCCGCGCCGCCACGGCAATCGCGGCGTGGTGATCCCACCTCGTCCCAGCAGCCAGGACGCCAGCGCACCGACACCCGCCGCGACCAACCCCGCGACGAGCACCACCGGGAGGATCACGCCGATCCAGGCAGGGGTCTGCGCGGAGATCGGCCGGAACGGGCCGGCGGAGGCTGCCGCGGTGGTGGGTGTGACGCCCGCTGCCGCCGCGGACGGACCAGGAGGGATCGCACCTGGCACGGGTGCAGCTCCAGGCGCTGCCGGAGCGCCAGGCGCGGCTGCAGCCCCGCCGCCCGGCGGCACGGGCGCGACGCTGGGCGCCGACGTCGGGGTTGGTGTTGGCGTCGGAGTGGGGTCGGCGCCGTCCTGCGCGCGCACCGCGGCCGCAGCTGCCGCGGTCTGTGCGGCGAGGTCCGACTCGAGGGGAAGGAAGCCCAACGGCAGACCGCCGTAGAGCTGCCCGGTCTGCTGGCCCAGGCCGCCGGCGTAGTCCAGAATCCGTCCGATCGCCTCAGCCTTGTCTGCGTCCATCCCCGATGTCGGCACCATCGCGTAGTCGATGATCGTGAGCGGGTACGAGTCCGGTTTCGTCGAGTCGAAGTCCGGGCTCCGGGTGATGCTGTCCTCGTTGACGGTCATCTCGCTGACGGCCACAGCCATCGCGTCGCCGGTGGCCCCGACGTACGCACCACCGGCGTTCAACACGTCCGCCACCGGAAAGCGGTAGGCGGCGGCATTGGCGCTGTCGATGATCGCGACGAACGCCCGGCTGCCTGGAGGCTGGTATCCCTTGTTGTTGTTGCACTTCTCCGGCTTGGGCGGGACCTGCTGGTCGTAGATGTTCGTCGTTCCGGCGAAGCTGTTGCCCACCAGCTTGCGCGACACCGCATTGAGCCCCTGGATGAGCTGGAAGGCGTGCACCAGGTAGTCGTCGGGATCTCTGAGCTCGAAGGCGTCCACTGGATAGGGCGTCATCTCGGCGAACGTGGTGTTCAACGCCATGCCCCACTCGTCCTCCGTACCGCCGAGAAATGCCGCGGCGTCCGGATCGGCTGCGACGTAGCGGGTCAACTCGTACGTCAGGTCCGACCGGTCCGCCAGCAGCAGCGGCGTGCTGCACAGGTTGGGGTTCTCCGGCCAGTTCACGTCAGGGTTGAGCTCGAGGAACTCGGGGTCCGAGAACATCGTCGCGGGATTGCCCCTGGTGGCAGGGTTTCCGAGATCGGAGCCCTCCTCGCTCCACGACCCGTAGCCGTACGACTGCGTCACGAGCTTGGCGATCAGTCGCGGGTTCAAGCGCATCTCGGCGATAGCCAGACCTGTCGCAGGGTCGTCGACGCGAAACGCCACGACCACCGAGGACGTGGCGATCGGCGCGTACACGAACGGGCGGGTCTCCTCGTTGATCGCAGCCGGGTCGACCGGACGCACGGTCAACGCGACGTCGGTCAGCCCGTTGAGGAACGCGTTCCTGGACAGGTCCTCACCCTGTGACGTGTAGTCGAAGTCGACCGGCGTCGCGGCGGTGCAGGTGGCGGACTGCCACGACGTCAGCGCGCGCTCCGCCTTGGGCGACCCCAACAGCGCCACCTCGGCGTCACCCAGGCCGCAGCTCTCCGCGCTCGGCGCGAAGGAGATCGGCACGACGGCCCGATTCGCCCATGCCCAGGGCGCATCGATCGTGTTCCCGTAGATGCCCTCCTCGAACATGAGGCACTGCGCGGCGGGACCGTAGATCGTGGCGCATGCCGGGTAGTCGGGGTACGTGGAGTCCTCGCGGGTGTCGTCACCGTAGTTCGGCACGACGACGATCGAGCAGGCAACACCCTCCTCGCAGCCGAGGGTGACGCTCTCCCGTTTCGTCATCACCTCGATGTCGACCCCGGCGGTCCCGTCCGGCGCCGTCGCGATGTCGACGCGGTTGAACGGGCCGTCGGGATGGCCGAGGAAGTCGCTGGGGATCGGGTTGTCGCGCCCTGGATAGTCGTAGATCGCACTGCCGTAGCAGTCCTCAGGACCCGCCGGGTCCTCGCCGCGACACTGGTAGACGCGGACGGGGTAGCGCGTCATGTCATCCCGGAACAGCAGCGTCCCGTCCGGGTTGACGCTCGGCTTGAAGCCCTCCCAGCCGACGTGGATCACCTCGTTGACGAGGTTCGCCGTCTTCTCCACCGTCACCGAGCCACCCGCGGGCGCCTCGACCGTGACCTCCGAGTCGTCGGCGTACGCCGCGCCGGTCAGGCCGACGGCAGGAGACACCGCCAGCAGCATTGACCCCAACAGCAATGGGCCCAACAGCAACGAGGCCCGCTTGCGCCGGCGGGTGTGCTCCATGCAGATCCCTTCGAGAGCTTCTTGACGTCGGTGCAGCCGGCCTGAGATCGACACCGCCCGAGACGCCGACAGAGCTGTGAGCGCCCGCAGCTCAGTAGCCGCAGTCGTCACCCTTGAGCACACCGAAGCCGAACGCCTTGGTGATCTCGGTGTGGTCGCAGACGTACCCGTTCGTGCCGAAGATCTTCGAGACCGAGTTGTTGTCGAGATCTGCTGGCTTGAGGACGTTGAAGACGTCGCGCAGGAACGCCGCCGAGAAGTCGGCGTTGAGCTTGTCCTTCTTGACGGGCTTGGTGCCGTTGATGTTGCGAAGGTCGGCGCCTGCGCGTACGTCGTCGCCGATGCCGTTGCTCTGGGCGAGGTACTTCGCGATCGAGTAGGGGATGATCGCGTTCTTGCGGTCCGCGGCCGGCACCGCCTCGCCACTGTTCTCCTGCACGCTCTGGTCCACGCACGCGCCGGGGGTCGTCACACCGATCGCGGTGAGCCAGAAGGAGCGGGTGCCCGAGCCGGACTGCGGCAGGAAGGGCTCTATCGGCGCGTCCTTCCCACCGACCTCGTCCCAGTTGGTGACCGCGCACTCGAAGATGTCCTGCAACTGTTCGGTGCTGAGGTCGCCTGGCGCGTTGAACTTGTTGCCGCCGTCCTTCTTCGGGAACGCGGCCCAGGTGACGCCGTCGCGCGCGAAGGGCACGAACACGAGGTCGCCGTCGGTGGTCGGGTTCTTCACCCGCGAGGATCTGGCGTAGTCGATGCACTCCTCGCCGGAGGCTTCGTCCGCGAGGAGGGCGGTGATGCCGGCGCTCGAGCCGTTGGGCCGCGTGATCTCGTCGCACTTCTTGGAAGGTTTGATCGTGGCCGAGCCGGTGGCGTCCCAGCTCCACAGCTCGTTCTTCGGGTCGGTGGCGTTGTAGTTGGCGGCGAAGCCCGACGTCGCGAGGTCCCCGCTGTCGAGGCCCATGACGTCCTGCGTCGTGTCGGAGCCGACGCCGACGACGTCGGACTTGGCCGGGACGTTCGGCGGGTCGGTCGCGACCGCCGCTGCAGCGGGCAGCGCGCTCAACGTCGCGCCGAGCGCGGCCGCTGTCACTGACGCTGCCATCGTGGTTCGAAGCCGTGCGGTCATGGTGCCTCCTTGGTGTGGCGGTTGTTGCCGGTCCGTACGGTCGAGCGCCCGGGCGGCGCGGCGGCTGCCGCACCACCCGGGCCGGGTTGCGCTAGGTCATCGAGGTCTCCCGCGGTGGGTTCCCACCGGGGTGTGGGTCAGTAGCCGCATGCAGTGCCCTTGAGGGCGGCGAAACCGAATGTCTTGGTGATCTCGGGGTGCTTGCAGATGTAGCCGGTGGTCGAGAAGATCTTGGAGATGGACTTCTTGGTCAGGTCCGCCGGCTTGAGGACGTTGAACACGTCGCGGAGGTAGTTCGCCGGGAAGCTCGTGTTGAGCTTGTTGTTCACGACCGGCTTGATGCCGTCGATCTGCTTGAGCACGATGCCGTCGCGAAGGTCGTCGCCGATGCCGTTGGTCTGCGCGAGGTGCTTGGCGATCGAGTACGGGGCGATCGAGTTCGGCCGGTCGACAGCCGGGATGGCCTCGCCGCTGTTCTCCTGCACGCTCTGGTCCACGCAGGTGCCCGGCGTCGTCACGCCGATCGCGGTCAGCCAGAACGACCGGGTGCCGGAGCCGGACTGGGGAAGGAACGGCTTGATCGTGGCGTTCTTGCCGCCCACCTGGTTCCAGTTCGTGACCGTGCACTCATAGATGTCGTTGAGCTGAGCCGTCGTCAGCGTCACCGGGGCGTTGAACGTCGTGCCACCCTCGGCCCTGGGGAACGTCGCCCACGTCACGCCATCGCGAGCGAAGGGCACGAAGACGAGATCGCCGTCAGTCGCGGTGTTCTTGACACGCGAGGACCGGGCGTAGTCGATGCACTCGGCGCCGGTCGCCTCGTCGCTCAACAACGCGGTGATGCCCGCGCTCGACCCGTTGGGACGGGTGATCTCGGCGCAGGTCTCGGACGGGACGATCGTCGCGGAGCCCGTGGCGTCCCAGCTCCACAACTCCTGGTTCGGGTTCGTCGCGTTGTAGTTGGCGGCGAAACCCGACGTGGCCAGAGTGCCGGAGTCGAGGCCCATGACGTCCTGGGTGGTGTCGGATCCGACGCCCACGACGTTCGACTTGGGTGGGACGGTGGGCGGGTCGGTGGCAACCGACGCGAACGCGGGGTTCGCGCTGACCATGGCGGTGAGCGCTGCCGCCGCGATGACAGTGGCGAGCATCGGCCGGGTTCGTACGAGCATGCGTGTCTCCTGGGCTCGAGCGGACGGCCTCGGTTGCCGTCTCTTGGGATGGGCTCGAGACCCAGCCTCGCGAGCCCACGGTGAACACCACGAGCCATCGAGCGTGACGGCAAGGCGACGGATCGGCGTCGACTTCATGACGAGTTTCCGCTGTCGTTACTAGGGATCGTTGATCGGCGACGCCTGAGCAGCACCGCCATCAGGGGCGGGATCAGCACGGCGAGAAGAAGCTCCGCCGCCGTCAGGCCGTAGACGACGCGGGTCTGCGCCGACGCGTTGCGGAAGGCGCCGACGTCCTGCACGGAGGCGACTGCGACTCCCGTGTCGGTGCTGTCCCCGGCGAATGCGAGCCCGGTCTCGGGGTCGACGCCGGCACTTGCGGCCGCCGTCTGCTCGGCGGCTGCGGTGGCAGCATCGCCCGCTTCACCAGGTGCCGGCCCTGCCGTTTGAGCGCCCCCGCCGGATGCGGGGCCGGTCGGCGCGGTGGTCGCCCCCGGCGTCTCCGCGGGCGGCGTGCCCGCATCAGTGCAATTCGGCGCTGAGCCCGCCTTGTCGCACTCCGACGGGAAGGGCGCGTCTCGAAGCAGGACGTTGACGCCACCCTGGAACGTCGGGTTGTTGCATTCCGCGAGATCGCCGCCGGGCGGCTCGACGAAGCCCGGGATCCGCCGGACGACGTCGAAGCCGGCTTCCACCAGGTTGATCGGCAGCGGCGAATAGCCGAGCACCTCAGCCTTCTGCTGACCGCCGCAGAGGAAGTAGTTGACGAACGTCGAGAGCGACTTGCCCTTGTCGGCGTTCATCGGGGCGGCGGTCGTCGTGGGCACGATCATGTAGCTGTAGCTCGACAGCGGGTACGTCCGGGTGTCGGTGTTGTTGTAGACGCCGCTGAGCTCCTGGGTCAGGTCCTCCTTGATCGTGGCTGCGGTCAGGGCGACCGCGACATTGGCGGCCGTCGGCGCGGTGTAGTACCCACCGGCGTTCAGCACCTTGGCCACCGGGAAGCCCAGACCCAGCGCGTACGCGTACTCGACGTACGTGATGGCGCCCTCCCCGTAGCTCGCGGCGACGTAGTTGGCGACGCCGTTGGAGCCGCTCTGCGACGTGGAGCCGGGGAACTGCGGGTAGAACGAGGTGAGGCCGCATGGCGGTGTCAAACCCATGTACTGCTGGCAGAAGGCGTTCCACAGGTCGGGATGCTGCTTGGACATGTAGAGCGTGAACTGCGCCGACGTGCCCGAGCCGTCGGAACGTACAACCGGCTTGATCGCGATGTTGGGCAGCGCTTTGCCGTAGTCGGCGGTGATCTGGGGGTCGTTCCAGTTGGTGATGACGCCCGTGAAGATCTTGGTGACCGTGTCGCCGGACAGTCGCAGGTCCGTCACCCGTTGGCCGGCGACAGTCAGGTGGTACATGAACGACGTGCCGCCCGCGACGACGGGAAGGTAGGCAAACGGGCGGGTCGGGGTCTCTTCCGGCTGGAACGGGATCTCGGAGACGGCGTAGTCGACGGTGCCGAAGATGTACTGCTGGCGGCCGTTCGTCGATCCGGTGCTCTCGTAATTCACCTCGATGCCGAACTTGTCGACGTCCGTCGCCCACGCCCCGAGCGCGACCTGGCTCCAGGTGGACCCGGCGCCCGAGATCGAGACGTAGGCCTCGGCACGGGCAGAGCCGGGAGTGAACAGCAGGACAGCCGCCACCATCGTCAACAGTTGCAGCGTCCACGGCCCGCGAGCCGTCGCGCCACCAGCCCGTACGGCGTTGCGCTTCATCGGGCCACTCATCGCAGACCCGCCGCCGCCCGGCGGGTGGCCCGCCGCTGGGACCGACCGCTCTGCCCCGGGCCCGAACCACCGATGAGCCGCGCGCTGACGAACAGCACCATCACGATGACCAACAGGGCGAGAGCGGCGCCGTACGCGCGGGAGATCATGTCGGCCTGCGGGTACCGGACGAAGTTGAAGATGTAGAGCGGCAGCGACACCTGCGGTCCTTCGAGGGGATTGGCGTTCATGCTGTCGGTGAAGCCGGCGGTCAGCAGCACCGGCGCGGTCTCGCCCACGCCCCTGGCGACGCCGAGGATGACGGCGGTGACGAGGCTCGCGCGCGCGGTCGGCAGGACGACGAAGAGGACCGTCCGCCACTGGGGCGCGCCGAGGGCGTACGACGCCTCCCGGAGACCGCCGGGCACGAGCCGGAAGACGACCTCGGCGGTCCTGGTGATGATCGGCAGCATCATCACGCTGAGAGCCAGCGACGCGGCGAATCCGGTCTTCTGCATACCGAAGGTCAAGATCACGGACGCGAAGATGAAAAGTCCGGCGACGATGGAGGGAAGTGCGCTCATGGCGTCGACGACCGTGCGGACAAGCCGCGCGAGGCGCCCCTTCACCTCGTTGAGGTAGAGCCCGGTGGCGATGCCCAGCGGGACGGAGAACGCCGCCCCCAGCCCCACCTGCTCCAGGGTCCCGACCATGGCGTGCAGCGCTCCGCCACTCGTCAGCGGATCGAGCGGGCCCGTGCCGGCCATGGTCTGGGTGAAGAAGTTGGGCCGCAATGCCGTGTAGCCGCGGGCGATCGTGTACGAGATCACGAGAGCGAGCGAAACCACGACCAGCACACCGGCGCCGCTCACGAGCGCGGCCGCGAGCTGGTCCCTGACGGCGAGCCGGTTGCGCGTACGCAGCCAGACGATGCCGGTGTAGAGCGCCAGGAAGGTGACGTACCAGCAGAGCCAGAAGCCGATGACGCCGCTCGCCGGAAGGAGCCGTTGCAGCTCGAGCCACGTCAGCGCGACCGCGCTCACCATGGCACCCAGCACCGAGACGACGTCATCACCGCTGAAGCGTCGGGGTCGGAACCGCCGCTCCGGCTTGGAGCTGTCCCTGACCGGGATCTCGCGCGCGGTCGCAGCCGTGGCCGTCATCAGATCTCCGTCGATGCGCCGGAGCGGGAGCGGCTGACGATGACCGAGGCCGCCGTGTTGACGACGAGGGTCAACAGGAAGAGGACGAGCCCGGCGGCCATCAACGCAGACAAGCCGAACTCGTCCGAGTCGCCGTACCGCAGCGCGATGAGCGAGGAGATCGACGCGCCGCCGGTCTCGAGGATGTGGATGAGCCGCGACGGCGGCGCGAACAGAACCGAGATGATGAGGTAGACCGCGATGGTCTCACCCATCGCGCGACCCAATCCGAGCATGATCCCGCCGACGATCCCGCCCCGCCCGAACGGTAGGACGACGGTGCGGATCACTCCCCACCGCGTCGCCCCCAGGGCGATCGCGCCTTCCCGTTCACCGACAGGTGCCTGCGAGAAGACCTCCCGCATGATCGCGCAACAGATCGGGATGACCATCAACGCGACCACGACTCCGGCGATGAACGTCGAAGCGGCGTACGTCGGTGACGCGGTCTTGAACAGCGGCACAAAGGATGCATGGTCGGTGAGCCATCGGCTCAGGCTGACGATCCTCGGCTGGAGAAAGAAGAATCCCCATAACCCGTAGACGATGCTCGGCACCGCAGCCATCAGGTCGACCAGGGAGATCAGGACGCGGCGCGGGCGACCCGTGACGTACTCCGAGATGAACAGCGCCGCGCCGAGGGCCACCGGCACGGCGATCACCAGCGCCACGGCGGCGATGAGGACCGTGCCGGTCAGCACACCCGCGACCCCGAACACGTCCGCGTCGGTCTGCCACAGGAAGTCTGTGAAGAAGCTCCAGCCGGCTTGCCGCAGCGCCGATCCCGCCCGGAGCAGGAGGAACAGCCCTATCAGGCCCATGATCGCGAGAACGACGATCGCGGCGGTCAGAACCAAGCCCCGGAAGAAGCGGTCCGGGGCACTCAGCGCAGCTCGGCCGGCGCGGCGATTCTCGCCATCGGCAGCGTGCTGCGAGGCCGCGGTGTGACGCACTGTGTCGCTCCGCCCAAGGCTGAACCGCGCGGACCCCCGATGCCCAGCGCCTGACCTGGACAGCACAACGGAGCGAGGTGATACGAAGGCCTAGTTCAGATGAATGTCGGATGTCCGAACGGCGGACGGGCGGCGTCCACACCTCACCGCAGCATGGCGATGCCCAGCTCAGGGATCAAGACGCGCGTGGGACACATCGAGGGAGCGCCGAGGGCAAGACTGCTGCGGCTAGCACCGGGCCCGATAGGCAAGAATGCAACTATCCGTACATCGGCGTACACTCAGCGTGTGTCCGAACATGACGCCATACGAGCGCTGCTGCTGTCCCTTCACCCGCGTCCATCCAGGTTGGTAGTGAGCGATGGCGTCAGTGCGGGTGGTTGAGATCCTCGCGGGAGTGTCCGAGTCGAAGCGTGTCACGGAGGCTCCGACGCGTCTGGTCTTCGCATGCGCCGCAGCGCTCCCGGTCACCGGCGTGGGCCTGATGCTGATGACCGATCGAGGCCCGGCCGGAATGGTCGCTGCGAGCGACGGTCCGGCCGCAACCATGGAGGAGCTCCAGTTCACCCTCGGCGAGGGACCCTGCGTGGACTGCTCCAGGAGCAGTCGTCCGGTGCTGCAACCCGACTTGGCGCGCACGGGCCCGGGGCTGTGGCCGGCCTTCTCAAGTGGCGCTCTGGACGCCGGGATCCGCGCGATCTTCGCGTTCCCGGTGCAGGTCGGCGGCATACGTCTCGGTGTCCTCGATCTGTACCGCGACGTGGCTGGCGAGCTGACTGATGATGAGCTTGCCGAGGCGTTGTCTTTCGCCGACGCGGCGACGACGGTCCTGTTGGATCTTCAGGCCCGTGATGCCGACGGCGCTGGGTTCGAGTCGATCGAAGCTCTCCAGGACCGCGCCGAAGTGCATCAGGCCACTGGCGTCGCGGCCGTGCATGCCAACGTCTCACTTCCCGAGGCCTTGGTGTTGCTTCGGGCCCGCGCGTACGCCTCAGGACGTCCGATCCTCTCGGTGGCCCGCGACGTTCTCAGTGGCGCAGTCCGCCTTGTTGATGAAAGTCAGAAACGATGACACCTGATCTCCCTTGGTGCACCCCGCCGTGGGCACAAGCGAGTGGCGCCAGGTCCCGGGACGGAGCAGCACGTGGCTGACATGCAGCGGATGGCGCGGGTTTTCGTCGAGCTGGCGGACACCCTGGTCGCGGAGTTCGACATGATCGACTTCCTCCAGGGCCTCACCGAGAAGTGCGTCGAGGTGCTGGATGCCGACGCTGCCGGACTGATGCTGACCGACCAGCGCGGGCACATGCAGCTGCTGGCCTCCACCACGCCGCGGGCTCGGATGCTCGAGCTGTTCGAGTTGCAGGCCAATGAGGGACCCAGCCTGGAGTGCTTCTCGACCGGAGCCGCCATCACCAACATCGACCTGAGCGAGGCGAGACTCCGGTGGCCGGCGTTCACGGCAGCCGCGGCCAAATCCGGGTTCGGTGCCACCCACGCTCTCCCGATGCGTCTGCGCGGCCAGATCATCGGTGCGCTGAGCCTCTTCGCCGACCGGCAGGCCCGCCTGAGCGACGAT
>Ga0136634_10000270_pt1 | contig 25178 bp, 23 predicted proteins | sample AntDrymUQ8332106_2_FD_104654 | JGI IMG/M metagenome (GOLD analysis project Ga0136634, IMG submission 104654) | Polar desert sand microbial communities from Dry Valleys, Antarctica - metaG UQ833 (21.06) | ecosystem: Environmental > Terrestrial > Soil > Desert | place: Antarctica: Dry Valley... | reverse complement strand
GACGAGCTCAACACCACCCCACCCCACATCCCCGGCGACCACCGCCCCATCACCTACACCATCACCACAACCTGACCGACCTCAACTACAACCCACACCCAACTTCCGGAGGTCTGAGCCTGCGGTACATGGTCGTTCATGCCGCATCCAGCGTGGCGGCCACCTCGTACCCCGGCATGTGGCCACGTCGGTTCCAAACGGTCGGTTCTCACCCCGACATGTGTCCATGTCGGGGTGAGCGAGCCGACTCTGCGCGCGAGCAGGCTCGAGCTGGCGGCGGGTCAGACGAGGTCGGCGTCGTGTACGAGCAGCGCGACCTGGGTGCGGTTGCCCAGGTCCAGTTTGGTGAGGACGTGCGACACGTGTGCCTTGACGGTGGCCACGCTCATGGCCAGCTCGTCGGCGATCTCCGCGTTGGACCGGCCGCGGGCCACCGCGAGGGCGACGTCGTGCTCGCGCGGGCTCAGCGTGCGCAGGGTGGCGCGGGCCCGGTCGTAGGCACCGGCCTCGGCGGTCACCCGGTCCATCAACCGCCGGGTGACGTCGGGGGAGAGGACGGGATCGCCGGCGGCGACGCGCCGGATCGCCTCGACGATCTGCGCGGGCGCGGTGTCCTTGAGCAGGAATCCGCTGGCCCGGCGCGCCGCGCGCGCAGCACGTTCTCGTCGCTGTCGAAGGTGGTCAGCACGATGACCTCCGGGGGACGTGGGCGGGCGCGCAGCCGCCGGGTGGCGACGATCCCGTTCAGCCGCGGCATCCGCAGGTCCATCAGGACGACGTCGGGCGCGTGGGCGTCGACCACCGCGGAGACCTCGTCGCCGTCGCCGGCCTCGCCGGCCTCGCCGGCCTCGCCGGCCTCGCCGGCCTCGCCGACCACGCGGATGCCCTCGGCGCCGTCGAGCATCATCGTGAGTGCTCCGCGGACCAGCGGATCGTCATCGACGACGAGCACCCGCACGTCGTGGTTCACCGTGGCCAGGGTAGTGCGGCGTGCAGCCGGAACTCCCCGTCGGCGCTCACCCCGTGGTCGAGTTGGCCACCGGCCAGCTGCGCCCGCTCGGCCAGCCCGACGAGCCCGGCTCCGGTGCCGGGTGCGGTCGGGTCCGGTGGCCCGTCGGGCAGCCGGTTGCGGATGTCGATCACGAGCCCGGTGCCGGGGCCGCCGTCGAGCTGTACCCGGACGGGTTGGCCCGGGGCGTGCTTGCGGGCGTTGGTCAGCCCCTCCTGCACGATGCGGTAGGCAGCGCGCCCGGACGCGGCCGGTACGGCAGCGGGGTCGGTGACCCGCTCGTCGAGTTGCACGCAGATGCCCGCGGCCCGGGACTCCTCGATCAGCGCGGGCAGGTCGGTCAGCACCGGCTGCGGATGTTCCGTACCGGGCTCCAAGCCGTCGGCGCGCAGCACCCCGATGACCTCCCGCAGCTCCTCCAGCGTCTGGTGCACGCCCGTCCGCACGACACCCGCGGCGCGGGCCAGCTGCTCGGGCGGGGCGTCGGTCCGGTACTCCAGCGCGCCCGCGGACATCGCCACCAGGGAGAGCCGGTGGGCGAGCACGTCGTGCATCTCCCGGGCGATCAGGGTGCGCTCGTGCGTTCGGGCCGCCGCCACCCGCCGGGCCTGCTCGGCCTCGGTGCGCCGGGCCCGCTCGCGCAGCGACGCGACCAGCGCCCGGTTCGCCCTGGCCAGCGCGCCCCAGGCGACCAGCGCCGCGTGCGCGACGGCGGCCAGGACCAGCCACCATCCGTAGGACAGCCCGAGGGTCGGCCGCAGCAGGCCTTGGACGGCGTGCGCGGCGACACCGGCCAGCCCGATCCCGACGGCCACCGCGAACGGCCGTCGCTGCGCCACCACCAGCGTGCCGGCGGTGGCGGGTGGGGTCGCGGCGGGGGACAACGCCGCCAGCACCGCGAGCGCGACCGCTCCCACCACCGGCCACCGCAGCAGCACCGGCAGCAACGCGCAGGCGACCACGCCGAGCGCGACGTCCAGCCCGAACGGCCCGTCGTTCCGGTTCACGCCGTACCGGCCCAGGAGCGTCGCCGCGACGAGGCCGCCCACGCCGACGACGATCCCGGCGGTCACCACACCGGTCGGCAGTGACCTCCGCCGTCCTGGCTCGGGCTCTACGGGATCGTCGGGCCGTTCCACGGCGCCGAGCGTAGGTCGGTGCTCAGGGTGGCGACATCGACCAAAGTCGAACCCGGCCGCGATCGAGGACGGACCCGGGTAGGCCGGGGAACCGATGCCGCAGGCGGCTCCGACCGGCGACGCTTCCCGCGTGTCCGTTCCGAACCGTCACCGCCCCGGCCGCCGCGCGGTCGCGATCCTGCTCGTCGACATCGCGGCTCCGGTCGTCCTCTACTACGTGTTGCACGCCCGCGGCGTGGACGACGTCGTCGCGCTGGCCGCCGGGGCGGTGCCGCCCGCGGTCAGCACCGCCGTCACGGCGATCCGGAACCGTCGGATCGAGCCGGTCGCGCTGGTCGTGCTCGTCACCATGGCGCTCGGGCTGCTCGCCTCGCTGGTCACCGGCGGCCCGCGCGAGCTCCTGGTGCGGGGAGCGTGGCTGAGCGCTCCGTTCGGACTGTGGACCCTGGCCAGCCTGCTGCGCGCCAAGCCGATCTGCTACCTGACCACCCGGGCGCTGCTGGCGCACCGGGCCGAGGCGATGGACGAGCGGTGGGAGACCGACCCGCGGTTCCGCCGAGCCTGGCGCGCGATCACCGTGATGTGGGGCGTGGTGATGCTCGCCGACAGCGGGCTGCGCGTGCTGATGGCCTACACGCTGCCCGTCCCCGCCGTACCGGTCCTCGACACCGCGCTGACCGTCGCGACCCTCGCCGTCCTGCAGCTCCCCACCCACCTGCTGCTGCACCGGTCCGGTGCCTGGGACCTGCTGTTCCGGCCCCACCTGGCCCGCTCCGCCCATACATGAGATCAGGTGTTGGGCTACGGGTCAGATCGTGAAGACGGTCAGCTGGGGATCGAGGGTGCGCAGGTCGTCGGGATCGGATGTGAGCACCGGCCAGCCGCGGGTGCGGGCGATGAGCGCGATGTGCGCGTCGACAGGGTCGCTCGTGCCGGTGACACCGAGGAGGGTGCCGACGACGCGAGCCTGCGAGTCCGTGAGGTCCACGACCTCGGTCCGGCGGAGCAGGAAGGCCAGCTCGACCTGACGGCGGGCGCCACCCCGCCATACCTGAGCGACGACACCTGCCGACGTGACCAGCGGGGGGCTCTCCCGGCGAATTCGGTCGACGAGCATGCGCATGGTCGGGTCCGCACGTTCGAGGGCGATGAACGCGCCCGCGTCGAGCACGGCGCCACTGATGATCATGACGCGCCGGAGTCCTCCGCGCGCTTCGTGAAGATCTGTTCGAAGAGTTCGTCGGCCCGTCGCCTTGCCTCCGCGCTCGACGGGTTCGCCTCGATCGACTCGCGGAAGAGCCGTTCCAGCTCCGCGTCCTCGGCGAGGTACTCCTCGATGACCTTCACGACCCAGCCCGACACCGTGCCCGAGCCCGCCGCCTTCTTGATCTGCCCGGCCAGCTCCTCGGGAACGCTCAACGTGATCCGCACAGCTGCCATAACATCACCATAACATCACCGGTGGGACAACATTCACCACGCGGCGGTTCGTGACTGCTTGCCCGGCTACGACGACCGCTCAGCTGTCGGCAAGCTAACAGCCCGGGGGTTCGACGGTTCTCCAGCAGTACGCTCGTACCGGATGCTGGGAGTAGTAAGAGGAGCACCCGTGGCGAAGATCAAGGTCGAGGGTACCGTCGTCGAGCTCGACGGCGACGAGATGACCCGGATCATCTGGCAGCTCATCAAGGACAAGCTGATCCACCCCTACCTCGACGTCCCCCTGGAGTACTACGACCTGGGCATCGAGTCCCGGGACGCGACCGACGACCAGATCACGCTCGACGCCGCTGAGGCCATCAAGCGCCACGGCGTCGGGATCAAGTGTGCGACGATCACCCCGGACGAGGCGCGCGTCGTGGAGTTCGGGCTGAAGAAGATGTGGCTGTCCCCGAACGGGACGATCCGCAACGTCCTCGGTGGCGCGATCTTCCGTGAGCCGATCATCATCTCGAACATCCCGCGGCTGGTGCCGGGCTGGACCGAGCCGATCGTCATCGGCCGGCACGCCTTCGGCGACCAGTACCGCGCTACCGACTTCCGCTTCCCCGGCGAGGGCACGCTGACGGTCACCTTCACCCCGGCCGACGGCTCCGCGCCGATCGAGCACGAGGTGTTCCAGGCGCCCGGCTCCGGCGTCGCGATGACGATGTACAACCTCGACGACTCGATCCGCGACTTCGCGCGCGCGTCGATGAACTACGCCCTGAACCGGGGCTACCCGGTGTACCTGTCCACCAAGAACACGATCCTCAAGGCCTACGACGGCCGGTTCAAGGACCTGTTCGCCGAGGTCTTCGCGACCGAGTTCGCCGACCGGTTCGCCGCCGCCGGCCTCACCTACGAGCACCGGCTCATCGACGACATGGTCGCCAGCTCGCTCAAGTGGTCGGGTGGCTACCTCTGGGCCTGCAAGAACTACGACGGCGACGTGCAGTCCGACAGCGTCGCGCAGGGCTTCGGCTCGCTCGGCCTCATGACCAGCGTGCTGCTGACCCCGGACGGCAAGATCATGGAGGCGGAGGCCGCGCACGGCACCGTCACCCGGCACTATCGTCACCACCAGGCTGGCAGGCCGACCTCGACCAACCCGATCGCGTCGATCTACGCCTGGACGCGCGGGCTCGCCCACCGCGGCATGCTCGACTCGAACCAGGAGCTGGTCGGTTTCGCCGAAGTTCTCGAGAACGTCGTGATCACGACGGTCGAGAGCGGTAGGATGACCAAGGATCTGGCGCTGTTGATCAGCAGGGACGCCCCGTTCCAGACGACGGAGGAGTTCCTGACGACCCTCGACGAGAACCTGCGGAAGGCCCTCGCCTGACCTCTCCGGGCACCGGTCTCCGCTACCGTAGGCAGGCTGACCTCACGTCCCTGGAGGCCCGGACCGATGGCCAAGATCAAGGTTCCGAAACTGAACGCGTCGACGTTCCGGAGTTGGGCGTTCGTGCTGGTTGCTGGCGTGATCCTCGCGATCCTCGCCCTCATCGACCGCGGCGGCCTCGACGAGGTCCAGTCGGCCACGGACGCGGCCATCGGGTGCCGGCTGGAGGTGACTGACGATCAGGCGAACGTGCGTTCGGGCCCCAGCCAGGATTCCGCGCTGCTGCAGACGCTGGTCCGCGGTGATCAGGTGGACGGCACCCGCGTGGTCACCGACGGGTTCCGCGAGCTCTCCGACGGTCGCTGGGCGGCAGACCAGTACCTCACCCCGCTGCCGGGGACCAACTGCGGGTGAGAGACGGTGCTGCGGTGCGCACGGTCAGCTCGGTCAACGTCAACGGGATCCGGGCGGCTGCGGCGAAGGGGCTCGCCACCTGGCTGGCCGGCACCACTGCTGACGTCGTCTGCCTGCAGGAGACCCGCGCACAGCCCGAGGAGATCCCCGCCGACCTGCTCGACGGCTGGCACCTCAGCTACGCCCCGTGCGAGCACGCGCGCGGTCGCAACGGCGTCGGCGTGCTGACCCGGGAGGAACCCGACGCCGTCCGCGTGGGGATCGACGCGGTGGAGTTCGACGGTGCCGGTCGCTACCTCGAGGTCGACCTGCCCGGCGTGACCGTCGCCTCGCTGTACCTGCCCAACGGCACCGTCGGCACCCCCAGACAGGACGAGAAGGACCGCTTCTGCGCGCTGTTCGCCCCCTACCTGGCGCAGTGCCGGGAGAAGGCGGCCGCCGAGGACCGCGAGGTGCTGGTCTGCGGCGACTGGAACATCGCGCCCACCGAGGCCGACATCCGCAACTGGCGCGGCAACGTCAAGAACTCCGGGTTCCTGCCGCACGAGCGCGCGTGGCTGGCCGAGCTGTTCGCGGCCGGCTGGGTGGACGTCGTGCGGGCGCTGCACCCCGGCGTCGACGGGCCGTACTCGTGGTGGTCCTACCGGGGCCGGGCGTTCGACAACGACGTGGGCTGGCGCATCGACCACCACCTCGCGACGCCCGGGCTGGCGGCGCGGGCCGTCTCCGCGGTGGTGGAACGTGCGCCCAGCCACGGCGCGCGGTGGTCGGATCACGCGCCGGTGACCGTCGGCTACATGGCATGAACCCGGCGGCCAGGCCGACGCGGGTCATCGGTGGCCGCTACGTCGTCCTGGCCGCGCTCGGGCGCGGCGGCATGGGCGTCGTGTGGCGCGCCGAGGACCGGGTGATGGGCCGCCAGGTTGCGGTCAAGGAGCTGCGCCTGCCCGCGGGGTTCTGCCCCGAGTCGCGGCGGCTGTTCCGCGAACGGCTGCTGCGGGAGGCCCGCACCGCCGGGCGGCTCGACGACCCCGGCATCGTCACCGTGTACGACGTGGTGACCGACGACGGAGTGGACCACATCGTCATGGAGCTGGTCGAGGCGCCCACGCTCGCCGCCGTGGTAGCGACCTCGGGCCCGCTCGACGAATGCGCGGCCACCGCCGCCGCGGGGCAGCTGCTGGCCGCGCTGCGCACCGCGCACGACAACGGCGTGGTGCACCGCGACGTGCGGCCCAGCAACGTGATGCTCGGCCCGTGCGGGCGCGTCACGCTCACCGACTTCGCCATCGCCCAGGCCGCCGACGACCCGCAGCTGGCCACGACCGGCTTGCTCGTCGGCTCGCCCGGGTACATGGCCCCGGAGCGGCTGGAGGGCGAGCCGGCCACGCCCGCGTCGGACCTGTGGGCGCTGGGCGCCACGCTGTTCCACGCCGTGCAGGGCGCTGGCCCCTTCGCCCGGGAGACCACCGCCGCCACGATCTCCGCGGTGCTGCACGCCGAGGTGCCGCCCACGCGCACTCGTGGGCCGCTGGGCTCGGTGATCGCCGGGCTGCTGCAGCGCGCGCCGCAGGCCCGGCTCAGTGGGGTGCAAGCCGCCGCACTGCTGGCCGCCCAGGACACCGCCCCGCTCGCCTCCGCCTCTGCGTCCGGAGAGGCGACGGCCGCGCCGACCGTGCCGCGTCGGCGGCGCCGGGTGTGGCTGGCCGCGGCGCTGGTGGTGGGGCTGGCCGCGGGGCTCGTCGGCGGGTTCGTGCTGCCCCGGCTGGGCGAGCGGCAGGTGCCGGCGCTCAGCTACGGCGACGGCGGCGACCTGCCGGTCGTCGACGTCTCGGTCGGCTCCTGCCTGCAGGGTCCGCTGACCGCCGGGCAACAGTTCCCCGCCGGCTCCACCGTGAGCTGCACGACCCCGCACGACCTGGAGGTCTTCCGGACGCTCGACCCGTTCGACCCCGGGCTATCAGCGCCCTACCCCGGCCGCGAACAGCTCACCACGTACGCGACGGTGGCCTGCACGCTCGTCTTCGAGTCCGACCTGATCGATGGCGCGGACAAGGATCGCCTGCAGGTGGCCGTACTCGTCCCGTCCCAGCCGTCGTTCGAGGCCGACACCGGCCGCGACGTGATCTGTCTACTACGCACCGCCGACGGTAGCCCACTCACCGGCACCAGGATCGCGGAGGCCCCGCGTTGAGCGCACGTAGGCAGGCAAGAGCAACGATTAGATCAAGGAGGCGGGAGCGTGACCGAGTGGCACACCTGGGACGAGGTCTCAGGCGAGTTGGCCGACGCGCTCGGTAGCAGCGAGGAGCGAGGGCAGCGGGTCGATCAGCTGCGTCGCGAACTGGCGTTACGGCGTCTTGTCGAGCTACGCAAGCGGGCTGGTCCCAGTGGCGAATGAGGGTCCACCTGGTCAGCTCGCCCACGGCGACGAAGGTGATTGCGAAGGACCGAGCAGTGACCTGGCGGTTCAGTGAGGTAGGTACTCGTTCTCTCAGATCGCCGAGCGACGTCGGGTGTCGAGGACGCCGAAGCTCACGCGACGTAAACACCGATTCCGGTCTTGACGGTGTAAATTCGCGTGGTCGGACATCTCGTTTCGCTGGTCCAACGTGACGCTGTTCCGCAGAAACTCGGAAGAGTCTCCATCTTCCGAGCCAGGAGGGCAGCGACGTGCTCGGCCGGCTGACGCAGGGCCAGGTCAGGGTCAGCTGGGTGCGCAGCTCGCCACGCGCCTGCAGGTACAGGGGACGTCTCATGAGAGCCTGTGTTGTTGGGGCAGGACCTGCGGGGATCGTCAGTGCGAAGGTGTTGCTGGAGGACGGCTTCAACGTCACGGTTTTTGACAAGTACCCGCGGGTCGGCGGGATCTGGTCTCCAGGGGGTTGCTACGACGGGCTGCACAACCAGTCCGCGCGCCGCCTCTTTGAGTTCGCGGACCTGCCCAACCGCCTGCATCTGGCCAGCGCGGTGGACACCCAGCGCTATCTGGAGAACTACGCCGAGACCTTCGGTGTCCTGCACCGCCTCCGACCCGCCACCGAGGTGATCTCCATCCGGCCGGTGGAAGGACCTGGCCGGATGGGCGCCTGCGGCTGGTTGATCGACTCTCGGACCGCCGGAGACACGGCGGCGCCGGTTCACAGCGAGTCATTCGACTATGTCGTTGTCGCCAGCGGGGCGCATCATCATGTCCAGCTGCCCGAACTACCCGGGCGTGAGTTGTTCAGCGGGACGGTGCTGCACTCCAACGAGGTACGGGCCGGGCTGTTCGCCGGTCGGCGCGTGGTCGTCGTGGGCGGCGGCAAGTCCGCAATGGACCTGATCACCCGCGCCGCGCACGAGGCGACCTCGGCCACCATCGTGCAGCGCACAGTGAACTGGATGATCCCCGAACGGCTCCTGCTCGGCCTGGTCGGCTACAAGTGGATCTTGCTTACTCGGTTCGGCGAGGCACTCCTGCCCCGCTACCACGCTTCGGCCTGCATCCGCCCGATCGACCGCCTCGACGAGCGGGTCAAGCGAGCTCTGTGGTGGCTCATCACCCGCGACATACTGATCACCACGGGGTTGTACCGGCTGCCGAGGCGGCTGCGGCCCGCTCACACGCTGCCCTTCCACTTGACCCACACGGGAGTCATGCCACGCGGTTACGCACGAGCCGTCCGCCGCGGCCTGATCGACCCCAAGATCAATGCCGTCCGGGCGTACACCGGCAAGGGGCTGCGGCTGATGACCGGAGAGGAAGTGACGGCGGATGTCATCGTCTTCGCCACCGGTCACCACAAGATCTTCCCGTTCCTTGATTCGAGGGTTCAGGTACACGATCCTGCCGGGCGGCTGCGCCTCTATCGAGGCATCGTGCCGCCCAGCGCTGACCGGTTGGGGTTCGTCGGCTTCCGGCAGGTTTTCAACAACATCATGGGCGTAGAAATCACGGCGCATTGGCTGGCCGCCTACTTTCAGGCGGCCCTGCGCAGTACCCCGACCGAGCAGGAGATGCAGGAGGCCATCAATGCTCGCCTGGCCTGGCAGGAACAGGTGTTGCCAGGCTCCCAGGGCTACGACTTCGGCGCCTACGACATCCACTGCGCGGACGAACTACTGCACGACATGGGGTTGCCATCTCGTCGGGCCGGGAATCTGCTGGCCGAGTACCTGCTGCCAGGCGGAGTTGCACATCGCTACACGGGTCTGACAGCCCAACGTCGAGGCGCAAAATAACCAGGTGGACAGGAATGCCACCCGTCATAAGCTCTCGACAGAGGCACGGAATTACTGAGCCAGGATCCACCGATCGTGTTTAGTTAATCGTTTTTTGGGAGGCGCGGGCATGGGATGCCCCCCGGCCAGCACGACCGCGGTGCCTCGACGAGCTCGGGCTCGTGCTCGATTCCCTCGCTGACCTGCCTGCCGGTAGTGTCTGTGCCGACATGTCCATCGCCCGCGGCCTGGACTACTACACGAGCACGGTCTACGAGGCCAAGTTCCTCGACTGGCCGTCCTACGGCAGCATCTGCGCCGGTGGTCGCTACGAGAACCTCGCCGGCAGCTTCATCCGCCGTGCTCTGCCCGGAGTCGGTCTGTCGATCGGACTGACCAGGATCTTCGCCAAGTTGCTGAAAGAGGGCCTGCTGCCTGTCGGGCCCAGCTGCCCCAGCGACGTTCTGGTTGTGGTGCCTAGCGACGAACGCCGTGCCCACGCGGCGACCACGGCCGCGCAGCTGCGTGGTCGCGGATATAATGTCGAGCTGTACCACCAGCCGGACAAGGTCGGCAAGCAGATGCGCTACGCCTCCCGCAAGCATATCCCGTTCGTGTGGTTCCCACCGTTCGACGACGAGAAGCCGCACGAGGTCAAGGACCTGGCCACCGCTCACCAAGCCGTTGCCGACCCGGCCACCTGGCAGCCGCCCGCTGGCACCTCGACCTCGGCCTCTGGCGCCAACAGCTGAGCCAGCGATGGCCGACGAGGACCGGCACCTCGACCTTCCCCGTGGCTTCCACGACTGCGACCCCGACACCGCGGCCGCCTACCAGGCGCTGCGCAGTGACTGGTTCGCAGCGTGCGCGCTGGCCGGGTACCAACCGGTCGAGGTGCCGCCCGTCGGGTTTCGTGACACCTTCACCCACGGCCACCACGCAGCGGGCAACCGGCTCTACCCTTTGACCGACCGCTGTGGCCGGCAGCTTGCCCTGGTCTCGGACAGTCTGCCGGCCCTCCTGCGCCTCGCACGCGCTCGGCGGCTACCCGCACAGCGGCTCAGCTACTGCTGTCCGGTTTTCCGTTACGTTCGTCGGCCGCGCCGTTACTTTCACCAACTCGGCCTGATGGAAGTCGCCTCAGGACCGGCCGACCTGGCGGCTCAGCACCGGTCAGTGCGACGACTAGCCCGGATCATGGCGACGTTCCTCGTTCCGCGTCTGCCGGTGCGCTTCACGGTGACCGACCCGGGATTGTGGCGCGAGGTGATCGGTTTCGCTCAGATCCGAGAGCCGGCGGCGTTGTTGAATGAGATCCGACGCCACCTACCCAGCCAACGGGCCGCGCTGCTGCGTGCCGCCGGCTACCCAGCCGTCAGCGTTCGGCTCGCGCAGGTACTCGCCGACTCACCCGACTGGGACGGCCAGGACATCAACTGTGTCCTCCCAGAGTGCCCAAGCTCCCTGCGGGAGCGGCTGCGCAGCGCCCGTCTCTTGGCCGGGGCGATCAGGGATTGCGGCGCAACCGCCGACGTCGACCTCACCGAGCTCCACGCCAGCGAGTTCCACAACGGCCCGGCGTTCCAGATCAAGCCTGAGCAGGGACGGCTTCTCGGCGACGGCGGCACCTACGACGCCTTCGCCGCCGCCTTCCTCGGCACCGAGACAGCCGCGTACAGCGCCATCGTCGGCTTGGAACGCCTCGTTGACCTCCAAGGCCAGATACGAACATCCACCGCGGCGGATGTCGCCGTCATCGCCCACCCGGACACCGCCAGCACCGCCCACGCTGACACGCTGACCGACCTCTTGCGTAGCCTCGACATCCGGGTCTGGGACCTTGTCCAGACCCACCGGCTTGACCGCCACCTCCGGGACCTCGCCGCACTGGGTATCCCGTTCGTCGTGGTGATCGGCGAACGGGAACTTCACGCCGAGGTCTACATCGTGCGCAATGCCACCGGCGGGCTTCATGAGGTCCCCCAACGCCACTTGTCCTCCTGGCTCACTGAACCCCCGAGTGTTCCTCGACCCGCAACAGCTCGACGTGCAGCCCGATAGGGACGAGCCGAGCTGTTCGTCGGCGGCCGCGGCGTTCGTTGTCGCTGCGTATCTGCCCGAGGTGGCCCGGATTGCGGTCGGCACCGGCAACGGAGCGCACCTGCGCGAGCTCGTCGATGCGACCGCGCTGCCGGTCAGCACCGCCCAGGTGGTCCCCTATCGGGCGCTGCTCGATCAGCGCCAGCAGCCACTGCCGCTCTCGAGCGGACCCGTTCGGCCAGGGCGGGCATCGCGAGCGAGGCCCGCCACAGCGTCGCGGCATCGAGCCCGCGCGGCGCGCGGCCCCAGTCCTCCCAGTCCAACACCCAGCACACCGGTGCGGTCAGGTTCGCCCAGTTCAGGTCCCCGTGCGCCGGTACCCAGTGTTCGACCGTCGTGTCCACCCGTTGGCCGAACGCGCCCGCGATCGCGGCGGTCAGCCGGTCCTGGGTCATCAGCTCGGTGTGCACCGTCGACACCCGTGTCGTCGATGTCGCGGTAAGCGCGTCCAGCGACGCGTTCAGGCGCTCCCACCACCGGTCGTCCAGCATCGGGTCGACGGTCAGCGTCCCGCCGGGCTTGATCGGGGCGTCGGGGACCAGGCTGGTCTCGTCGGCGCGCCACTGCACCCCGAGTTCCGTGTCGTCCCATGTGAGGCTCGCGTGCCAGACCGGCTTCGCGATCCCCTCGAGCGCGGCAGCGGCCTCCACACCGTTGCCCTGCCCGAACAGCTTCGCCACCGGTCGGGCCTCGACCCGCACCCAGGTGTCGCGTTCGGTGACCGTGCCCACCGAACGTCGCTTGCGCACCGCCGACCCTCGATCGAGCCGCACCTGCAACGCTGCCTCGACCCGACCCAGAGCCCGCTCCACCAGCATCGTGCCGCGATCCGACCTCAGGTCTACCGGCGGCGACGCGACCAGCGACGACACCGTGCTCATGAGAACCTCTCGCCGATAACCAGCGTAGGTGCCGCCCGGCGTAAGTCGGGCCTACAACCGCTGCACCCGAAGGCAACCTCCCGAGCCTACCGACATGAGTTCTGTAACCACCGCGCAGGCGACGTCACAAGCCGCTGAGGCGACTTGGCTGGGCAGCCGTGCTGCGGTGTGCTGCGGCAGCGCTGCCGGGACGGCGCCAACGACCCGTGCGGGAGCCGCGACCAGTGCTCGTCGACGTGCCCCCTGCTCGGGTCATCAACCCGGCTTTCGGCGTGGCCGAGGCGCTGCTCGGGCGGGGATCCGGACTCGCGGCAGGGCGTCGTGCAGATCTACGACGCGGAGCGGGACACCCGCGGGTACCCGAGACGTGCTGTGCACCCTGGGCTATCGGTTCTTCCTGCGCGAGGATCGGCTGCACATGCACACCACCATGCGCAGCCAGGATCTGTAGTGGGCTTCCCGTACGACATCTTCACCACGACGCTGACTGAGCTGATGGCCGGGTGGCTCGGGTGTCGGTCGGCGAGTACCACCATCACGTGGACTCCCTAGCCTTACGCTATGTCATGAGCGACACTGAGGGGCTTCCCATGCCCACCGGTGGGCGGCGTGTCCGCCTGCTGGTCGCGGCGAGCGAGTTCGGGTGGGGCAGTGCTGGCAAGCTCCGCCTGGTCCTGGATCGACTTCCCGAGTTCGACCCCGTCGTTATCGGCTCCGAGCTGGGTCGCGAACTGCTGGTCGGGTACGACACCGCGATTCGTGACACGCCGCGAACGGTGGACGAGGCGATCCGAATCCTCGACGACCTCAGTGTGGAAGCGGCGTTCGTCGTAGGTGAACCGGTGCTGGCCGAGCGGCTTGTCGCGGCCGGTTGTCGTGTGGTCTTCCTGGACAGTCTGCCGTTCCTGTGGACCGCGAACGACCCTGTGGCGGTCAACGTAGACACCTACTGCGCGCAGCGCTGCGTGCCGGTACCTGCGTGGGACGTCTTGCTCAAGACCAGGAGGCTGGTGTGGGTCGACAGCGTCGTCCCGTCCGACGGCGCTGGTCGATTCGATCCGACGGGCGACGGCGTGCGCAGTGGCGTGCTGGTCAACGTAGGCGGACTGCACAGCCCGTTCTCGGGCACGACCGGCCATAGTTACCTGCGAGCGTTGCTGCCGCCAGTGCTTCGCGCAGTGCGCGACTGCGGTCTCCCGGTCGCCGCCGTCTGCGGGAATATCGACGCCGAACAAGCTGAGTGGTTGCGCACGCAGGCCAGCGACGGGGTGCACGTCGGCGTCCTGCCGCCAGCCGCGTTCGAGGCAGCCCTGCGCTCGGTGAGCCTGGTGCTCACCTCGCCTGGCAGCACGATCCTGTTGCAGGCGAACCACTGCGCGACCCCGGTCATCATCCTTCCTCCGCAGAACCTCAGCCAGGTGATCAACGCTGAGTGGTTCGGACAGGACGGGTCGCGGACGTCGGTGGCGTGGCCGAGTTCGGTGCTGGATCTCGAGGAGTTCGCGCTGGTCCGCGGTCGGGGCGAGGAAGCCGCAGTGAACCATCTGTACGCGGCTGTCACCCGTGCGGAGGGAGATCCAGCTGTGGCCGACGAGCTGTACCGCCGCACCGCGCGCGTCCTCGCTGAACGGAACAACCTACCCGCCCGCAGGCCGCACCTGGACCGGCTCGGTGACCGAGGCGCCGAACAGGTCGCGTACGAGGTGCGGAGGATGGCGCGGGTCGGGCGGAGCCGCGTGCCGGTCGATCTCTCGCCTCGCCTGCGCATCTACGTCGGCGGCCCGTTCCAGGCGGTCCTCGATGACGGCCTGCTTCGCATCAACGACGACTACCGCGCCCTGTACCAAGAGTTGATCGATGAGTTCGAGGACTGTGGCTGGCAGGTCTTCAACGCGCATCGCCGCGAGGCGTGGGGCGCGCAGATGATCGACGGTCCCCGGGCGACGCGGCTGGACTTCGAGGACGTCGCCGCGTGTGACGTCTTCGTCGCGGCGCCCGGGGACCGGCCCGCGTCCCCCGGCACTCATATCGAGATCGGGTGGGCGTCGGCACTGGGCAAGAGGATCATCCTGTTGCTCCAGGACGAGTGCACGTACGCGGACCTGGTGACCGGGCTGCCCAGTGTGGCCGACGTGACGTTCGTGCCCTTCGCGTTCGGCCGACCGGTAGCCCGCGCGGTAAGCCGGATCATCAACGAGGCCGCTGCTCGATCGGTGGGGAGCCCGTGCTGACCAGACCGGTCGACACCGAACGAGCCGATGACGTGAAGCCGCGGTTCGGCGCCGACTGGTTCCGTGCGGTGGTGCGTGCGGCCACTCGTGACCGGGCTCTCGTCTCGGAGCGGGTCTGGGTGCGACCGTGATCCGGACGGAGTGGGTGCTGGAGCTCCCGGTCGATCTGCCGGACGAGGTCGCTCGGACGACGGAGACGACCCGATGCGCCTACCCGGACACGCGAACCTTGATCGCCTGCCGCGGCGATGCCGTGGCGGCCGTATGGGTGCTGCCGATCAGCGTCGACGCGACCGGCACCCACGCCTGCCGTACTGCCCGGGTGCTGCCGTACGCGGCACCCGTCTTGCTGGACGGGCATCCGCAGCGGCGCAGGGATGTCATGGTCGCGCTGCTCGACGCCGTCCGTAACGCCTGTATCTCGCTGGACCTGCCGATGGCGCCGGACTTCCGGGACGTCACCGCGTGCCGCCAACTCGGGATGGCCGTCGAGTGGCGGCACACGCACGTCCTTGACCTGCGTGCCTCGTGGCGGACCGGGTACTCAGCCACTGTGCGCCAGCATCTGCGGGTCGCCCGGGCGGCTGTGGAGGTGCGCCTCGACGAGGTCGGCCGGTTCCGCTTCGACCTGGCTCTCGTCGGGCAGACGGCGGAGCAGGTTGCGCTCCGCGAGCGGTTCGCACGCTGGGCGGCCGTGCGCGGGGCGGTCACCTGCCTGACGGCTGCAGGCCCGGATACCGTAGGGCAGCACCTGATCCTGCGGGAGGCTGGCACGGGCGTTCTGCTGCACAGTTGGTTCGACCGCGCGGGGCCCAGGGGCGTGCCGACGCTGCTGGTGGACACGGCGGCCGAGACCTTGAGCCGCCTCGGCTGCGAACAGCTGGACTTGGAGGGCAGCGTCGTACCTACGGTGGACTACTTCATGAGCGGTTTCGGCGGTGCGGCCGTGCCGTATCCCTATGTGTACTGGCATCGCGACACGGATGCGCTCGCCAAGATGCTCGTGGACGGGATCACCGGCGGCACGGAACCACGCGAGAGAACTATGATGATGAGGACCGGAACGTGACACGTATCCTGTACATACCGACGAACCGTCTCTGTGTACCAGCCATTGGCAGCGCAACCGCGGAATGCGCGGCGCTCGTCGGGGAAACGGGCGAAGAACACATTTTTCTGCTTGTCGAACACGACAACGACGACCGCATAGCAGAGCATTCCGCCGCGCTGGACGAGGACCGCGCGCGGCACGGTGTGCCCGTGCTGCACCTGACCGTCGACGCGTGGCGCCGCGTGCTGTCCGCTGTTCTCGCCGAGTCCGAACTGGATGCGGCGGACCGGGACCGCGCGGGCACCCTGCTCTCCCGGCAGGGGGTCGCCTACGGAGTGGGACCGAACAAGGCGTTCCTGGTGGCGGCGGCGCTGGGAGTGGATACCGTGCACCGACGCGACTCCGATCACCTGCCCGACACCCGGGACGGTGGGCCGGGCTTCCCCGGACTGCTGGAGACGCGGGCGATCGGCCGCTCAGTGCGCGAGGTGAGTTCGATTGCGAACGCCGACGCCGTGCCGCGCGAACAGTGGGACCAGACTGTGCTGTTCGTCGGTTCCGGCATGTTCGGGGATCCACCGCACGACCGGCAGGAGCTTATCGCCGCGGGCGAGGAGTTCGGTGTCCGAGTGCTCGGACTGTCCAGCCCGTGGATGTCGCCGGAGAACCTGGTGCGGGACGTGCGCGGCTATTTCGTCGGCGAGTCCACGATCCGCTACGACGACGACCACTACGAGATCGACGAGAGCGGCCGCACCGAGCTCGGTGTGTCCTGTGTGCGCCGTATGTTCCTGGAACTGCCCGAGATGCCGATTTCGGACACGCTCGGCTGCGACTACTGCCAGAAGAACCTGCTCTACCAGTTGGCTCGCCCGGTCGTGTTCCACTCGCGGAAGATGCGGCACAGCTACGACGACCGGCGCCGAGAGAGCGCTGTTGAGTCCTATGTCGACTACTCAATGCGCGATCTGCGGTACGTGGTGCTGTGGCCGATCTGGTCGCGACACAACGAGAACATCCGCGCCGATCCGGCGGGGTTCCTGCGGCCCGACGGGTCGCTGGACGCCGACCGGTACGTGGCGAGTTTCCGCTCGGCGCTCGCCGAGAAGCTGCCGGAGGCGAAGGGCGTCGGCCTGCGGTTCGCGCAGGTCTACCGGGACGCGGCCGCCCAGGTGGACGGCACGCACGCCACCCGGCTGTCTGCGGTGGCGACCGAGGCCGAACGGCTCGGCGACGAGGTCGCGCGGCAGGTCGGCGACGGCGTCGAGGAGTTCTGCTGGTTGGTCGAGCGTTGGGGCGACCTCGTGCGCGCCGCCGCGCAAGCCGGCGATGTCGTACGCGCCGAGATCCGGGGCGGGGCTGCGGGTGCTGGTGGCGGCTGACCCGGAGCCACCGTCTCCACTGGTGGGTGCGGTGTCCGCCGTGTACCGGTGGGCCGACCTGCCCGAACCGGTGCGTGAGTGGTGGGCCGGAGCGGACGGGGTAGCCACCGCCGTCCAGCAGACGCTCGGGTATGCCGACGCGTTCGCGGCCGCCATCGGTTCCCACCGCGTGCATGTCGCCGTGCACCGTGGTCTGCTCGGCGCGTTCCGACTGGACGTCGGCAGGGCGAGCTGCGTGTTCGTGGGCCGCCCTGTGCTGGGCGATCTGCGGGAGTCGTCGCTGTGCGAGCTGGCCGAGCTGGTGGGCACCGCCGTCGAGGTCCCGGTGGTGTACTTCCCCCACGTAGCCAGCGCAGCGGCGTCCGGCCTCGCGTCATGGCGCAGGTTGGACAGCCCCATCGTCACCTGGGCGGATCGGGGTCGTGACCTGCCCGATCGTGTCCGGCGTCGCTACGGATCCCGCGCCGACCGGCAGTGGCGACGGTTCGAGACCGCCGGGCTCACGGCTGCCCCGGTGAGCGGCGCCGAGGCGATCTCCGTGCTGGACACGATCGAACGTCGCTCCTGGAAGGCCGCGTGCGGCCAGTCCATGCACGACCGGGACCAGCAGTTCGAGCTGTACTCCGGACTGCTCGACCGGAACCTGGTCACGCTCGACGTGGTGTGGCACGGGCGCAGACCTGTGGCCTACCGGCTTGACGCACGGACGGGCCGGACGGTGGCCTGCGTGAAGTGGTCCTTCGACGAGGACTACCGGCGCTGCTCGCCGGGCTTCTCTCTGCTGACCCGGGGCCTCGTGTGCCGATGGGGAGCGGTCGAGCTGGACCGGATCGACCTGTTCGGCAGTCCCGACACGCTCAAGGACGTGGTCGCGTCCGGTGCCGTGCCCCGCTACGACCTGGCGTGGCCGCCGGGGCCAGCCGCCGCTGCATTGTGCGCGGAGCGGTCAGCGTTCGATCGAGCGGCGCGGGACAATCACGTAGCGCGGCGTGGCGTGCGGTACCTCTACCAGGGGAGTGCTCCGTGACGGGACACGCAGACGCCGCGCTGGCACTGCTGGCCCGGCATTACGGACGGCCCGAGGGTGTGCTCACCGCGAGCGGCGCCGCCTCGGTCGAGGTGGCCCTGCGCTGGCTCGGGGTGAGCCCGGGCGACGAGGTGATCGTGCCGGACACCGGCTGCTACAAGATCGCCGCGGCCGTGGTCCGGGGAGGTGCGTTACCCGTATTCGCGTCGGTGGGTCGGGCAGTCGTGCTCGACCCAGCTTCCGTCGGCGCCGCGCTCGGTCCCCGCACACGGTGTGTCGTCGCCGTCCATCAGTACGGCCTGCCGTGTCCGGTCGGTGCGATCCGCGCGGCACTGCCGGACGGGATCTGGATCGTGGAGGACGCGGCACAGGCCTGGGGCACCGTCGGCAGCGGCGGGCCTGCCGGGCGTGACGGAGACCTCGTGGTGACCTCGTTCGGTCCCCGCAAGCCCGTCTCGGTGGGCGCGGGCGGCGCGATGCTTGGCGATGATCCCGGCATCACCGGCCTGGTGGGCTCCGACGCGCCCGGCCACCGGCTGCTCGCTGTGCCACCGACCCCCGCGCCGTTTCCGGCACCGTTGCTGGGCGAGTTGGTGCGGCGGCTCGACCGCGCTGACGCGCTCACTGCGTGTAGACGGGAGTTCGTCACGCTCCTGGAACCCCTGTTCGAGTGCGTCGAGTTCCGCCTGCCGGACCTGCGTTCTGGCGACCGTCCGTCGTGGCACCGGCTGCCGGTGTGGTGCGCTACCGCTCACGACCGGAACCGGTTGATGGCCGCCGCCGACCGGGTCGGACTGCGCGCTCGGCCGGAGCAGGACGTGCCACTTGCGAAGCTGCCGATGTTCCGCTATCGGCATCGCGCAGCGGCCGCCCCCACAGTCGAGGCCGAATCGCCCGATGACCGTGCTTACCTGGTCGTGCTGTCCACGGACGGCAGACAGCGGCAGGCGCGGGGCCTGGTGAGCATGTTGGCCGGTGATCGGTCGCCGGTCAGGAGGCGAAGTATGAGCATGACGACGGAACCGGTGAATCCCCACGTGTTCGGCGCGGCGACCGCCTCGGACCGGGTGCGGGACAACGTGCTGCGGGTTCTGGCGGACCGGGAGATGTTCCGCTACCGCGCGGATGGCGCGCGGTCCTGGAACGACAGGCTGGAGAAGTCACTCGGCGCGTGGACGGGCTGTGCCGGCGCGGTTGCCGCCAACAGCGGTACGTCGGGCCTGCGGGCCGCGTTGCGGGCCGCAGGGGTGGTGCCGGGCGACCACGTCCTCGTCTCCGCGTACACCTTCGTGGCCACCGCGATGGCCGTGGCGGCGATCGGTGCGGTGCCCGTGCCGATGGACCTGAGTCCTGAGCTGGGCGTCGACGCGGACGACCTGGCTGTCCGGCTGCATCCGGGTGTGCGAGCGGTGATCGCCGTACACGTGCTGGGTCACCTCGCGGACCTGGGCCCCGTGTGCGAGCTGCTGGTCGGCCGCGACATCGCACTCATCGAGGACGCCTGCCAGGCGTTCGGCGCGACGACCGGAGGCCGGCCAGCCGGCAGTGTGGGCGACCTCGGTGTGTTCAGCTTCCACCAGGCCAAGCAGCTCGCCGCAGGGGAGGGCGGCGCGATCGTGTCGCGGGCCCCCGACCTCGTGGCCGCGTGTGCACGCCAGGTCGACATGGGCGCCGTGCGCGACGACGCGGGCCTGCCGAACTGGGACGACGAGCACGCGGTGCTCGGCGAGGGCTGCCGCATGACCGAGCTTCAGGCGGCCGTCCTGTGCGCCCAACTCGACGAGCTGCCTGCGGTACTGCACCGGCAACGGGCTGTGCGCAGCCGGCTGTGCACGCTGCTCGCGGCGAGGGGTGTGCGAACGGTTCGGTCCGCCGATCCGGACGGCGACAGCGCTTCGCATCTGATCCTGCTTGCGGACGCACCCGAGCATGCTCGCGCGATCGTCGCCCGTGCCCGCGAGGGCGGCGTGCTGGTGCGCCCGGTCTGGGATCGGCCGTACTACCGCCACGGCGTGTTCGAACGGGCCGGCCTGACGCCGGAGAAGCTCGGCGTAGCACGGGCCGTACGCGCCGAGAACCTCGCGCCCCGCCTGCTGAGCGTGCCCATCTCTCCAGGCGTCGACGCGTCCACAGCGGACGGTATGGCCGACGTGATCTCTGCGGCTGTGTCCGGTCGGCGTGGCGGAGCGGGCTGACCCGGATGGGCACCGATACCGGGCTGGTCGTCTTGCTCCGCGGGCTGCCCGGCGTGGGCAAGTCCACGGTGGCGAACCTGCTCCGTGATCGCCTCGCTCCGGCGGTGCGGGTCAACGAGGACACCGTTCGCTACCTGGCCCTGCCGCGCGACCTGACCGACGAGACCGTCGTCCGGGCCCAGCTCGCGTGCGCCGATCTCGCGAGGGCCTACGCGGTCACCGGCGCGAATGCGATCATCGACGGCGTGCTCGGCGACCGCGCCGTCGTCGAGGCGATGGTCGGCCGGCTGCGGGCGAGCGGGCTGCGGTGCAGGGTCATCACCGTCACGACCGGGCTCGACGACCTGCGGCGACGTAACGCGGCACGGGACACCCTGGTACGGCTGCCCGATGATCGCATCGTCAAGCTGTTCGCCGGTTACGACGAGAACGTGGGTGAGCGGATCGCCACCGACGGCATCGTGGCCGAGGAGACCGCGGACAACATCGTGCAGTTGCTGGACAATGAGCCACCGCCCGCCCACCGGCCGAGGGGGCTCCTGTTGTTCCTGCGGCACGGCGCCGCGCAGGTGCCGCCCGACCGCTATCCGAACCACGCCGTGACCGGACTGTCGGACGCGGGTCGCGCGCAGGTGCTCGCCGCACGCGAGGCCGTAGCGCGGCTCGCGCCCACGGCCGTGGTCAGTTCGCCGTTGCCGCGCGCGCTGGAGACGGCGCACCTGCTGGACGAGGTGCTCGGCCTCGGCGTCGAGGTCGACCCGCGCGTCGCCGAGCGCACCTTTCCCTCGTTCTATGAACGGTCTTATGTCGACATCGCGGCGGAATGGGGCGAGGGCACGGCGCGCGCTCTGCTCACTGACTCGGACCTGCTGTGTCCCGAAGGCGCGGAGACGCTCGACGCGGCGTCTCGCCGCGTGTTGTCGGCGCTGCGGGACTGGACCGAGCGGGCGGAAGACCGTCTGTTGGTCGTGTCCCATGGCGGGCCGCACGGCTGGCTGCTGGCCGGGTGCCTGGGCCTACCCGATCCCCGGGCCGCGCGGAGACTCACCCTCGGCCACGCGCGGCTGACGTGTCTGCGGCTCGGGCCGCCCGCCGAGGTCGTCGCCGTCAACACCGGCGCCGAGGATCTCGCCGGGCTGTGCGCAGGGTCGAGATGACGACCGCAGGCGAGCCGGACCGGGACGCGTGGGAGGCCACGCTCTATGACTGGCACAACGAGCATCGGTTGCGGGGGCAGCGCGAGGACGTGCCGTACTGGTTGGCGACGACGGAGCGAGCGGTATGCCTGCTCGTGCTCGGTGCCGGGACGGGTCGGGTGGCGACTCCGCTGGCGCGGACAGGACATCGGCACGTCACGGCCGTCGACGCCAGCGTCGCGCGGCTGCGACGGCTGCGTCGGTCACCCGCGCTGACGGAGGTGTGCGGGGACCTGCGGGCGCTGCCGCTCCGCGGTGGGTTCGACACGGCGGTGGTGCCGTACTCGACGTTCCAGCTCCTCCGGTCGCGAGCCGACCGGCGGGCGGCGCTGTCCGAGGCGGCGCGGGTCCTCGCGCCGAACGGCATGCTGCACGTCGACGTGAGCAGCAGCTTCGACACCCGCACCGCCGTCGACTGGCACGTCACCCTCGCGGCGCACTGCGACCCGGCCAGCGCCACCGTCGAGGAGTGGGAACGGCGACGCGTCGAACCCGACCACCTCCTGATCGACAAATCCTTCCGGGTAGGTGACCGTGTCCTTGTCGCGGTACGCGAGCGCTGGACCCATCTGAAGACACTCGACCTGCCCACCGAACTGGAACGGGCCGGTTTCACGGTCACGGGCGTCGACCGCGGCTACGGCCACGGTTCGGCGCCGCACCGGCTGATCTACCACGGCAGGCGTTCGCAGCGAGGAAGGCGAGGCCCAGGATGACCGCAGCGGTGGCGACCCCGAAACCGCAGCTCGATGTGCTCTACGTCAAGCTGTTCGACGACTGCAACGTGCGGTGCACCATGTGCACCTGCTGGGGACTTCCGCGTACGAGACGTGACACTGCGTACTACATGGACAGCCTGGATCGGCTGTTACACCTGCGGCCGGCCGCAGTACGTTTCACCGGCGGTGAGTCGCTGCTGCTGCCGGGGCTGCCCGAGCTGGTCGAGCGGGCCGCGAATGCAGGCGCGCGGGTCTCTGTGATCACCAACGGGCGCCTCCTGCGCTCGAAGGCCGCACGGCTAGCCGAGGCGGGGTGCGTGGAGATCGTGCTCAGCCTTGACGCCGTCGGCCCCGCACACGACGAGATCCGAGCCACGCCCGGGCTGTTCGAGCACTGCTTGCGCGGTATCGACGCGCTGTCCGAGGCGGGGCTCGTCTACGGCGTGAACACGGTGGTGCAGCGGGCCGGCATGGTGGATCTGCTGGCGCTCGCAGAGCTGCTGCTGGCGAGGCCGACCCGGCCGCGGTGGTGGCACCTGATTCCGGTGCGTGACTGCCCGGACTTGGCGCCGACCGCTATCCAGCAGGCGGATCTCTGGCGGGCCCTGCCCGCCATGCGGGAGTCGATGGCCGAACACGGCATCGACCTGGTCGCGGACGAGACCATGTTCGCCGACACCGGACCGCAGTCGTGCGAGGTTCCGCAGTTCACTGCGTATGCGTGCGCGGACACCGGCGAGCTGTTCGGATGCAACATGCTGTCGCACCGAGATCTGACCATCGGCACGTTCGTCGAGGGTCCGGCCGAGGCGACCTGGCTGGGCGCCCGGGCGGCGGCGCTGCGGCAGCGCTGCCGGGACGGCGCCAACGACCCGTGCGGGAGCTGTGACCGGGGCTCACAGGCGATGAACCACAAGCTCCGCTCGTTCGCGATCACCCATCGCGAGGTTGGGCAGGGAGGCGCGCGATGATCGTCCTGCGGGCCGACTCGGCGAACGAGCTGTACTCCGCAACGTGCCGTGCCGTGCTCGACCGTGGGCGGCACAGCTCCCCCCAGAGGTATGGGCACGGTCGAGGTGTTGGGTGCGCACCTGTGCCTGACCCAGCCGCGTCGCCGGTACGTCGACGTAACCTCCGCCCGGGTCATCAACCCGGCCTTCGCCGTGGCTGAGGCGTTGTGGGTCCTGTCCGGCTCGGACGATCCGTGGATCTTCCGGTACAACCGATCACTGGTTGAGTACGCTGATGATGGCCGTCTACAAGGCGCGTACGGTCCTCGAATCCGGCGCTGGCGAGGCAAGGTCGACCAGCTCGTCTACGTCCGGACGCTGCTCGGGCGGGATCCCGACTCGCGGCAGGGTGTCGTACAGATCTACGACGCGGAGCGGGACACCCTCGGGTACCGAGACGTGCCGTGCACCCTGGGCTACCGGTTCTTCCTGCGCGAGGGTCGGCTACACATGCACACCACCATGCGCAGCCAGGATCTGTGGTTGGGCTTCCCGTACGACATCTTCACCACGACGCTGATCCAGGAGCTGATGGCCGGGTGGCTCGGGGTGTCAGTCGGCGAGTACCACCATCACGTCGACTCCCTGCATGTGTACGACGAGCACGTGGTCGGTGCTGCGGACGTGGCCGATGCGTCGGTGTTTTCGGGGCCGATGTCGGAACTGGCCGTGCACTGGGACTCGCTGCCCTTGATGCTGGCGGGCGTCCTCGCAGGAGACCCGCCGGACACGGCGGGCCCGGGATGGGTGTCGTTCGCGACGGTCCTTGCCAGCTACCGGGCGTGGCAGGGCGGCTACCGCGACGAGGCACGTCTGGCGGTCGCAGACGGCACGGATGACCTCGGCCGCGCGCTGGGAAGATGGTACGAGCACCTGACGCGGCACTGCATGACCGAAGGATCGGCCGCGAGCTGAAGCTCTCGGAGATCACACGCACCACAGTGAGTTTCTCAGCTGAGCTGATCACCGCGCTGGAAGCATCAGCTTTCGCGGGCGAGCCGGTCCGGGTCCGGCGCATCACGTCGAGTGTGCGGTGCCCGCAGCGAAACGGATCACTCGGACGTCGTCGTCCCGCAGCGTACTCGGCGACCTCCTCTGTGGAACCGCAGCCCGATCTTCTCCAGGATCGACGGGACAGGATCGGTCACAGTAGGCCGAGGCGAAGTGTTTGTAGCAAGCGCATCCCAGTGCCTCGCGTCACGTTTCGTCTGGTGGGTTGTCGAGGGCGACGAGGAGCGCGGCTGCGTTCTCGGCGTCGAGGTGGTCGTGGAGGAGTCGACTGAAGGTCTCCTCGCCCAGCGCTCGGCGCTGTTCGCCCAGCCAGTACAGGTCGGTCCGGGCTTCGGGTGAGTCGATGTCGATGCGGATGAGCAGCGCGGTGAGGTTGTACGGAACTGCCTCGATGGCCCGGTCTTGTTCGGTGTGGAGGACGCCGAGCTGGCTGGTCGTGCTGGCGATGCCGGCGCGGTTGCCGAGCTCTTCGCGGATGGTGAGGGAGGCGTGGCAGCGCTGTTCGGCCTGCGCGTAGTCCCCCCGCTCCTGCGCGATCATGCCGAGTTGGTGGTAGCCGGCGGCGATGCCGGCGCGGTCGCCGAGCTCTTCGTCGATGGTGAGGGAGGCGTGGCAGCGCTGTTCGGCCTGTGCGTAGTCCCCCCGCAGCTGCGCGATGATGCCGAGTTGGTGGCAGCCGGCGTCGATGCCGGCGCGGTCGCCGAGCTCTTCGAAGATGGTGAGACAGGCGTGGTAGCGCTGTTCGGCCTGCGCGTAGTCCCCCCGCTCCTGCGCGATGTTGCCGAG
>Ga0136634_10000269_pt1 | contig 25222 bp, 23 predicted proteins | sample AntDrymUQ8332106_2_FD_104654 | JGI IMG/M metagenome (GOLD analysis project Ga0136634, IMG submission 104654) | Polar desert sand microbial communities from Dry Valleys, Antarctica - metaG UQ833 (21.06) | ecosystem: Environmental > Terrestrial > Soil > Desert | place: Antarctica: Dry Valley... | reverse complement strand
CCTCATCCTGACCACGTTCGACCTCGACGCGTACGTGTACGAAGCACTGCTCGCAGGTGCCGGCGGAGTCCCCCCCAAGGACATCCCGCCGGAGCAGCTGGTCGACGCGGGATCACTCGACCTGTAGGTCGTTCAAAGGCGGATCGCGACGATCGATGAGGCACCCAGCCGTGGCCCTTCAGGTGCGGGCGGGGTCGTCGCCGGTGGGGTCGTGCCGCAGCACCGGATCCGTGCCGATGATCGGCGCCTCGGTGTCCGATCGGCCGCGCAGCTGCGCGCGCAGCAGCTCGTACGCGATGGGCAGCACCGACACACCGACGATCGCGAGCAGCATGAGCTCGATGTTGTCGCGTACGAGCTCGAACTGGCCGAGGAAGTAGCCCAGCAGGGTGACGCCGGTGCCCCAGAGCACGGCGCCGATCGCGGAGTATGTCGCGTACCGGCGGAGGTCCATCGCCGCGACTCCGGCCATGACCGTGATGAAGGTGCGCACGATCGGCACGAACCGCGCGAGCACGATCGCCCGAGCCCCGTACGACTCGAAGAACACGGTCGTCTTGTCGACGTACTTCTGCTTGAACAGCCGCGAGTTCGGTCGGGAGAAGACGGCCGGCCCGGCGCGGCGTCCGATCCAATAGCCGGTCAGGTTGCCCGCGAACGCAGAGACGCTGAGCAGCACGCAGGCCAGCCACAGCGGTGCGTCCAGCCTCCCGGTCGAGATGAGCAGGCCGACGGCGAAGAGGAGCGAGTCGCCGGGAAGGAAGAACCCGACCAGCAGGCCGCACTCGGCGAAGATCACCAGCAGCACGCCGATCATGGCGTACGTGCCGAAGGTCTCGATCAGCTGGAAAGGGTCGAGCCACTCCGGGCCGATCGCTATGGGCACACGTCGAGGCTAACCCGTGCGCGACGATGCGGGCGTGACAGAGGCAGTGGGCGTGGGCCCGTACGCACGACCCTGGCCCGACGACGTCCGGCTAGACCCGGAGCTGCTCGCGGGCGGGGACACGCGCAACGTTGTCGACCGGTACAGGTATTGGCGGCTGGACGCGATCGTCGAAGACCTCGACGCGCGGCGGCACGAGTTCCATGTCGCGGTCGAGAACTGGCAGCACGACCTGAACATCGGCTCGGTGGTGCGTACGGCCAACGCGTTCCTCGCCGCCGAGGTGCACATCGTCGGGCGGCGGCGGTGGAACCGGCGCGGGGCCATGGTCACCGACCGGTACCAGCACGTGCGCCACCACGAGTCGGCTGCTGACCTCGCGCAGTGGGCTGCGCCGGAAGGGCTGCCGCTGCTGGGCATCGACAACCTGCCGGGCGCGGTTGCGTTGGAGACGTACGAGCTGCCGAGACGCTGCGTGCTGCTGTTCGGGCAGGAGGGGCCGGGGCTGTCCGAGTCGGCCCGTGACGCCTGCACCGTGACGTTGTCGATCGCGCAGTACGGTTCGACGCGCTCGATCAATGCGGGCGCGGCGGCGGCGATCGCCATGCACGCGTGGGTCCGCGCCCACGCCGCGGCTCCCTTTCCTTGATCATGAGGATCGCGAGGTGCTATAGCACCCTTCAATCCTCATGATCATGCGCCTGGCGTAGCCACTCGACGAGGTCGCCGATGGCCTCAGGCTTGCTGGTGTCGATGCGGATCGCCGGGCCGAGGCCGAGCGGCGCCATCAGTGCTGCGGCAGCCCTGATCCGGTCGAGCGTGTCCTCATTCGGAGCCAGATGCCCGGGGTGGCGGTCCCGATCGGCGTACCGCGCCGCGGCGAGCTCGCCGGGCACGTCGCACAGCACCTCGACCACACGTCCGGCGCTTGCACGAGCAATGCCGGCCACTGCAGCGCTCTCGTCACGGGTCGGGTCGAGCCACACGTCGACGACCGCGCCGTACGGGCAGCCGGGCAGCAGCGACCCGAGCACCTCGAGCGAGGCCGCCCGCAGCTGCAGCGACCATGCGCGGTCCCGGACGCCGAAGCTGGCGAACAGGCTTTCCTTGATGACGTCCAGCGACAGCAGCGGAAGGCCCAGGGCGGGCGCCAGCTGCCGGGCCAGCGTCGTCTTGCCCGACCCGGGCACGCCGGTCACCAGCACCGTCACACCGCTCAACAGGCCTCACACAACCTTCCCCCAGTTGGCCCGGGTGGCGCCATGCCATTCCCGTATGGCACGGGGTGCCCACACACCCTTCGCCTGAATGGCACGGGGTGGCCCCATGTCATTCCCCGTATGGCACGGGGTGGCCCCATGCCATTCCCCGTATGGCACGGGGTGGCCCGATGCCATTCCTAGCGTCACCGGGCCACCCCGTGCTATCCATGGGCCGCGACACCCGGCCCTCAACATGGGCGGAAATCGGTGCTTCGGACGGATCCGTAAGGGAGTTTCTGTGCTCGATACTGCCGCTGTCCTCGCCGCGTACGACACCCAGATCCGCCAGAGCCTCGAGCCCCCCGTCGGGGGCTGGCTGGTCAAGCGCGTTGGGCCGGTCGTACGGGCGATGCCTCCGCCGGCGAGCGGCCATGGGGGCTTCATCGGCTACACAGACCTCGACGAGTCGAGAGCCGACGCGGTGATCGCTGAGCAGGTGGAGTTCTTCCGTGCGGACGGGCGGCGGGCGGAGTGGAAGGTGTACGGGCACGACCGGCCCGCCGACCTCCCCGAGCGCCTCCTCTCAGCGGGGCTCGAGCCCGAGGACCGGGAAGCGCTCGTCGTCGGAGAGATCGAGGGTGTGCTCGCTGCTCTGGCCGAGCGCCGCACGCTGAGCGGTGTCGTCGTACGCGAGGCCGACATCGAGGCCGACCTCGCCGGCATCGTCGCGCTGCACGAGGCGGTGTGGGGCAATGACGAGGGCTGGATGGGACACGAGCTCGCCGAGGAGAAAGCGCACGATCCTGCGGGCCTGCACATCTTCGTCGCCGCGGACGAGCCGAGCGGCGAGATCGTCAGCGCAGCCTGGTTGCGCGTGGTCCGAGGGACCGACTTCGCCGGGCTCTGGGGTGGGTCGACCCTCGAGGCGTACCGCGGCCGCGGCGTCTACAAGGCGCTAGTGGACGTACGGGCCACGCTGGCCCGCGACCTCGGCTACCGCTATGTCCAGGTGGACGCCTCGCCCGACAGCGAGCCGATCCTGCGCCGGCTGGGTCTCGAGCTGCTGACCTGGACCCAGCCGTACGTCTGGAAGCCTTGAGACATGTGTCCGCCACGCGAGACGTAGCCGGTGCGGCGCACGAGGAGCTTCCTGCCTGACCGGACGGCAGTTGCACTGGCTCTCGTCCCGATTGGGGATCCTTCTCGGCGTCGTGGCGGAGTCAGTGGCGTTCAACTGGGCCGAGACCCGGCTTGAGCACCAGACATCGCGTCGGGCTCGCGTTCATCCGCCGCGTCGTTCGCGTTCGCGCGACGCCCGGGCACTGGCTGGTTACTGGCCGCCACCGGCTGCACCCGGTTCCTCGGCAACTTCGCGGGCGCGCTGCTGTACGTCCATCGCGGGCACTCGTCATTTCGGTATCGCCTATATCGCTGGCGCGCTCATTTAGCCTAGTTCGGCGAGATGTTCTGGTTGATGTGGAAGAAGTTGTCCGGGTCGTAGTCTCGCTTCAGCGCTTGCAACCGGTCATACTTTTTCAGCCCGTAGGACTGGCGAACCCGTTCTGTTCCTTCGTCGCCGAGGAAGTTCACGTACACGCCCTGGTGCCACGGCTCCAACGCTGACCAGAAGTCGCGGACCCACGCACGTTCCTTGTCGAAGCCCTCGCTTCCGTCTGTGCACGCGCCGATGTTGAAGGTGAAACCCGCCGAACGGCCGTTGAACGCCGTCTCGTCATCATTCACGCGAGCGACCGCTCCGCCCATCTGCCAGATCGGGAAGGACGTTAGCGGTGAGTCGATGCGCAGCGAATGCTCCACGGTGATGTCAATGATGTCGTCGCTGAGCTCCGCGACGTCGCAGCTCTTGTAGTAGTACCACCGCCCGGGCGGGAAGCTCGGGTCGAACATCGCCTGGTGGGTCACATAGGGCTTAGGCGAGCACAGGTCCGCGACCGGAGCGCCGAACTCCCGCAGCGGACGGATGAACTTCTCCCCGTCCTCGAGATCGCCGACCCAGCAGCAGATGACCATGACGACGGGCTTCCCATGCAGGTGTTCCGGGATGAATCCCAGTGGCGGTGCCTTGCGGTGGATGACGATCGTCATCAACTCGTCCGGCGCGTCCGCGACCCAGTCGCGGTAGAAGCGCAGCACCTCCGCGGACTGCTCCATCGGCCAGAACACCGGCCCCGCCAGCACCTGCGGCCCGAGCGGCACGCAGCGGAACTCGAACTCCGTCACGATCCCGAAGTTGCCCCCGCCGCCGCGGACTCCCCAGAACAGCTCAGGGTTCTCGTCAGCGCTCGCCCGTACGTGCTCGCCGTCAGCGGTCACGAGTCGGACCGAGACGAGCTGGTCGATGGAGAGTCCGTGCTTGCGCATGATCCAGCCGATCCCGCCGCCGAGCGTGAGTCCTGCCACGCCGGTGTGCGTGACGATGCCCGACGGCACGGCGAGCCCGTGCGCCTGCGTGGCGTCGTCGAGCTCGCCGAGCAGCACGCCTGCTTGCACAAGCGCCGTGCGCTTCTCGGGATCGATTCGGATGCCCTTCATCAGCGAAAGGTCGATCATCAAAGCGTCATCGGCGACTGACTGGCCCGAGAACGAGTGACCACCGCTGCGCACCGTCACCGGCAGGCCGCTGCTCCGACCGAGCCTCACCGCGGCGACCACATCCGCTCCCCCCGCGCAGCGGACGATCACCGCCGGGTGCCTGTCGAACGAGCCGTTCCAGATCTTCCGATGCACGTCGTAGCCCGGGTCGTCAGGGCGAACCACCTGGCCACGGAAGGCGGCCTCATCCAACTCGATCGCGTTGGCGGTTGGGCTCATCTGCGGAGCCTCTCAGTCACAGCCGAAACAGCCAAGGCTTTAATGGCTTGTGCGCGTCCTGGTCGACGGGTCGCTAGTTCCAACACTGCCGCTGAGCAGTACGCGTTCGAGGCAGAGCAGACCCTTCCTGCGGGGAGCGACTCATAGAGTGGCCGACCGCGGCGGTCTGCGGGTTGCGTCTGTGGCGTAACGGCGTGTGCCCCATTCCGGGTGGGCTGTTCTACCCTCGCGACGTGAACAAGGACCGCGCGGCATCAGCGCTGACGTGGTTCGTGGGCGTCGTGTTCATCGCCCTGGGGGTGATCGAGGTGGTTGTCCGGGTCGTCTCACGCGATCCGGTGGAGCTGGATGCGTTGGCGTTCTGGTCGCTGTCTTTATGCGGTGGCGGTGCTCTGGTGCTGCTCGGGGCGTTCGTTGTCCCGCGTCCCTCGTGGGGGTCGTTCGCTCTGATCGCTGCCGGTTGCCTCGCCGGAACTGTGGCAACGATGTGGACGCTGCTGCTACCCGTCCTGGCTGCAGCCGTTCTCGTCCTGGCCGTGCCGCGGCGTCGCGAGGGGGTCGACGGAGCGACCGTGTGAGCGTCGGGCCGGCCGTGTCCGGACGGGAGTTCCGGCGGAGCGTGCAGCGACTGCGCTCGGGTGCGCCATCATGGCCTGTCGATCGTTGTCCTGGCGAAAGGGCGCCATGCTGTCCCCCGCCGCGCGTCCCAAGGCGACCCGGCGCGATCCGGCGCCTGCCACGGGCCGGCGGGAGACTGCGATCAGACTCGGCACAACCCTGGCTGCCGCCGCGATGTCGGGCGGGCTTGCAGGACTCGTGATCGGCGGTGTCTTGGGCCGTCTCGCGATGCGGCTCCTCGCCGTCACCTCCCCTGCGGGCGCTCAGGGACGGGTCACCGATGACCTGGCGATCGTCGGCCGCATCAGCCTGACTGGGACCCTCGGCCTTGCTCTGTTCACGACGCTGGTGGGCGTGATCGGCGGGCTCGTGTACGTATGGGTTCGTCGGGTCCTGCCGACGTCTCGCGCCGGCCGCGTTCTGTTGTTCGGCGTCTTCACGGGCAGCATCGGCGGCGCGCTGTTCGTCCACGACTATCCGTCGTTCGACTACACCGTGCTCGCTCCGGCGTGGCTGGCGATTGTGCTCTTCGTGGCGCTTCCGCTGACGTACGGACTGGTCGTGTCGCTACTCGTCGAGGTCCTGGACGCGCCAACCGGTTTGCTTCGGCGGGCCCCGAAGTCAGTCGTGCTGGGAGCCGGCGCTGTGGTCATGCTCCCGACGCTGCCGTTCACCGGTCCGGTGATCTTGACCGCGTTCGCTGTGGCGTTGGTGCCGAGGCTGCGGCGCATGTGGTTCAGCGATCTGGTGACGCTCGCCGGCTCTGCACTCTTCGCGTTGCTCGTTCTGTGGGGCCTGTACGGGCTGGGCGTCGACATCGAGTCGATCGCCACCAACCGACCGTCCACCGCTCCCTTCAACCCCTGACGCACGGAGCGTCCAGGCCTCCCGGGCGTTCACCGCCTGCGACTAGGCACAACGTCGTCCAGGCAGGGCCGCATGGTGGCACTCCGAACGAGCGAGGCCCGCTATGGCGCCGCGGGTCAGAGGACCGCGAGCCTACTGACGGTGGCGCTCTCGGCCGTCTTCTTGACAGAGTGCACAGCTCCAGCTGACCCGCCCGCGCGGGCCGCGATCTCTCCAAGGTCGACGGCGAGACGGCGCACCTGAAGTGCCAAGGTGCCGGTTCGCCGGACATGTCCTCGCCGAACTGACGACAGTCGAACACCCTCGCAGCAGGGCCAACCGGCGTCGGGACTTGTTTCCTCGAGCAGCGCTGTCCGGTCGCCTAACCTTACATTTCGGTGCGTATCCCTCTGCAGGGAGGAATCGCGCGCACGGCGGGAGGGTGTGGCTTAGTGCGGACCGAGCTGGTCGGGCGGCAACGGGAGCTCTCTGTGCTCGAGGAGTGCCTCGCAGCGGCGCTTGATGGTCATCGCGCGTCGTGCTCTGCCTGGGTGAGCCTGGCATCGGCAAGACGCGTCTGGCCGAGGAGCTGTCCCGGTTGGCCGCAACCAGAAGCGTGTCGGTGACCTGGGGTCGTGCGGTCGGGTCGGCGGGCACTCCGCCGTACTGGCCCTGGCGGCAGGTTCTGCGCGCTATCTCCCCCGTCGTGGACTTGGCGGCACTTGCTGGCGAGCACGGGCTGGCTGCCGATCTTGCGCCGGTGGCACCAGACCTGTTCGGGGCCACCAGTGATCCTGTGAGCCGGCCGGCATCGGCTGAGGACCGGTTCCGGCTGTTCGATGCGATCGGAAGCCTGCTTCGGCAGGTGACCCTCCGCCGGCCCCTGGTGGTGGTGCTCGACGACCTTCACTGGGCTGATCACCCGTCGCTGCTGGTCCTGCAGCATGTCGCCCGCACGCTGACGGATGAACGGCTGCTGATCCTGGTAAACCACCGGGACACCGAGACCCTGCACCCGGCTCTCCTCAGTGAGCTGTTGCGGGAACCCTCCACGAGAGAGCTTCATCTACGCGGGTTGGCCCATGGTGCACTCGGGGAGCAGTTGGCTGCGGTGATGGGCCATGAGGTGGCCGCCACGCAGATCGAGGATGTGTACGCCGTGACGGGCGGGAACCCCTTCTACGTCGCGGAGGTGGCCAGGGTCCTGGCAGAGCAGGAGCTGGGCGCCGCCAGGCCGCTGGTCACAGCCACCGTGCGGGACGCGATCGGTGCCCGGCTCGATCGCCAGACGCCGGAGTGTGTACGGCTGCTGCGTGCAGCCTCGATCGTCGGGGAGGACTTTTCGGTTCTGGTCCTCGCGGCGATGGTCGACCGGCCGGTGGTGGACTGCCTTCACCTGCTGGATGAAGCCGTCGCGGCTGGATTAGTGGAGCTTTCCTCGGCTCCTGCCGAATACACCGCTTCTCCCACGCCCTTGTCCGCGACGCGATCGAGGCCGGCCTGGGCACCCCTGACCGGGTGCGCCTGCATCTGGCGGCGGCCGAGGCCATGGAGAAGGTCCACGCCGGGCGGCCCGAGGCGCACCTGTTCGAGATCGCGCGGCACTGGGCGGTCGCCGCCGTTGTTGGCGGCGCGGCCCGGGCGGCCGACTGGATCGAACGCGCCGGAGCGGAGGCGATGCGCAACCATGCCTACGAGGAGGGCGCCAAGCTCTTCAAGCTGGCACTCGATGTCGGGGTTGACGAGCTTGACGCGGCCGGTCGCTGTCGCCTCCTGCTGGGCTGCGGCGCCGCGCGGCATCTGTCGTCGGACCTTCCCGGCGGTCTGGATGCGTGCCTGCGGGCAGCGGCTCTCGCAGCTGAGATGGGGCGCCCTGACCTCGTGGCGCAGGCGGCGCTCGTGACGGAGCCCACCTTCTCGCAGCAGACCGATCTGGTCATGCGGAGGCTCTGCGAGACCGCGATCGCTGCCGTCCGTTCAGAGCCGGCCGCTCTCCGCGCCCGGGTGCTGGCCAGGTATGCGCAGGTCTGCGACTACCTCGCCGACGTCGGGCCTGCTCGGGCAGCCAGCAAGCAGTCACTCGCCTTGGCCGAGCGAAGTGGCGACTGCGATGCCTTGATGGCTGCCCTACATGCGCGCCAGGTCGTGTGCTCGGGGCCTGATGGCCTTGATGAGCGGGTGACGCTGGCCGACCGCCTGCTGGCGCTGGCGGGCGAGGCTGCGAGCCCGGACGAACAGTTGTGGGGGCACCTGTGGTGCATCGACGTCGCCTTCGAGCGCGGGGACTTCGGTCGGGTGGCCCGGGAGATGGAGGTTGTCGCCCGGCTGGCTCAGGAGGTCCGGGGACCGTTCGCGAGGTGGCAGCTGCAGCGGTGCCGGGCCATGCTGGCCCAGGCCCACGCCCGCTTCGAGGACGCTCGTCGGCTGGCGGATGAGGCCTTCGCCACGATTGCGCCGACCGGGCATCCGGCCGCGGTACTCATGCGGGACGCCCTCCTGTCGGTGGTGGGTCACCACGCGGGCTACAGCGCGGAGTTGCTTGCTGCCATGGGCCTCGCTGAAGACACGGAGGTGCCCTCTGACCTCGAGACCGCTGGCGTGATCCGTGCTTTGGCCCCGGCGTGGGTCCTCGCGGAGGTGGGTCGCCTACCCGACGCGGCGGGGATCTATCGCTCGCTCGGTGCCGTCTTTGATTGGCGACTCTCGCCCCACTCGACCCTGTTCACCTACACGTTCGGCATCGGGCTCGCCATCGCGCTGGACGCCCGCGACGACGTCGCCAGCCTGCGAGACCTGCTCAGCGACTACCGCGGGCACCACGTCATCAGTGGAGCGGGCGCGCTCGGCTACTTCGGGCCGGTCGAGCTGTGGATCGGAACGGCGGCCGCGCACCTGGGCCTGTTCGACACGTTCTGGGATCGTCGTGATCAGGACAACATTGCCCTGTTCCACTACAGCGACCTGTTGATCGACCTGCCCGGTCAGCTGCGACACCTCAGCGACGTCCTCGGGATCGCCGTCACGGACGAACGGCTCGACCAGTTCGCCGACGCAGCCACCTTCGACCGCATGCGGCTGCGGGCTGACGACCTGGTTCCTGACGTCGGCAACCGCATCTGGCGCAGCAACCGCGACTTCTTCCACCGCGGCCACAACCGGCAATGGGAGGAGCTCCTGGACGACGACGGTCTGCGCAGCTACGACGCACGGGTCGCCGACCTCGTGCCCCCCGATCTCGCCGCGTGGACGCACCACGGCTGGCACGGAGTGAACACGAGCGCGGTCCTGGCACAGCGGGTCTGACCAGGCGGGTGCCGTCCGCGGCCGTCCCAGCAGACCCGTCCGCACTGCGGTCCCCGCCGACCAACCTCGTACGGTGTGATCAGCACTGAATCCAAGCTCCGCGTGATCTGCCAGCGCGTGATGGTGCAGGTCAGCAGCGGTTGGCCACGACAGACCGGCCGAGTTCTTCGCCGTCCTCGGGGCGGCCGGCCGTAGGCTCGGGCGATGGTGGAGCGACTCGTCGTGATCGGGGCCGACGCGGCCGGGATGTCCGCCGCGAGCCAGGCCAAGCGGCTCCGCGGGGACGGGCTAGAGGTCGTCGCATTCGAGCGCGGCGTCGACACGTCGTACTCCGCGTGCGGCATTCCCTACTGGGTCGGCGGCCTCGTCGACAGCGACGACGACCTGATCGCGCGAACGCCCGAGGAACACCGCAAGCGGGGCATCGACCTGCGCATGCGACACGAGGTCACTGATCTGGATCTCGCCGAAAGGACAGTGACAGCAAGGGATCTCGACACCGGCAGGGACAGCCGGGTGGGCTTCGACCAGCTCATGATCGGCACCGGCGCGGTGCCCGTCCGCCCGCCGATCGAGGGCCTCGAGGGCACCGGCGTGTACGGGGTGCAGACCCTCGCGGACGGGCGCCGGCTGCTCGACCGGCTCAATGCGGGTTCGCCGAGGCCCAAGCGCGTGGTGGTCGTCGGCGCCGGCTACATCGGCGTCGAGATGGCCGAGGCGATGATCCGGTGGGGTCTGGACGTCACGGTCGTCGATGGCGGCGCTGCGCCGATGTCGACACTCGACCCGGACATGGGCCAACTCATCAGCAAGGCGATGGTCGGGCTAGGGATCGACCTGCACAGCGGGAGCCGGGTGCAGGACATCGAACGCGACGGGCGCGGGGACGTACGCACCGTCCACACCGACGCCGGCGACTTCGACGCCGACCTCGTCGTGCTCGGCGTCGGCGTCCGGCCGAACACCGACCTGGCGGCCGCCGCCGGTCTCGAGCTCGGCGACCGCGGCGGCCTGCGGCCGGATCCTAGGATGCGGGTGCCCGGCGCGGACGGCGTGTGGGCCGCCGGTGACTGCGTCGAGTCACGGCACCGGATCACGGGCGGCTGGGCGTACGTCCCGCTGGGAACGCACGCCAATAAGCAGGGCCGGGTCGCGGGGACGAACATCGGGGTCGCTCACACCGGCAAGCCCGAGGCGATGTTCCCCGGCGTGATCGGGACGGCGATCACCGGTGTCTGCGACCTCGAGATCTCCAGGACCGGCCTGTCGAGTGCGGAAGCGGAAGCGTCGGCGTTCGAGTTCGACACGGTGACGGTGGAGTCGACGACCCGCGCCGGCTACTTCCCGGGCGCTGCGGAGCTCACCGTGAAGATCGTTGTGGAACGCCCGACCGGCCGGCTCCTCGGCACCCAGATCGTCGGGCGCGAGGACGCCGGCAAGCGCGTCGACGCCGCGGCGGTCGCGATCTGGCACGAGATGACGGTGACCGAGGTCGCCGGTCTTGATCTCGGATACGCGCCGCCGTACGCGCCCGTCTGGGACCCGCTGCTGATCGCCGCCCGCAAGGCCGCGGAAGCCCGTACGGCCTGAAGCCCGCTGCTGGACGGAGGCGGGTGTTGCGGCTTCACAGGGTCGGGAATACTGCTGAGCGGAACACCGACGGCGGCCCGCGCCGACCGACCAGACGGACGGAGTGAGAACGATGCCCATCGCGACCCCCGAGACTTATGCCGAGATGCTCGACCGCGCCAAGGCGGGCGGGTTCGCGTACCCGGCAATCAACGTCAGCTCCTCCCAGACGCTCAATGCTGCGCTCGCCGGGTTCGCCGACGCCGGCAGTGACGGCATCGTCCAGGTGTCCACGGGTGGTGCGGAGTATCTCTCCGGCCAGAACGTCAAGGAAATGGTCACCGGCGCGGTCGCCCTCGCTGAGTACGCCCACGTGGTTGCAGAGAAGTACGGCATCACCGTCGCGTTGCACACCGATCACTGCCCCAAGAACAAGCTCGACACCTATGTACGGCCGCTTATAGCGCTCAGCGCGGAGCGGGTCGCACGCGGCGAGAACCCGCTCTTCCAGTCGCACATGTGGGACGGCTCTGCGGTCGAGCTCGAGGAGAACCTCAGCATCGCGCGCGAGCTGCTCGACGCGTGCTCCAAGGCCAACATCGTGCTCGAGGTCGAGATCGGAGTGGTCGGCGGCGAGGAAGACGGCGTCGCGGCCGAGATCAACGACAAGCTGTACACGGACGCGGAGGACGCGGTTCGTACGGTCGAGGCCCTCGGCGCCGGCGAAAACGGCCGCTACCTGCTCGCGGCCACCTTCGGCAATGTGCACGGCGTCTACAAGCCGGGCAACGTCAAGTTGCGCCCCGACGTCCTCGACGAGCTGCAGCGCGCCGCCGCGCCGAAGGCTGGCAAGGACAAGCCCTTCGACTTCGTGTTCCACGGCGGGTCCGGCTCGACGATCGAGGAGATCCACGAGTCGCTGACGTACGGCGTCGTCAAGATGAATATCGACACGGACATGCAGTACGCGTTCACCAGGCCGATCGTGGCGCACATGTTCAGCAAGTACGAGGGTGTGTTGAAGGTCGACGGTGAGATCGGGGACAAGAAGGCCTACGACCCGCGCTCCTGGGGCAAGTCGGCTGAGGTGGCGATGGCGGCACGGGTCGTGGAGGCGTGCGAGAGCCTGAAGTCCGCCGGCACGACGAAGGCCGGCTGAGCCGCGCGGGCGACGGATGACGGGCTCCAGTGAGCTTCCACCCGGTGCGGCTGCACCCAGGTGCGGGACGCGATACGGACTGGCGGCCGGACCCACCACCAGCGAGCGGCCGCAGCATCGATACGCAGTGGTGTCGGGACGGGGGTCCGCCGCTCGCCGCACCGGAGGCGGGTCCACCAACTGACAGGCGACGCCGAGCCGGTCGCCTCATCGCGGTGCTGGTGGGAGCGTTCGTCGCCGCGGCGATCGTCGCCGTGTTCGCGAGCAGCCGTGACGTTCCCGCTCCGCAACCGCCCGCGGCCCGGGGGCTGCTGACCTGGGAACCGCGCGGCGAGCTCGCCACCGACTCGCCCCTGATCAAGCGGGCCCTCGGCGTCTGGCGAGCCGGCGACCTCGTCGACGGCGCCTCGGCACCGGTCCCGGCCGACGAGGCGTACGTGCTGTGGGCAGGCACGATCGGCGCGGGCCGGGTGGTGCTGCTGCAGGGCCTGGCCGCCGACGGCACCCCCTACGTCGCGCAGCTGTCGGAGCACGGCGACCCGCCCCTCATGGGGCTGGACGTCGTCGAAGAGGTCCCGCCGGGGGAACCGGTGGTTATCGCAGTGACGTACGACGGCATCCGAGCGGTCGGCAACCTCCTCACCCCAGGCGCGGTTCTCGTCCAGCTGCTGGCGGCGCCGTCTCCCGAGGGCGATGTTCGCACGGTGTGGGCTCAACCCGGGCTGGTCGAGGGATTTCGTATCCGACCCCTCGATGTCGGGCCGGACGGCATGAGTGAGGCATTCGTTCGAGAAGGCGCGGGGATCGAGTTGTTCGTCGCCGAAACGCTCGGCGGACGGGCAGGGATCGCCGAGATGGTCAACACGGTGCCCGGCGAGCTGTTCCCCGTCCGCACGGTCGGCGTGGTCGTGCGGGACGGGCCGTTCTGGGGCCCGAGCGGCCGCATCGACGGCGGCGAGCACCTCGACGCGTTCCACGCCGCCAATCGGATCGTCGACGCGGACCCCGATGAGACGTACGCAGCGGCCGACCCGGGCACCACCATCGACGCGGAGGTGGTCGCGGCCAACCCTGTCGTCGTCCACGAGGTGGCTTTCGGGTCGAAGGAGGTCGACGGAGCCACCATCACAGCGCGGCTGCTGGAGGTCGACCCGACGACCGGTTCCAAGCAGCTCGTCCTCGTGGCCTGGCGTTTCGCCACCTCCAACCGCGCTGGGCTCGTCTGCCTCTCCTGGGACGGCTCCGGCGGGTCCACGCCGCTGGCTGTCGGCACGGAGGACGCGCGCCGGCTGGTGGCGTTGCGCTGCGTTGCGCCCGAGCGCGACCTGCTCGTGACGGCGGTCGCCGCGCCCGATGGCGTGGGCCCGGTCGAGCTGACCGGGAGCTCGCCGGCAGCAGAGGGTGCGACTGGGCGCCTCGTCGCCATCGGGCGGCTGTCGGAGGCGGCTCGTACGCCCGTCGTGGCGTCGCTCGTGACTGATCCCACGGTGTCGATCAAGCTGCCGTCATTGGCAGAAGTGCAGTAGAACATCGGTGTGTCGGTAGCTCCGCCTGAGTCGTCAACGCCGTCGGGCTCGGTCATCGGGCGGCGTCGAGCCGCATGGGGCGTTCTCTCCCTCGTCGGGTTCTTCGTCGTCGCCGCGGTGGTTGCCGTGCTCGCGACAAGCCGGACCGGCGACGATCCGCCGACCCCGCCCGACGACGTCGGCCTGCTGAGCTGGGCTGCGCGCGGCGAGCTCCGGGGTGACGATCGGCTCATCGGTCAGGCAACTGCGGTGTGGCGTGCGGGGACGCTCGCCGATGGTGGTTCGGCGACGGTGCCCGGCGACACCACGTACGTCCTGTGGGCGGGCCGGATCGGGCTCGGCCGGGTGGTCCTGCTGGAGGGTCTCAGTGCCGACGGCACGCCACTCGTTGCCCAGGTCTCGGAGCACGACGATCCCCCTGCACTGGTTCTGGATGTGGTCGAGGAGCTGCCCCCAGTGGAGCCGGTCGCGCTGGCTGTGACCTACGACGGCAACCTCGACATGCCGGGGCTGGGAACGGGCGAGGGCGCCGCGCTCATGCAGCTGTTGCAGGCGCCGGTCGAGCAGAGCCACACGCTGTGGCAGCAGCCGGACGACCCGGATGACACGCTTGCGCTGCTCGAGTTCCCGTCGGACGGGATGAGCGGGACCTTCCTGCATCTGGGTTCTGCTGACGATCCGGGGACGCGTGTCGTGGTCGCCCAGGCTGTCGGCGGCAATGCGGGAATCGCTGCGACCATTGAGGTCTTGCCTCGTCACCTGCTCCCGCGCGTGCCGGACGTGCAGCTCGTCGACGGGCCGCCGTGGGGACCGAGTGGTCGCATCGACGGTGGTGAGCTCCGCGACGCGATGTTGGCGTCCGACGCCGTTGTCGGCGCGAGCGCCTCGACCGTCCGCGAGGTGGCGGCCGGCAGCGGTGAGGTGGGTGACGCCACGTTCTCGGCGCGCCTGCTCGACGTCATGCGCGATGAGGACTCGGAGTTCCTGGTGCTCGTGGTCCGCGACCCTGACGACGAGGTCGTGTGCATCCAGGACACCCGGGGCGAAGCCGCGACCTCCGGCGCCATGCCCCCGGACGGCGTCCCACTCGCCGTCCACCGGTGCATCGTGCAGGCCCTCGACCTCCTGGTCACCGCTGTGGCGGCGACCGAAGGGAGCGGGCCGGTGCGGCTCAGCGGCAGCACCCTCACGTCGGCAGAGGACACTGAGCGCTTCATCGCGGTCGAGCCGTACTCCACGGCCCCGCGGACCGTGGTGGTGGCATCGCTCGCCGACGACCCCGCGATCACGGTGACGCTCCGACCACTGCCTGAGCCGCTGGGCCGGTCTCCATAGCTCATGGCCGCGTACGGCGACTGCCTCGGCTCGGATACGTACGTGTCCACACCGTCGATCTCCGGCAACAGTGTTGTTACATCACCAAGGCATGATTGATATCATCAGCTGTGATCCGCACTCAGATCTCGATGAGCCAGGAACAGCTGGACCGGGCCCGGGCAGCGGCCCGCCGCCGCGGGATCTCGCTGGCGGCCCTGCTACGCGATGCACTGGAACGCAGTCTCGCCGATGGGGACGACGAGCGGTTGCGCGAGCAGGCCGTCCAGGCGGTGGGCGGCTTCCGTTCAGGCCATCGCAGCATCAGCGCCGACCACGACGACGCGCTCGCGGCAGAAGGGCGCTGGTGAGCGTCCTCATCGACACGTCTGCTCTGTACGCCCTTCTCGACGAGGACGATGCCAACCACATCATCGCTGCGCAGCGGTGGAAGCGGCTCCTTGCGCTGGAGGTCCCGACCACACATTCCTACGTCGTCGTCGAAACCTCCGCGCTCGCCCAGCGTCGACTCGGTATGGCGGCGGTCGACAGCCTGCACCAGGGGCTGCTGCCCGTCGTTCGAACCACCATGGTGGACCGGTCCACCCACGAGCGCGCCGTTGAGCGATGGCGTGCCCGACGCGTCAGGAGCTTGTCGCTGGTGGATGTAACCAGCTTCGTGGTCATGCAGTCTCTCGGGTTGACGACCGCATTCGCCTTCGACGAGGACTTCGCTCGAGCAGGCTTTTCGCTCTGGGCGTGAGCTCGGCGAGCTCAGGTCGGCACTGTCCACCGCATCGCCTCGGGCAGACTGGGCGGATGAGCACCCACGACCTGATGGCCGGTCCGCCGCCCACTCGCCTGCCCGACCACGTCGCCGGGCGTGAGCTGATCGAGGACGGGCAGACGCCGCGCGAAGTTGCCGGTGCCCATCCAGACTTCTCCCTGGCATGGGCGCTCCTGGCCGAGGAGGCGTTGGACGGCGGCGAGGCGGTCGCTGCCTATGCGTACGCCCGTACGGGCTATCACCGCGGTCTGGACCAGCTCCGCCGGGCAGGGTGGAAGGGCCACGGTCCGGTGCCGTGGGAGCACGAGCCCAACCGCGGCTTCCTGCGTGCCCTGAGCGCTCTCGGCCGTGCGGCGGAGGCGATCGGCGAGACGCCGGAGGCTGAGCGCTGCGCGGACTTTCTGGCCGACTCGAGCCCGACCGCCGCCGCCGCACTCCGGAGCTAGGCGTGCCGGCACTGGTGCTCGTCGGCGCCCAGTGGGGCGACGAGGGCAAGGGCAAGGCGACCGACCTCCTGGGTGGTCGCGTCGACTACGTCGTGCGCTACCAGGGCGGCAACAACGCCGGCCACACCGTCGTCATCGGCGACGAGACGTACGCCCTGCACCTGTTGCCATCCGGCATCCTCAGCCCCGACGTCGTGCCTGTCATAGGCAACGGTGTCGTGATCGACCCGGAGGTCCTGCTCGAGGAGATGGCCGGCCTCGAGCAACGCGGAATGTCCTGCGACCGCCTGCTGATCTCCGCCAACGCGCACTTGATCATGCCGCACCATGTCGCGCTGGACCGGGTGACAGAACGCTTTCTCGGCAAGTCCCAGATCGGCACGACCGGTCGCGGCATCGGGCCGGCGTACGGCGACAAGGTCGCCCGGCTGGGCGTCCGCGTGCAAGACCTTTTCGACGAGAAGATCCTGCAACAGAAGCTTGACCTCGCTCTTGACGCGAAGAACCAGATCCTCGCCAAGATCTACAACCGGCGTGCGATCGAGTCGGAGGCGGTCGTCGAGGAGTACCTCGCGTACGCCGAGCAGCTCCGGCCGTATGTCGCGGACACATCGCTGGTGCTCAACAACGCGCTCGACGAACGCAAGGTCGTGCTGCTGGAGGGCTCCCAGGGCACGCTGCTCGACGTCGACCACGGGACGTACCCGTTCGTCACGTCCTCCAACGCGACGGCGGGAGGCGCGGCCGCCGGCTCCGGGATCGGCCCCACCCGCATCGACCGTGTCGTCGGGATCCTCAAGGCCTACACGACGCGCGTGGGCTCAGGGCCCTTCCCGACCGAGCTCACCGACGAGATGGGCGAGTTCCTGCGCAAGACCGGCGGCGAGATCGGCGTGACAACGGGCCGGCTGCGCCGATGCGGCTGGTTCGATGCCGTCATCGCACGGTACGCCACTCGGGTCAACGGCCTCACGGACGTGTTCCTCACGAAGCTGGATGTCCTGTCCAGCCTGGAGAAAGTGCCTGTCTGCGTCGCGTACGACGTCGACGGCGAGCGGCACGACGAGATGCCGATGACCCAGACGGACTTCCACCACGCCAAGCCTATCTACGAGTACTTCGACGGGTGGTGGGAGGACCTGTCCGACGTGCGGTCGTACAAGAAGCTGCCCAAGACAGCACGCGCGTACGTCGACGCGCTGGAGGACATGATTCACGCGCCGGTCGCTGCGATCGGCGTCGGACCCGGTCGCGACCAGACGATCGCGATTCACGACCTGATCTAGCGCAGCGAGCCGGCGCCACCTGGACACGCCGGTCGACGTGCTACGACACGACCGCCAAGCCGTGATAGCCGCCTGCCTCGAGCACGATGGTGCCGCTCGGAGTGAGCATCTGCGCCGGTATGGACTTCTCGACGGTCGTGCCGTCACCGAGCTGACCCTCGCCGTTGAGCCCCCACGCCCAGCCGGTGCCGTCGGCCGCCAGCGCCAGGCTCTGCCACCGGCCGGCGCTGACCATGTCCATCACCTCGAGGTCCGGCACCAGCCCCGGCAGGAAGCGACCGCCTAAGTCGCCGATGCCCAGCTGGAAGCTGTCGTTGTCGCCCCACGTATACACGCTGCCGTCGCTGGTCACCGCCATACTGTGCCAGCGTCCGGCGCTGACGCCTGTCACCAAGGCAAGGCCGACCGCCGCTGGCCGTACGTGTTCGACCCCCATGCCCACACGGTGCCGTCGCCGCGGACTGCAAGGCTGTGCACCTCTCCGGCGCTGACGGCGGCCACGTCGGTGAGTCCGGAAACCTGCACCGGCGTCGTCCGCGTGGTCGACGTGCCGTCGCCCAGCTGGCCATGCCCGTTGTTCCCCCACGCCCAGGCGGTGCCGTCGACCTTCGTCGCGAGGCTGTGCTTGTCGCCGGCGCTGACACCGCTCACTTCGGTCAGGCCGGGACCGCAATCGGGGTGTGACGGTCGCTCGCTTGCGAGCTGCTCGGCACGGGCCCCATGCTGGCGCCTGGCGGGCGATGCTGGGTTGACCACTCGTCGGCGATCAGCGGCGACCGAAGGGTGACAACGCATGTCCACTGGCGTACCCGACGACCGGATGCCGGGCGAGCCCGAATGGAAGAAACCCGACCCCGGCGACCGCGCCGCGGAGGACATCACGCACGGCGGCGCTGTGGCCGCACCGCGAGCGGCGGCACGTTTCAACCCCAACACCATCACCGCGCCAGAGTGGCTCGTCATCGGGGGCGCGGCGCTGTACCTCGTCACGTTGGTCCTGCCGTGGCTGTCGGTTTCCGTCCCGGCGGCCGGACGGGTCGGTCTGGACGAGAGCGCGAGCGGGTTCGGCTTCGCGATCCTGGTACTCGCGCTGCTGCTGATGGTGGCGGCGACCGCGTGGGTGCTGCTTCCGATGTTCGGGGTGCCGCGCCCGGTGCTGATCGTCGCGGGACCGTTGATCCCCCTCGCCCTGTGCGTCCTCGCGCTGCTGCTCACACTCGGCAAGCTCGCCGACGTGTTGACGGCGAGCAGCGAATACGACGGTTTCGGCGTGAGCGTCAGCACCGGCGTCGGTGCCTACCTCGGCTTCCTCGCCGCCGCCGCCGCAGTCACCGGCGCCGCCATGCTGTATGTCGCAGCCAGGCCCGACTCTCCCGCCGCGAGGTAACACCGCCCATTGCGCGGTCGATGTATCAAACCCATCCCCCGCCCGCTCTGTTCTCCTGTTGCACGATGCACGGTGGGGTTCTGCGGCGAGACCTCCGCCTGACGTAAGCGAACGTCCAGGAGGAGAAGTTGTCGCACCACCCGGTGCTGCCGCACGCCCGGCTGCACGAGCTCGTCGAGGCACAGTCCCGCCGCTCCCCGGCCGCGATCGCGGCCGTGGCGGGCACGCGCGGAGTGACGTACGCCCGTCTCGACGCCATGGCAAACGGCATCGCCCGGCAGCTCCGCAATCGCGCGGTGGGTAGGGAGTCACTCGTCGGCGTCTGCCTCGACCGCGACGAGTGGCTTCTCGCCGCGCTGCTCGGCGTGCTCAAGGCAGGCGCGGCGTACGTGCCGCTCGACCCGAGCCATCCCCCTGAGCGACTGGGATTCATCTGTTCCGACGCCGGTCTTTCCCTTGTGGTGACAGCACGCGGGGCGCTTGATCACGCGGGGGCGACCGGTGTCGAGACACTGGTCGTCGAAGAGGTCGAGCCGTACCCGCAGGCGCCAGATGTGCCCGGTGATCCCGGCGACGCGGCGTACGTCATCTACACCTCCGGCTCGACCGGACAGCCCAAGGGTGTCGTGGTCGAGCACCGAAACGCGGTGAACCTGATCACCTCAGAGTCGCGGTTCTACTCCCGCGACGAGCTGCGCGGCGTGCTCGCGTCAACGTCGGTTTGCTTCGACCCGTCGATCACCCAGCTGTTCCTCACGCTCAGCGTCGGCGGCACGGTGATCATGGCCCCGGACATCCTGGCGTTGCCGACCCTTCCCGCCCGCGGCGAGGTGACGCTGGTCAACGGCGTGCCGTCGGCGCTCGCCGTGCTGCTCGAGTCGCCGCTGCCTCGCTCGGTCCGTACGATCGTCTCGGGCGGTGAGCCGTTGACGCGGGCGGTCGCCGATCGCGTCCTGGCGACGCCCGGCGTGCAGCGGCTCGTCAACCTGTACGGCCCCACGGAATGCACGGTCAGCTGTGTCGGCGGCGACATCGCCAGCGGCGACGGTGTGCCCTCGATCGGGCGCGCGTACGCGGGTGCCGAGCTGTCCGTACGCGACACCGACGGCAACCCGGTCCCGGCGGATGCGGTCGGCGAGCTGTGGGTGGGAGGGCCCGGGGTCGCCCGGGGATACCTCGGGCGACCCGACCTCACGACCGCGCGGTTCGGCTCGCCGCCCGCCGGCGCGCCGGCGGGCGGTCACTTCGGGTCGGGGCACGGGGTTCCTCAACAGCAGGAAGTGACCAATCGTGGAGATGTCGAGCCCGGTTCGAGCGTCGACTGGTCGACCGGCAGGGCGTACCGCACCGGGGATCTCGTCCGCGTCGACGCCGACGGGAGCCTGCACTTCTGCGGACGCGTCGACGACCAGGTCAAGGTACGTGGGCACCGCGTGGAGCCGGGCGAGGTGGAGGCCGTCCTCGCGGCGCACCCCCGCATCACGGCGGCGACCGTCGTGCCGACCACGGGCGGCGACGGCCTGACCGCGCTGGCCGGGTTCTTCGTCGCCAAGCGCAGTGCCAGTGCCACTGCCACTGCACCGGACGCCGCCGAGCTGCGCGCCTACCTCGGCGCGCGCCTCCCGGCGTACCTCGTGCCGAGCAAGATCATCCGGCTGGAGCGTCTGCCGACCACTCCGAACGGCAAGGTCGACCGCGCGGCGTTGACGGCGATGACTCCCGTACGCCTCCCCGCTGCCACCCCCCGGACCGCCAGCCCCCGGACTGCCACCCCCCGGACTGCCACGCCCCGGACCGCCAGCCCCCGGACTGCCACCCCCCGGACTGCCGCGGAGGCAGTCGTCGCCGCGATCTGGTCCGAGGTGCTCGGCGTCGACGTCGGCTGTGACGAGGCCTTCGACGCCCTCGGCGGGCATTCCCTGCATGCAGCCCGCATCGCGGCTCGCCTCGAGCGCGACTTCGGCGTCCGCGTGCCGGTCGGGCGGGTCCTCGGGCCGATCACCGTGGCCCAGGTCGCTGCCTTCGTCGAGACCTCCGAGCCGGCCCGCGGTGCGCACCCCCTACGCCGCAGTGCCGGTGCCGACGCGCCCGTCACCGCGGTGCAGCGGAGGTACTGGTTCCTCGACCAGTACATCGCCAAGCCCGGCCTGTACGACGTGCACTCGGCGCTCGACATCGACGGCGAGATAGCACCTGAGCGGCTCGCCACCGCGCTGAGCGAGCTGGTCGAGCGCCACCACGCGCTGCGCACCGCCATCACGCTCACCCCGGCGGGCCTCCGCCAGCGCACGGTGCCAGCCGTGCCCGTCGAGCTCCCCATCCTCGACCTGCCCGGCGCGAGCGCCGCAGAGGCCGACACGGCGCTGGCCGCCCTCGCGGACAGACCGTTCGACCTCTCGACCGGCCACCTCGTTCGCGCGGCGCTCGCGAGGACCGGCCACGGCCGATGGCGGCTGCTTCTCGGTGTCCATCACATCGCGATCGACGGCCGCTCGCTCGACGTCCTGCTCGACGACCTGTCCGCCTGCTACAACGGCACGACCCTCGACGAGCCGGCGCTGCGGTACGCCGACGTGGCGGCGTGGGAGGCCGAGCTCCCGCGCGAAGACGCGCTGGACTACTGGCGGCAGCAGCTCCGGGAAGCGCCGAGCCTCCTCACGCTGCCCACCGGCCGGCCGCGGCCGCCCGAGCCCACGTACGCGGGCGGCGTGGTGACGCGACCCCTTCCCGCGGAGCTGCTCGACCGGGTCGACGGATTTGCCCGGCAGGAGGGGGCGAGCCGCTTCATGGCCCTGCTGGCCGCGCTCTCCGCGCTGCTCTCGCGCCACGCCGGCGAGACCGATGTCGTCATCGGCGCGCCGGTCGCGAACCGCCCACGGCCCGAGCTCGACGTCATCGTCGGCTGCCTGGTGAACACGGTCGCGCTGCGCTGTGACCTCGACGGGCGACCGACGTTCCGGGAGCTGCTGGCGCGTACGCGGCGCACCGCGCTGGACGCGTACGAACACGAGGCGCTTCCCTTCGAGCGGGTGGTGGAGGAGCTGCGACTGCCCCGCCACCGCAGCCACACCCCGCTGTTCCAGGCGATGCTCGTCGTGCAGCAGCCGGCGGTCACGTCCGTTCCGCTCGGCGACGCCACGCTGCGCCTTGCGGGGGAGCACCACGGCGACCGTGCCCGCTTCGACCTGACCTTCGTCGTCGACGAGACGGCCGACGGGCCGGATCTCACCATCCAGTACAGCGCTGACCTGTTCGAGGCGAGCACGGCGACGCGGCTGGCCGACCAGCTGTGCCGGCTCCTCGCGGAGGCGACAGCGCACCCGGACACACCGGTCGACGAGCTGCCGCTGCTGTCCGCTCACGAGCGCGCGAAGATCGTCGCGCTCGGTCGCGGGCCGGCGGCGCACGGGGAGCGTCGACCGGTGCACGAGCTCGTTGCCGTACGTGCGGCCGCTGAGCCTGATCGCATCGCGGTCGCGATGGGCTCGAGCGAGGTGACGTACGGCGAGCTGAACTCGGCCGCCAACCAGGTCGCGTGGGCGCTTCGGGCACGCGACGTCGGGCGCGACACGCCGGTTGCCGTGCGCCTGCGCCGGTCGCCCGCGGCGGTCGTGGCCATGCTCGGGATCGCCAAGGCCGGCGGCTGCTTTGTGCCGGTCGACCCCGACCTTCCCGCGGCCCGCGCCGACGAGCTGCTCGCGGACGTACGCCCGGCGCTCGTCATCGACACCGAGCTCCTCCGCGGCCTCGATGTCGACCGCTCGGACGACCCGCCACCCCTGGCCGGTCCCGACGATCTCGCCCACGTCTTCTGCACCTCCGGCTCGACCGGCCGACCCAAGGGTGTGCTCGCGACGCACGGCGGCCTGACGAACCTCGTGCTGGCAAAGGCTGACCGGTTCGACGTCAGGCCCGACAGCCGGACGTTGCAGTACGTGTCGTTCGGCTTCGAGGTGTCGGTGTCGGACGTGTACATGACGCTCGACCGTGGCCTCATGCTGGGCCAGTTCCACCCGCTCCCGCCCGCCGAGGGTGGCCTGTGGAACCCGGACTTCCGGCCGCTGCGCAGCCCGGTCCCGCTGCTCGCCATCCGCCAGATGGTCCCGAGCGACCTGCCCTTCCTCACCGGCGAGGTGGAGTTCCTCGACTCGTACCTGCGGGTCTTCCGCGACCGGCTGAACGACCGCCAGCGCGCCGAGGCCGACGACGCGTACGAGCAGGCAGCGCGCGGCCGCGCCGAGGCCTCCTCCTCTCGGTGCCCGCACACCCAGAGCCTCGGTGAGCTGGCGGTTGCAAGCTGACGCGATGCCTTGCGCGCGCATGCCGAGTGGGCGTGCGGCTCGCTGCCGCTGGCTGGTTGGTCGAATTGACGCTGTCGGGGCTTCAGACGGTCGGCGCGAGGCGCTCGCTCAGTGCCGTCAGGAACGGTCCCACCGCGTCGGCCGTGTTGGTGGAGTCCGATCCGTAGAGGTAGAGCCAGAGGCTCACGGCCACCTGGTCGCCGGTCTGCTCGGCGCTCAAGAGGGCGGTGCCGGGCACGGGGGTGACGAGGACGAGGTGGTACGCCCGCGTTGCCGTCGTGGTCGTGGCCGCCGCGACCTGTCCGGACAGCGGCGGCGCGCCAGGTGCCGAGGTCTTGAGCACGTCGCCGACCCCGAGGTCGGACGGGACGCCGAGCGCGGCGCACACCGCTTCGAAGGCGCTCTCACTCGAGCCGGCCACCGGTGCGGAGGGGATGACGGCCCGAGCCTGCTGGCCGCGGAAATGGGTGAGGTGCAGGCGGAGATTCTCGAGGAAGAGCGGCCAGCCCTCGCTCATGCCGTGGTACTCGGCGTCCCAGTCCTCACCACGACCGAAGCCGGTGCAGACCAGGCGGACGACGCAGCCGCCGCCGTCGCGGGCCTCGACCAGCCACTCGTACGCCAGGGCACGGTCGCCGTCGCCGCGGAGCACAAGCCGGTGCGGCGGCTCCCAGCTGGTCACCGAGGCGGCGTCCATGAAGCCGCCGCCGAAGTCCATGCGCACCCGGGCACCCTCGCCTCCGGCCAGCTCGTGCGGCACGAACCACGACGTGATCCCGGGGCCGGTGGCGATGGCTTCCCAAACGTCCTCAGGCGTGCCGGGCACCCGTACGGACAGGTCGATGGCGCGATCCTGGCTCCCCGATGTTCCGGCGCTTCGCTCAGTCATGGTCGGGCGTCTCCTGGCGGCTGGGTGGCTGAGGACATAGGTGGCTCAGGACATGGCTGGGGACATGGCTGAGGACAGGGGTGGCTGAGGACGACGACGCGGTAGGTGCGTCCGTCCGGCGTCGAGTCGTCGTGGTAGCGGGCGGCGAGGCCGCGTACCGCGTCCGCGAGGTCGGCGGCGAAGGCGGCGCGGTCCGCCGGGGAGGCGAACCGCACGGCCGCGTCGACGGTGAGCGTCGGCAGCCGCTTGCCCGCCTGCGTCGCCCCGCGCAGCAGGCCGCCGACCTCACGGACGGCACGCGCGGCAAGCGCAACGAGGTATGCCTCGGAGAGACGGTCGGGCACGCTCGCCGGGTCCGCACCCGCCGCACCGAGCGCGCTCGGCGACACCACGTACGAGCGGGCGCTCGCGGCGAGCACCCGCTCGGTCAGGCCGCCGTGGCGACGGCGCGCAATCTCGACCACCAGCCCCTGCTCCTCCAAGGCGCGCAGGTGGTGGCCGACCTGCTGCCTCGGCAGGCCCACTCGTGCTGCCACAGCGGCCGCTGAGGCAGGCTCCTCAGCCAGCGCCGCGAGCAACCGCGAGCGGCGAGGGTCGAGAGCCACCGCGGCAGCCGCCGGGTCCTCTATGACGGTGATCGCGGGCACGCTGCACAGCCTCGGCCTTGACAGCACTTCCTGTCAAGGAAGCTCGAGACTGATGTTCCTCCGGTCGGCGACAGGGGCGGCGGTCATGTCCGGGAGCGGAACCGTCACGCTCGAGCGGGCCGACTACGGTCTGCAACGGCACAGACTGACCGACGACAAGATGGTGGATGACAGTGCAATCGGACTGGACATCGGGAACGAACTGGACATCGGAAACGAACTGG
>Ga0136634_10000268_pt1 | contig 25254 bp, 25 predicted proteins | sample AntDrymUQ8332106_2_FD_104654 | JGI IMG/M metagenome (GOLD analysis project Ga0136634, IMG submission 104654) | Polar desert sand microbial communities from Dry Valleys, Antarctica - metaG UQ833 (21.06) | ecosystem: Environmental > Terrestrial > Soil > Desert | place: Antarctica: Dry Valley... | reverse complement strand
CTAAGCGTCGTATCGGCGAACGGCCAGGATTACGGGACAGGCGTCACGGCGGGCAATAGCAATGCCGACGGTTCGTCTGTCGGCATCCTGTCCAGCCTGGCGCATGATTGCGAGTACCTTGTACTTGGCATTACAGGCTTCGGCGCGAGCAGCATCAATTCCTCAACGCTGCTCGATATTCTCATCGATCCGGCGGGCGGGACCACTTGGGACAGCACCCCGCTGATTTCCGACCTGCTGGCGGGCTATACCGCCGCTCTCGATCTTGACGCGTCGAGCAACATTTTCGGCGTCTCGCTCATGTATCACTTCCCACTTTGGATACCGGCAGGAGCATCCATCGGGGCGCGGGCGCGGACAGCGCACACATCCGATTTGAGCGGGCGCATTGTGGCTTACGCCGCTGGCGGGAACCGCAACCCCGCATCCTGGTGGTGCGGGCAGAAGGTGGAGACGGTCGGAACCTTCAACACGGGCGCCAGCATCGGCCAAGCCCATACGCCGGGCGCGTCGGGCGCCTATTCGAGCTGGGCAGACTTGGGGTCCGCGCTTGGCGCAGATGGAGGCGCTGTGCAATGGGCCGTGCAAGGGACAGGAGCCAGCGCTTCATCGGGCAGGACGTACCGCTTCGAATTCGGCGCGGGTTCCGCGCAGATCGGGCCTTGCATCTTTAAGGGCCTCAGCCTCGCTGAAGTGGCCACACATTTCTTTCCAGGGCCGGTCTTCTACAACTTCCCGTCCGGAACGCAGTTGCAAGTTCGCGCCGCTTGCGGAGGCACAAGCCCACAGGCGATCGATTGCGCCGCTTACATTGTTCAATAGGGATAGCGCATGACCATCACAGTTGAGGCCTTTACCGGCACGGAAACAGTCTCCACCACCGAGCATTCGCTGACGACGGACACGGCCGGGCCCGATGCGGACACCACGTCGGGTATTTTCCAAGCATTGGTGGATTTGAACGCGGTTGCCGCTGGCGATGTGTTCGAATTCAAGGCTTACGAAAAAGTGCGCACCGGCGACACCCAGCGCATGATTTACAGCGCTCGTTTCGCCAACACCCAGGCAGCGCCGGTCTGGGTCTCGCCCACACTGGTTCTCGGTATCGGTTGGGATATGACGATGAAAAAAATTTCCGGCACGGACCGGGCCATCAATTGGCGGATCAGCAAGATCGCCTAGCCGTCCTGACGAATCTACCGCCCAAATCTCCGCCGCCGCGCCGGCCGGTTTACCGCTAGCGGCCCTCCACCCCATTCGAGGCTAGCCATGACATGGGCCTTTCAGCCGTTGCTGCCAGGCGCGGCGCAACTGCCGTCGTCCGGCGCAGGCTATTCACTTTCGGCCGATCCCGGAGCATTCAGCCTGGGCGGGCAAACCGCGGGCTTTCGGCGCAATCTTGCCATGACCGCAGGTCCCGCCGCCATAACGCTGGTTGGCGGGCAGGTGACGTTCGCGCGTGCTCTGCTTTTGTCTGCCTCGCAGGGAGCGCTCAGTGTTACTGGGCGAAGCGCGCAAATAGCCGGGCCAAGCAGCGGCATGGCGGGTGATTTCGGACTTTTCGCCATGACGGGGGGGGCCGTCGCATTGCGCGCCTCCCGCAGACTTGCCGCGGGCGCGAGCGTGGTCGCCGTCACGGGCTCGCCCATCAACTCGAACGGTGGCGGCTCCGGCCCAGCGGAGGAGGCCCGTTCCATGGATCTCGGCATCTCGATCGGCCTCTGACACCGCGTAACCAGCTGAAAGCCCCATCTCATGGCAACTCTTGCGCTGTCCGCTGTCGGCTCGGCCATCGGCGGTGCTGTCTTCCCCGCCGGCTTTTCTTTCCTCGGCGCCACGCTCACCGGCGCGGCGATCGGCCGGGCGCTCGGCGGGCTCGCAGGTTCTTACATCGACAACGCGCTGTTTGGCGCGACGGGCCAGCAGACCGTGCGCGACGGCCCGCGCCTGGCCGATCTCACCGTCACCGCTTCGACAGAGGGCGCGGACATCCCCCGCCTCTACGGCCGGGCCAAGCTCGGCGGCCAGATCATTTGGGCGACGAATTTCGAAGAGGACGTTGTCAGCTCGGATGCGGGCGGCGGCGGCAAAGGTCTGAACGCCGGCGGTGGCGCGACCGCGACCACCTATCGCTATTTCGCGAATTTTGCCGTTGCGCTTTGCGAAGGCGAAGCGACACGGCTTGGCCGTGTTTGGGCGGATGGCGCAGAGATCAACCTCGCCGACTACACCTATCGATTCTACACCGGCAGCGAAACGCAGATGCCGGACAGCCTTGTTGAGGCAAAGGAAGGCGTGGGGAACGCTCCAGCTTATCGCGGCCTGGCCTATATCGTCTTCGAGCGCCTGCCTATCGAGGATTTCGGCAACCGCATTCCACAGCTGAATTTTGAGGTGTTCCGCGCCGTCGACACGTTCGAAGCCCAGGTCAAGGGCGTGACGCTAATCCCGGCCGCCGGCGAGTTCTCCTATCATCCGAGCGAGGTCCGCGTCGATGGCGGCGCAGGCTCGACCTATTCGGAGAACCGGCACACCACGCTGGGCGATAGCGATTTCTCGGTTTCCATGAATCAGCTCGAGGAGGTGCTGCCGAACGCGGCCGCCGTCTCGCTGTTCGTGGCCTGGTTCGGCTCGGATCTGCGCTGCGGCAATTGTACGATCAAACCGAAGGTCGACAGCCACGATAAGGGCGAGGGCACGACCCCGCTCTCCTGGGGTGTGTCGGGCCTCACAAGGGCGAGCGCGGACGCGGTCTCGACCTATCTGCTCCGCCCGGCCTATGGCGGCACGCCGTCCGACAACACGGTGATCGCGGCGATAGAAGACATACGCGCCCGCGGGCTAGAGGTAATTTTCACGCCCTTCTTGCTGATGGACATTCCGGACGGCAACACGCTGCCCGATCCTTACACAGGCACGACGGGACAGCCGGATTATCCCTGGCGCGGGCGCATCACCTGCGCGCCAGCGCCGGGCGCAACCGGCACGCCGGACAAGACCGCGGCGGCGCAGACTCAAGTGGACGCTTTTATCGGGACGGCCGCGCCGGGCGACTTCAGCCTCGTCGACGGCGCGGTCGTTTACAGCGGCGCGGCGGAATGGAGCTATCGCCGCTTCATCCTGCATTGCGCAAAGCTTTGCCAGGCCGCCGGCGGCGTCGGTGCCTTCATCATCGGCTCGGAAATGCGCGGGCTGACCTGGGTCCGTGACAGCGCGAGCACCTATCCTTTCGTCGTTGCGCTGATCGCGCTCGCCGCCGATGTGAAAGCCATCTTGCCTGAAGCCGACGTCACCTACGCCGCCGATTGGAGCGAATATTTCGGACACCAGCCGTCGGATGGATCGGGAGATATCTATTTCCACCTCGATCCGTTGTGGTGCGACGCCAACATCGATGCCGTGGCCATCGACAATTACTGGCCCCTCAGTGATTGGCGCGACGGCACCGGTCACCTCGATTATGAGGCCGGCACGCGCTTCATCCACGATCTGACCTATCTTAAAGGCAACATCGAGGGCGGCGAAGGGTACGAGTGGTATTACGGCTCTGATGCGGACCGTCTCTCGCAGACCCGTACAGCAATCACCGATGGCGCAGGCAAGCCATGGGTCTTCCGCTACAAGGACATCCGCTCCTGGTGGAGCAATCAGCATTTTAATCGTCCCGGGGGCATGGAAATCACCGCGCCAACGGCGTGGACGCCGCAGGGCAAGCCGATCTGGTTCACTGAACTGGGTTGCCCGGCGGTCGACAAAGGGTCGAACCAGCCCAACGTCTTTCATGATCCCAAAAGCTCCGAAAGCTTCTTTCCTTATTTCAGCCGCGGTGTCCGCGACGACCTCATTCAAAGGCGGCATCTGCGCGCCTTCCTCGAATGGTACGACGAGAATGACCCGGGCTTTGCCGATGCGCAAAATCCCACAAGCAGCGTGTACTCCGGGCGCATGGTCGATACCGCGCGGATCATGCTCTATACCTGGGACGCACGGCCCTATCCAGCCTTTCCGGCGCTGCGCACGATCTGGTCGGACGGCGACAATTGGCAACTCGGCCACTGGCTGACGGGACGCGTTTCGGACGCCCCGCTCGCCGAAGCCGTCATCAAAATGTTGGGCGATTTCGGCTTTGCCGACTTCGACGCCAGTCAGCTTGCCGGTTCAATGGCGGGCTATGTCATCGATCGCGTGATGTCCGCGCGTGACGCGCTGCAGCCGCTTGAAACAGCGTTCTTCTTCGACAGCTTCGAGAGCCAGGGCCAAGTGCGCTTTGCCCATCGCGGCCGCGCCGGGAGCTTGGCCAGCTTTACGCCCGACGCTCTCGTCGAGACCCGCGCCGACGCTCCGCGCTACGAACTCGCCCGCGGCCAGGAAACGGACCTGCCGCGCTCGGCCAAGGTGCTGTTCATCGACGGCGACCGCGAATATGACCAGGGCACCGCCGAGGGCCGCCGCATTGCTGGCAACGCGGCGCGCGTGGCCTCGGCGCGACTGCCGATCGTGACCACCTATCAATCAGCGCGCGGCATTGCGGAGACTCTGGTCCAGGAAGCCTGGGCTTCGCGTGAGCGAGCGAAATTCGCGCTTCCGCCCTCGCGGCTCGCGCTCGACGCCTCCGATCTCGTCACGCTTACAGCAAACGGGCGCAGCTTCCCCTTGCGCCTCACCGGGCTCTCGGTAGGCGATGCAATCGAGGCCGAGGCGCTCTCTATTGAACCGCAGCTTTACGACTCCTTTGCCGGGCCGATACGCCAACCCGTTACAGCCACGCCGACGATCTATGGCGCGCAGCTTGCCGCATTCATGGACTTGCCTTTGATCCGCGGCGACGAGGTGCCTTATGCAGGGTCGGTCGCGGCGTTCGGTGATCCGTGGCCGGGTGGCGTGGCCTTCTACCGCTCGCCGACGACATCGGGCTATACGCTGAAGGCTCTCGCCCCGACGCCGGCTAAGATCGGCACGACGGCAACGGCTTTTTATGCCGGTCCGGTCTCGCGTTGGGACGACGGCAATGTGCTGCGCGTGTCTATGGCGAATGGCGAACTCGCCTCAGCCGACGAACTTGTCGTCCTCGGCGGAGCCAACGTCGCCGCAGTGGAGAATGCGGATGGCGAATGGGAGGTGATCCAGTTCACCACCGCGACACTCAATTCAGCGGGCGTTTACGACCTTTCAGGGCTGCTGCGCGGCCAGGCGGGCACGGAAGGCGCGATGCGCGATCCGGTAGCGGCGGGCGCGCGGTTCGTCATCCTCGACGCGGCCGTGCGGCAGGTCGATATGACGGCGGCCGATGTCGGCCTGCCGTTCAATTGGAAATACGGCCCCGCTGCCTACGACATCGGCAATATGGGCTATCAGGCGCGGCTCGGCTTCGCATTCACGGGGGTGGGGCTGCGCCCCTTGGCGCCCGTACATGTTACGGGCGCGTTCTCGGGCGGCGACCTGACCATCAATTGGGTCCGGCGCACGCGCATAGGCGGCGACAGCTGGGAGCAAACCGAAGTCCCGCTCGGCGAGGACAGCGAGGCCTACGCGGTGGACGTTCTTAACGGGCCCACCATTGTGCGCACACTCGCCTCCACAAGCCCGACGGTCGTTTACACCGCCGCGCAGCAAGCCGCCGATTTCGGCAGCCCGCAAGCCACCTACACCCTTCGCGTCTATCAACTCAGCGCCAGCTATGGGCGCGGACAAGTCAGAGAGGTTGTCGTGCCATGAAAACCGAGCAATGGAACCGGATCATCGACCTTTGGCATTCCGGCAATACGATCGAAGCGATTTCCAGACAAACGGGTGTGCCCGTACATGTTCTTGGCCAGGGTCTGCTCGGGGCGACGGAGCGTGCCGCGCGCGTATGGGCGAATTGCGGCGTCCCGAAAGGCACACCCATCCACTACCCGCAAAGCGTGAAGGGTTAGGAGCGGTATGACAAACAGCACAAATCTCGCGCTGCCCTTCATCGAGGCGGCCCAGGCACAAAAGCATATCACACATAACGCCAGCCTTCAGGCGCTGGATGCGGTGGTCATGCTTGCCGTGATCGACCGCGATCTGGCAGCGCCGCCCGGCTCGACCGCCGATGGCGCGCGCTATCTGGTAGCGGGCACGCCCACAGGCTTGTGGACAGGCCAGGCTGGCAAGATCGCCGTGTGGCAGGACGGGGCTTGGGCCTTTCACAGCGCACGCGAAGGCTGGCGTCTTTGGGTGGCCGATGAAGACATTCTTCTGATCCATAACGGCGCGTCCTGGGTCGGTGCGGCCACGCAGAACGCCGCGCTTTTGGGCGTGAACACGACGGCGGACAGTACCAACAAGCTGGCGGTCTCCTCCAGCGCTATCCTGTTCAACAATGCCGGGTCGAGCGTGCAAGTGAAATTGAACAAGAATGCGGACGGCGACACGGCAAGCTTTCTCTTTCAGAACGGGTTCTCCGGGCGGTCCGAAATCGGGCTGATCGGCGATAACAATTTTGCGTTCAAAACCTCCCCTGATGGCGCGAGCTTCAACACAGGTCTCACGCTCGTCACCGCGGCATTCGGCGTGCCGAGAGTGCCCAGCTTCGCCGTCGCCGGGCTGCCAAGCGCGTCCACAGCCGGAGCCGGCGCGCTCGTTCATGTCAGCGACGAAAGCAGCGGAGCCGTGCTGGCCTTCTCCGACGGCACCGCCTGGCGGCGCGTAACCGATCGGTCGATCGTGGCCTGATGCAAAGCTCCCCAGTTCAGCAAGAGATCCCATGCCTTTGCAAAGCGACCCTTCCAACGGCTTCTCGGACGCCGTTCTCGCCGGCAGTCTGATGGCCGCGCCCGCTTGGGCTGCCTCTTTGAGCGAGCTCAATCAGGTCCTCACCACAGTATCGCTAATCGTCGGTCTTTTGATCGGCACCGTAAGGCTTTGGCGCATCTGGCGCGACCGGCGCTGACCCTCACATCCCGTACCAACCGCCTCAGGGCGGTTTTTTCATGGAGCTAGCCTTTTGCAGAGCAACTTCGAAGCCGCCCTCGCCCACGTCCTCAAATTCGAGGGGGGCTATTCAGACCACCCCAAAGACCCAGGCGGGGCCACCAATCGCGGCATCACCAAAGCGGTGCTCGCGCGCTTCCGCGGACGTCCGGTTTCGAAAAGTGATGTCCGCAGTCTGACGAAGAAGGAAGCCGCCTCGATCTATCAGCGGTTTTACTGGGAGCCAGTCGCCTGCGGGCAGCTGCCGCCGGGTATAGACCTAGCTGTTTTCGACTGCGCGGTAAATCAAGGTGTCGGTCGCGCGTCGCGCTTTCTTCAGCAAGCCGCGAAAGTCAGGGCCGATGGTAAGGTTGGCCCGCTCACCCTTGCCGCAATTAGATCGGCTAAGCCCGACAGTGTTTTGGGCGAGTTCATGGCACGCCGCATGCTGAGCTACGGGCTGCTACAGCGCCTCTTCACCGTCTTCGGGCTGGGCTGGTCCCGCCGTCTGGTGGCCACCCATGCTGCAGCGCTCGCGCTGCTTGCATCGACCTCATACGCCTCCTCTTCCGCCCTCTAATCTCCAAGGTAAGACATGGACTTCATTTTCCAGCGCCTGCAAGAACCCTCCACCTATGCTGGGATCGCGGCTTTCCTAGCCGGCTTTGGTCTTCTCGGCCTTACCGAGCATGACTGGAATCAGATTTTCGGCGCGCTCGCGGCCGTTGCCGGGGTTGCGGCCATTCTGTTGAAGGAAAAGCCGAGCGCTCCCGCTGACCTGGCATGAGCGCTTTCGCCGCCTTGGTAAAAGCCGTCCTCGCCTTAGCCCAGTTTTTCAATAGCCTCATGCGCGAGCGCACGGAGCGCCGCGCTATGCAGGCTGGGGAAGAGCGGGCTACGGCTCGATCCCTGAAGGAGCAAACCGCTCGTGTTGAGAAAGCTCGCGCCGCTCGCCGCGCTGTCGTTGCTGACCGCATGCCAGACAACGACCCCTACCGCCGTGACTGATACGGCCTGCCTCGCTTTCGAGCCGATCACCTATTCCCGCAAGGACACAGCGCTCACCTCCCGTGAAATACGGCAGCACAACGCGGCGTTCCGCAGCCTATGTTATAAGTAAAAACACCCAAATATTGCGTAACAACATAAATATATCCACCTTTTAACGAAGTGCATTCATAAATTAATTGTTTTAGGCTAGGTTGATAACAGTCACAACAAGTCCTACTCATGCCAATCACGCTCGCATCTCACGATCTGGTTTTGTGCGCACGGACAGTCGGATCGCTGTCGGCCGGCGAACCAGACGGCCTCAAGGCCGCTCTGGCCTGGACATTGCGCAACAGGTTTGCAGCTTCGGCCTTTGCGTCGTGTGAGGCATCCGATATCTGCCGAAATCTTCTGCGCGAGGCGACGGGCCGTTCCTCCGTGCTCCTGGCGCCCGCACCCGAGTCTCCTGATCCGGATTGGTGCCGGACATTGGCGGTAAATTGTCTCGTCTGGAGCGGGGATCTTGCAGATCCCACAAACGGGGCCACATCCTGTCATCGGCACGACAGGACAGCCGGGTGGGCCGCAAGGCGCATTGCCACCGCATTGATCGGCGTGTTCATCTTTTTCCGCTAACAAGGCTGCGAACTGCAGATATTGCACAACCATGCGTTCATTACGCATTCAGTGGATACTTCGCATTCTTTGTGTGATCAAGAATGCTAAAGCTATGACCCAACTGACCCAAAAATATCCTATGCTGGCCCTGCTAGCCCTTCTCTTGATGCCCGTGCAAGTCTCGGCGCAAGAGTGCGCGGCTAACTGGTCCCCTAAGGATTACAAATCCTTTATTGATCTGCAAGGTGAGGTCAGGAAGCGCTTCGGCGAGGTGCGCATTTTGCGCGTAGCGCTGTGCGATCAAGGCGGGAATGCTTATTTCCAGGTTGTGATTATATCGGGGCATGGGGAAGTTCGCCGCGTTCAAGTCGCTGCTGCCCCTTAAAGGCATGGCATCCGACAAAGAATTGAGCAGGACGGGATTGCGGCCACTCACGATTTATAGCACAACCCACCCTTGAATAGGTGCAGTGCCTTCTTCGCAATGGGCGGATATGCGACTTCTCGTGGTTGAGGATGATCGGGATTTGAGCCGGCAGCTCGTTTCGGTGTTAAGCCAAGCGGGTTATGCCGTTGATACAGCTTTCGACGGCGAAGAGGGACATTTCCTCGGTGATACCGAGCCCTACGACGCCGTTATTCTGGATCTAGGCCTTCCCAAGCTTGACGGATTGAGTGTGCTGGAAACCTGGCGCCGCGCTGACAAGCGTATGCCTGTTCTGATCTTAACCGCGCGGGATCGCTGGAGCGAAAAGGTGGCCGGCATCGATGCCGGCGCGGATGACTATGTCGTAAAGCCGTTTCATGTCGAGGAGGTGCTAGCGCGTGTGCGTGCGCTCCTGCGCCGCAGCGCGGGTCATGCGCGGAGCGAAATCGAGTGCGGGCCGCTTCGCCTCGACACAAAGCTCGCGCGGGTTTCGGTTTCCGGCGCCCCGGTTAAGCTGACCTCCCTCGAATACCGGCTGCTTGCTTATCTCATGCACCATCAAGGGCGTGTCGTGCCGCGCCTGGAACTGGTGGAGCATCTGTACGAGCAGGATTTCGACCGCGACTCCAACACGATCGAGGTCTTCATTGGCCGACTGCGGAAGAAAATCCCGGCTGACATGATCCGCACTGTGCGGGGCCTTGGCTATTGTGTCGCCCTTCCCGAGAATGAAACGTAATTCTCTTTCCCGACGGCTTTTCTTCTCCTCCGCGCTCTGGACGTTGCTTGTGCTCCCGTTCACCGGCGCGGTTCTCATTTCGCTCTATCGGGATGCGGTGGAACGAAGTTTTGATGCGCGCCTCAATCAGTATCTCGAATACCTCATCGCGGTGACGTCGCCTGACCAGGGCGTTGCCATCGTCGAGCCAACCGCGCTTGGAGAGCCGCTCTTCAGCCTTCCTTTTTCCGGCTGGTATTGGGAGGTCAAAGGGCTTGGCGAGCAGAGGCTTCTTTTCAAATCCGACTCTCTTGTCTCTGAAGCGCTCAGGCTTCCTAGCGAGCAGGGGATTGCGCCGGATCTGACGGAAATCCGCAAAGCTTATGTAGACGGTCCCGAGCGGCAGATGCTGCGTGTCCTCGAACGCGAAATCGTCATCAGCGAAAAGGAGCAGCAGCAGCGCTACAGTTACGCAGTAGCCGGCGATGCGACAGAGATCGACAACGAGATTGACGCTTTTTCCATGATGCTTACCGTGGCCTTTTGTATGCTGGGAGCCGGTCTGCTCATCGCGACATTTTTCCAGGTGCGTTTTGGATTGCGTCCCCTCAACGATATCGGCGTGCGGCTTCATGCAATACGGTCCGGCCAAGCTGCCAAGCTCGAGGGCGTGCTTCCCGAAGAAATCCTGCCGCTGCAGGTAGAGCTGAATGCGCTCATCCAATCCAATCAAGACATCATCGAACGCGCGCGCACTCACGTTGGCAACCTCGCCCACGCCTTAAAAACCCCTTTAAGCGTGATCACGAACGAAGCGCGCGGGCGTGAGGGAGATTTCCCGGCAAAGGTTGCCGAGCAGGCCGGGCTTATGCGGGAATATATCACGCATCATTTGACGCGCGCTCAAGTGGCGGCGCGGGTTAGCATTGTTGGCGGTGTTACGGATGTCGGCGAGACCGTACAATCCATTACGAACGCCTTGTCGCGCATCTACTCTGAACGCAACCTCACCTTCGGCTTCGATTGTCCTCCCACTGCAAAATTCCGTGGAGAAAAGCAGGACTTGCAGGAGATGATGGGCAATCTTCTCGATAATGCATGCAAGTGGGCCGACTCGCGTATACTCATAACGGTAACCGTTGAGGCGGCTTCAAGAGGGGTCGGAGGCTACCAGATAATTGTGCTGATCGACGATGACGGACCTGGATTGAGCGACGCGGAACTCGACAGCGCAATAATACGCGGGAAGCGACTTGACGAGACCAAACCCGGCTCAGGGCTCGGGCTCTCGATCGTCGCCGATCTCTCCGACATGTATTACGGTAGCTTCGAATTGCTGCAATCACCGACCGGCGGCCTGCGCGCTAAACTTGTTCTGCCGGCGGCGTAAACGTCGCAAAAAAGCCAGATTGCGCGTTCTAAGGTTTGCCCAGTGGTGGGTGTGCCATCAATGGGGGTAGAGCCGGGTTTGGCGGCCGGCATGCTGAAATCACGGGGGAAATCATGAGAGCAACAAAATATCTCGCTGTTGGCGCACTGGCCCTTTCGTTATGGGGATGCGGCCCGGGAGCCTCTAATCAGGACGGCGGAACCGTCGTCGGCGCGGTCGCGGGCGGTGTTATCGGGAATCAATTCGGCTCCGGCGCAGGGCGCGCGCTCGCAACTGTGGGCGGTGCGGTCGTAGGCGGCATTATCGGCAACGAGATCGGCCGCAGCATGGACGAAGCTGACCGCCGGATGGCTTCGGACGCGGAATACAGCGCTCTTGAATACGAAGAAGAGCGCCGGTGGCGCAATGAGCGCAATGGGCATTACGGCTATATTAAGCCCCGCCGATCGTATCGCCATTCAGGCTTGAAGTGCCGGGAATATGAACACACCGTTTATATCAGCGGCCGCCCGGAAACCATGGTGGGAAAAGCTTGCAAGCAGTCTGACGGCAGCTGGAAGACTGTTGGCTAACAGCCCGGCTGGCTCTGGCCAATGAGGTTAGCAAGCGCCCGCCACAGGTGGGCGTTTTTGCTTGTTCAACGGCGTGCATGTCGCAAAAAGCTTGATTGCTGGATGTGTAATATAGATATCTAACGCGCGAAACAGACACTCGGCCAGCATCATGCTTTTGTGGATCACCTTTGCGGGGCTAACGGCTCTGGCTGCCCTAGCAATCCTGCGCCCTTATTGGCAGGCGCGACCGTCTTCCGCTGCGAGCGTTCAAGACTTGGAAGTCTATAAGCAGCAACTGCGGGAGATCGAGGAGGAAGCCGAGCGGGGCCTGCTCGGGAACGCCGAAGTTGAGGCTGCCCGCATCGAGGTGTCGCGGCGCATACTCGCTGCCTCCGCGGAACATGCTGGAACAGATGCGCTGTCGGCGGTTCAGTCGTCTGTCCTGCCCTATGCCATGGTGGGATTGCTCGCCCTTTTTTCCCTTTCGCTTTACCTCGTCCACGGGTCTCCGAATTTGCCCGGACAGCCTTTGGCAGCCCGCGCTCCGGAAAACGGGCCATCCATCGAGGCGCTCGTTATTCGCGTGGAAGAGCGCTTGCTCGCAAACCCCGAAGACGGCATGGGCTGGAGCGTGATTGCCCCGATATACATGCGTCTAGGGCGCTTTGCCGACGCGGCGAAGGCTTATGGCAACGCGTCACGATTACAGGGGGAGACCGCTGAGCTCTCCTCCAATCTCGGCGAAGCCTTGACCCTTGCGAACGCGGGAAAAGTGAGCACGCAGGCGCGCCAGGCATTTGAAAAAGCTCTGTCGCTAGACCCCGTCCATGAGAAATCCAGCTTTTGGCTCGGTATGGCCGAGGAACAGGATGGCCGGCTTGCGCAAGCGACCGCTATCTATCGCAAAATGCTTGAAAACCAACCTCCAGATAACGTCAAGGCGGTCGTAAATCAGAGGATTGCTATCCTCGAAGGTCGGCCTGGCATAGCGGCCACCTCCAAGTCCAGCGTTGAGGTCGATGCCGCGATGATCGACCAGATGGTGTCTGGGCTCGCCGCGCGTTTGAAGCAGGATGGCTCGGATTTAAACGGCTGGCTCAAACTCGTAAGGGCTTACACCGTGCTTGGCCGTAAGGAAGAGGCTCTGAGTGCGTTGAAGGACGCGCGCGACACCTTCACGGGAAACGGCGACGCGTTAGGCCAGATTGATGCCCTGGCTAAATCTCTTGGCCTGCCTTCGTAGCGTGATAAGGTCTGCAAAATGACGAGAAAGCAGCGGCGAACGGTTTTCATTCTGACTGGTATGACGGTCATAGCCTTTGCCGCGTTTCTCGTGCTGTCGGCCTTGCAAGACTCGATCGTGTTCTTTTACAGTCCCTCCGATGTCGAAACCAAAAACATCGAGGCTGGCCGTCGCGTGCGTATCGGCGGACTTGTCGGCCAAGGCACGGTTGCAAAAGGCGCTGGTACCCAGATCAATTTCGATATCAGCGATGGCGGAAGCACAATCCAAGTCAGCTACAATGGCTTGCTCCCGGATCTGTTTCGCGAAGGTCAGGGCGTGATCGCGGAGGGCCGCCTTGAAAGCCCGCGAAAATTCATCGCCGATACCATTTTGGCGAAACACGACGAAAACTACATGCCGCCCGAAGTTGCCGACAGCTTGAAAAAACAGGGTGTCTGGCGTGGCGAAGGGGATCAGGCGAAAAGCGTAAAACCGCGGAGTGGGCCAGCCCTGTGATAGTTGAGATCGGGCATTTCGCGTTAATTTTGGCCTTCGCCGTTGCGCTGGCGCAGATGGGATCGGCTGCGTGGGCCGCATATCAGAGTGACGACGCAGCTTTGTCCATCGCGCCCTCGGCGGCGATGGCGCAGTTCGGCCTCCTCATCATCGCGTTTTCCGCGCTGGTTTGGGCTTATGTGGCTTCGGATTTTTCCGTTGCGAATGTCTGGCAAAACTCGCATTCGGCTAAGCCGCTGATCTATAAAATTTCCGGCGCTTGGGGCAATCACGAAGGATCGATGCTGCTTTGGGTGCTGATCCTGGCTCTTTTCGGGGCTGCTGTGGCCGCTTTTGGCGAGAACCTGCCCGCACGGCTGAAAACCAATGCTCTTGGCGTGCAGGGTTGCATTGGCGCGGCCTTCCTGGCGTTCGTGATATTCACATCCAATCCGTTTGCGCGGCTTGATCCGGCACCCTTCGAAGGGCAAGGATTGAACCCAATTTTGCAGGACCCCGCGCTAGCTATCCACCCGCCCTTGCTTTATGCGGGCTATGTCGGCTTTTCCATGGCTTTCTCTTTCGCCATAGCAGCCCTCCTGGAGGGGCGCATTAGTGCTGCTTGGGCCCGATGGGTCAGGCCCTGGACGCTGGTGGCTTGGATGTTTCTCACGCTTGGCATCGCTATGGGTTCCTGGTGGGCCTATTACGAGCTGGGATGGGGCGGCTGGTGGTTTTGGGACCCTGTCGAGAATGCATCCTTCATGCCGTGGCTGGCGGGGACAGCGCTTTTGCATTCGGCTGTCGTCATGGAAAAGCGGGATGCGCTGAAGGTTTGGACTGTACTGCTCGCCATCATCACGTTCGCGCTCAGCCTCATGGGCACCTTTTTGGTGCGGTCGGGGGTGCTCACCTCGGTTCATGCGTTTGCTGTTGATCCAGAGCGGGGCATTTTCATACTCGCCATCATTGCCTTCTTTGCGGGCGGCGGCTTTGCGCTTTTTGCCTGGCGCGCGCCCCTACTTCGTCAGGGTGGCATCTTCGCTCCGATATCGCGCGAGGCAAGCCTCGTGCTGAACAATTTGCTGCTCAGCACTGCTTGTGCGGCCGTTTTTATCGGCACGCTTTACCCCCTTGCACTTGAGGCGTTGACGGGCGCGAAGATTTCCGTGGGGGCGCCGTATTTCAACGCGGTTTTTGTTCCGCTCATGATTCCGCTTCTGGTGGCCGTCCCTTTCGGGCCTTTTCTGGCCTGGAAACGCGGCGATATTCTCGGCGTCGCGCAGCGGCTGGTGTTCGCGGCTGGCCTTTCCATATTGGCCGCTATCGTTGCCTTTGCCATAACGCAGCGTGGCCCGGCCCTCGCACCGCTGGGCATTGGCTTAGGAACTTGGCTAATCATTGGCGCGCTGAGCGAGTTGGCCTCACGGGTTAAACTGTTCCAAGCACCCTTGGCCGAAAACTGGCGCCGCCTTTGCAGCCTGCCCCGTTCCAGTTTCGGCACCACCATCGCCCATCTTGGCGTAGGCGTTGCCGTGCTCGGCATCGTCAGCACGACTGCTTGGCGGTCCGAGCACATCATGGTCATGAAACCCGGCGAACCGGTTGACTTTGCCGGCTACACGCTGACCTTCAAGGGAATTACAAAACGCGAGGGCGCAAACTACGTCGAAGACGTCGGTGAATTCGTGGCGACGCAAAACGGTCGGGAGATCACCTCTCTGCTGCCGTCCAAACGGCAGTATACCGCACCCCCAACGGTAACCACCGAAGCCGCCATCCACCCCAGTTTGGCGGGCGACTTTTATGTGGTTTTAGGAGAGGCAAACGCAGGCGGCGGCGTGGTAGCGCGCCTTTATTTCCATCCGCTCATCCGGCTGATCTGGATTGGCGCATGTATCATGTTCCTAGGTGGCGCGTTGTCGCTCTCGGACCGGAGATTGCGGATAGGCGCCCCGGCGCGGCGCCGTGCATCGCCAAAACTTGCATCCCAGTCGCCATGAAGCAGCTTTTGCGCATCGCGTTCTTTTCGACTTTGATCGTCATGAGCGGCGGGGCAGCGCTTGCGGTCCAGCCTGATGAAGTGCTGAAGGACGCACGGCTTGAGGACCGGGCAAGACATCTGTCGAGCGAGTTGCGCTGCCTCGTATGCCAGAACCAATCAATCGACGATTCGGACGCGCCGCTGGCGCGGGACCTGCGTGTACTTGTGAGAGAACGGCTACAAGCAGGCGACAGCGATGGCGCTGTTATGGACTATGTCGTTGCGCGGTACGGGGAGTTCATTCTTCTGCGCCCACGCTTGAGCGCCAGCACTTACGCGCTCTGGCTTGCGCCGCTCGTTATTCTCCTGAGCGGAGCCATCCTTGCACGCCAGCTTTTCCGAAGCGCTGGCGATCGTAAGGCCTCCTCTCCGCCCTTGAGTGATGAGGAAGCGCGCAAATTGCGCAGAGTTCTCGAACAAGGTTAGGCTTGGTCCGGCAACACCATGTGGACTATGGAAAGTTGCTGATTGTAGGGCTGGAGCGGACCGTTGGACTGGGACGCGGCGCTGGCTCTGAGGCTGTGCCGCGCGCCGTACTCAAGGTGTGGGATGCCTTGATACGGTCTTCCTCAAGGCGCCGCAGCAAATCCTTCGTCGGCAGGCCGGTGGCCATAAGGCCTTGAGAATCTTCGAATTTCAATATGGCGTTGCGAGTTCCGCGACCGAGTTGCCCGTCAAGCGTCCCGACATACAGCCCGCGCAGATTGAGCTCAGATTGCAGCTTCAGCATTTCCTCGCTCGACGTTAAAAGCTCGGCATTTTCCAAAGATTGGATGACCGTGTTAAACGCCGTGCCATTTACGCCCGTATTCGCGATGATATCAGGTTTCAGTCTTTTGATGATGCGCCCCTCCCGCAGCAGGATGCGCGTGCGGGTATAAGTTCCGACATTGATCGCCACTGCAATCGGGCCCTCGGGCGAGCCGCTGTCCATCAAAATGGGCGAGCCGGAAGAAGCCCCACCTGTATCGCAATTATGCAGGACCAGTTCATGGAAGTTTACGAAGTGCTGCTTGATGAAGCGCCATTTGATTTGATCGAAGTCGCGGCTCACAGTGCATGGCATTGAGTAAGCGAGCTGCCAGTGTTTGTAGTCCCAGTGGTAGGCAACTTGAAAAACTTTTTTCTCTTTAGCTTTTTCGATGAGGTCCGCGACTGGACGCGCTTCAACCTTTAAGGCCCCGAAGCGGCAAATTGGCCTTTCCAGCTTTACCAGGGCCCAATCCTTTGGCGCTGACAGCGGAGGCTCGTTGTTGAAAGAGGTTGTGCCTACCGCGATGTTATTTTTTGTAAAGGGTGTGTGGCGGCCGCTTATTCCAGATGTTTGGTATGTTTTGCCGTAACTAAGGCGAAAGGCGACTTCGTTTAGGTTTGGTAACTTATTATTCTTAGGCTGGAAAAGGCAGTGTGCGGCTGTTGCGACGATACCTTTCGCCACGCAAAATGCGGTACATAGCGTCTGAGTAGACTGCTCGTACAGCATCCCGATTTTACCTTCAAGCGCGCCATATTGCTCCGGAACTTCGTTGCGGTCGTCGGCACCAAAGATAGCCGCAGAGATGACATGACCGTCCGAAACGTCAACTGGGGGCCCGCCGGGCAAAGCAGCGCCGGCATTGGCATTCAACGTTACCATGAACGTTATTGCCAGCGTCGCTATCGCGGCTTGCAGCTTTGGCGTTTGCGTCTTTATTTCCGCCCCCATCAGACCTATGCCTATGTAACGCAAAAAAACCGGGCCATCCACATTAACAAATTTTAATCTGCCGGAAAGTCCTAGGTAACGACAAGCTCTTTATAGTGACGTCACTAACGCTCCTAGATACAATAGCAAAGGTGACGGATGCCGAACCTTCCCACTCTTTACCATGCAACGGCAGAAACCCTGCCAAACCCTCGCCGCTACCGCAAGGCGCGGGTTGCAGTCCTAACATGCGCGGCGGCTGCGCTCGGCATGGGTTTGCTCGGCGCGCCGAGCAGCAATCTGCTTCAACCTAACCGCGCGTTTGCTCAAGATATCAGTCGCGCTCCGGCGAGCTTCGCCGATGTCGCTGAAAAAGTCCGCCCGGCGGTTGTGAGTATTTTCACGAAGGGCTCCGCTCCAGAGGCGCGTAGCGGACCCGGCGGCCCCGGAGGTCCAGGCGGACCAGGTGGGCCAGGAGGCGGACGTGATTTCAGCTTTCCGGAATTGCCGCAAGACCACCCTTTTCATGACTTCTTTGAACAATTTCGCAAGAACGCTCCCGATAACAATCAAGGCCAGCGGCTTGAGCGCGCTCAGGGGTCTGGTTTCCTGATTTCGGCGGATGGTTTTGTGGTCACGAACAACCATGTCGTCGATAAGGCTGCCGAAATCACTCTTACCTTTGAGAGTGAGGAAAAATATACCGCGAAGGTCGTAGGCACGGATCCCCGCACCGATATCGCCTTGCTGAAAATCCAGGGCGATAAAAAATTTACCAATTACCTCGCTTTCGCCGATGCGAAGCCACGTGTGGGTGATTGGGTGCTGGCGGTCGGGAACCCGTTCGGGTTAGGCGGAACGGTCACCGCAGGAATCGTGTCTGCGGGCGGACGTTCCATCGGCGCCGGCCCGTATGATTTCATACAGATCGACGCGGCAGTAAACAGAGGAAATTCCGGCGGCCCAGCGGTCAACCTGCAAGGGCAAGTCGTTGGCGTAAACACGGCAATTTACAGCCCCTCAGGTGGAAACGTCGGTATTGCCTTTTCCATTCCTGCTGATCTCGCGAAAAATGTTATCGACCAGTTGCAGTCCTCAGGCAAGGTTGCGCGCGGATGGCTTGGGGTCACGATCCAGGATGTAAATGAAGGCATTGCTGAGAGCCTTGGCCTGAAAGACGCCAAGGGCGCTCTTATAACAAAAATCATGGAGGACGGGCCCTCCGCAAAGTCCGAACTTAAAGTTCGCGACGTGGTTGTCGAAGTGAACGGAGAGCAGATCCAGAACTCGCGCGATCTGGCCAGGAAGGTTGCCGATCTTGCTCCTGACACGCAAGCGCGTCTGTCCGTGCTCCGCGATGGCAAGCAGCAGCCGCTCAGTGTCAAGTTGGGCGTATTTCCGAGTTCCGACAAGCTGGCCGCTTTGGATCAAGACGCTCCGTCGGCCAATGAAGAGATGAAGGAGCTCGGGCTAACACTTTCGCCATCGAACGAAGTGCAAGGAGCAGGTGAGGAAGGCGTCGCGATTACTGAGGTAAACCCGCGTTCCGAAGCTGCCGATAAGGGTCTGAAGCCTGGTGACGTCATCCTTGAAGTTGGCGGCAAGGGCGTATCGCGTCCTGTCCAAGTTATCGATGGCGTGCGTGAAGCGAAACAGAAAGGCCGGAAGGCGGTACTGATGCAGGTTAGGTCGAACCGGCAGAGCCGCTTCATTGCCTTGTCGCTAGAAGGCAAAAAAGAGTAAATCTGAGTTCGCGATGTGTGTGGCTGGGCGCGGTCCTGTGAAGGGCCGCGCCATTGCATATTGGCCCAACGAGAAAATTTGGAGCGGGTACGCGCAATGCGCGTTTTAGTGATTGAAGATGATGCGAAGGCCGCCGAGTACCTCGCAAATGCGTTGAGGGAAAGTGGTCACAACTCCGAGCTGGCAGCCGATGGCGATGCCGGCTTCGAGTTGGCGCGGGGTGGCCAATATGACGTCCTCATAGTCGACCGTATGCTGCCAGCACGGGACGGCTTGTCGCTTATAGAAGGCCTAAGGCAAGAAGGCGTTCGCACGCCTGCGCTAATCCTCAGTGCGCTTGGCTCAGTTGACGACCGCGTCAAAGGCCTGCGCTCCGGGGGAGATGACTATTTAGCCAAACCTTATGCCTTTTCGGAGTTGTTAGCCCGGGTGGAAGCCCTCGCACGCCGCTCTGCGCCAGAAAAAGCCAATACACGGTATGTCGTTGGAGACCTCGTTCTCGATCGCCTCGCACATCTCGTTTCCCGGGCCGGTGAGCCGATCCCTCTTCAACCGCGTGAGTATCGTCTCCTTGAATATTTGATTAAGAATGCCGGGCAAGTCGTGACGCGAACCATGCTGCTCGAGCACGTCTGGGACTATCACTTCGACCCTCAAACCAATGTCATAGACGTCCACATTTCTCGCCTGCGTGCTAAAATAGATAAGAATTTCGATCGGCCCCTCCTTCACACTGTGCGGGGAGCCGGGTATATGATCCGCGATGGGGCTGATTAAACTCCTGCGGACCACGGCGTTCCGCTTTTTTCTCATTTACTTCGTGCTGTTTGCGGTAACAGCAGCTCTTGCTGTTGCGTATATTTATTGGCAGACAAACGTCTTATTGGCTGTGCAGCTTGAGAACGCCATTCAGGCCGAAGTGCAGAGTTTGGATGAGCAATATCGAACCGGAGGCATTGACCAGCTCCAACGCACCATCGCCGAGCGAAGCGAAACCCCTGGAAATAGCCTTTATCTGCTGACCGACGCCGAAGGTCATCGCCTGGCGGGAACCCTCAAGACCGTAAGCCCGGATCTTTGGAATTCTGAAGGGCGGGTTGCGTTCGTTTATCGAAGGCCAGCTGCGGGCGGAAGTGAGGAGCGGCTTGCTTACGCCGTTACTTTTCGCTTGAAAGACGCATCGCGCCTTATAGTCGGACGCGATATCGAAGACCGGCGCGAATTCGGCCGTGTGGTAAGGTCTGCGTTTTTATGGTCCCTAGGTGGCATAGCCTTGATCGGTGCGGTCGGGGGATTGCTGATCGGTCGAAGTTTTTTGCGCCGCATCGAAACGATAACGGAGACAAGCCGGCAAATCATGGCGGGTGATCTCTCAAGACGAATTCCCTTGAGCGGGGCGGGCGATGAGTTTGACCGGCTTGCTGCAAACCTCAACGCGATGCTCCAGCGCATCCTGGAGCTCATTGAAGGCTTCAAAGAGGTTTCCGATAATATTGCCCACGACCTTAAAACGCCGCTCACGCGGCTGCGCAACCGCATGGAGGCAGCCCTCCGCGATGTGCGTGGAGAAGCCGCCTATCGCGAGGCGCTGCAGGGCACAATCGAGGAAGCGGACGAACTCATTCGTACATTCGATGCGCTGTTGAGCATTGCCCGTCTTGAAGCAGGGGCATCCAGCAGTGCCCAAAGCGCGTTCGACCTCAGCGCCGTCGTCGGGGGGGTGTGTGAGCTTTACGAGCCTTTTGCAGAGGAAAGGGGTATCCGCCTTACATGCGCAACCGCCGCTCAGGCTCACATTCGCGGCGAGCGCCAACTCGTAGCCCAGGCGGTTGCCAATCTTTTGGACAACGCCATCAAATATAGCGGGGCCGTGAATAGCAGCACGCCTCCCTCGAATAGGGCGATATCGGTCAGCGTTGCCCTGAATGGAGAAGAGGCTCAAATTATTGTGGCCGATCACGGCCCGGGCATTCCCGCCTTGGATCGCGAACGCGTCTTGAAACGCTTTGTACGTTTGGAGGCAAGCCGGTCCAGGCCGGGAAGCGGACTAGGCCTAAGCTTGGCTGCAGCGGTGGCCCGGCTTCACGGCGGAGGTATCGCTTTGCTGGACAATAAGCCTGGCGTGAAGGCTGTGCTGACCATCCGCCGCGACGGCGGAGGTCATATTACCCCCCAGTAACGCCATGCTTGCGCTCTACATCCCTCGGCGCTCACTGGTGCATAGTGTTCCAACCACCTTAAAGCTGACGATCTGCCTAATAGGCAGCGCCGCGATCACTTTTCTTGGCAGCCCTGGGCCGCTTGCTATCGTTCTTATGGGGATTGTAGCGCTTTACGCCCTTTCGCGCCTCCCCCTCACCGCCGTTGCCGCAGCCCTGCGGCCACTTTTTCTCGTCGGCGGCATCATCTTCCTCCTGCAACTCGCCCTGTCCGGCTGGCCGCAAGCGACGGCCACCGCTTTGCGCATCACTGCATTGGTGTTGCTCGCCTCCCTCGTAACCTTGACGACCCCGCTTTCCGACATGATTGAAGTGTTGACCAAAGCGGTTTCTCCCGTGGCGCATTTGGGGCTATCTCCCGCCAAGTTTGGGCTGGCGATCGCTCTAGCCATTCGCTTCATCCCAGGCCTCACCAACGATTGGCACGAGATGCAGCATGCGCGAATGGCGCGAGGCGCAAGCAGAGCAAGCATCTTGGTTATTGGACCGCTTATCCTTAAAATTCTCTGCATGACAAACGCTCTTGGCGACGCTATCGCAGCCCGCGGCTTCGAAGGCCGCAAGTGAATGCCCTACCGAGGCTCCATGCGCGTACAGGACATAGCCCATATCTCGTTATTTGCTGCACTCACCGCTGTTCTGGGTCTGATCCCCCGGATCGATGTGGGGATTGTCCCGATCCCTATTACAGCGCAATCGTTAGGACCAATGCTAGCCGGCTGCATTCTTGGCGCGCGCCGTGGTGGGCTTTCCCAAACTCTTTTCTTGTTCATGGTGGCTGCAGGTCTACCGCTTCTTGCGGGAGGGCGCGGCGGCCTCGGTGTGTTTACCAGCCCTAGCGCCGGTTTCCTGCTCGCATTCCCCTTAGCCGCCGCTGCAATCGGAATGGCGACAGAGCGGCTTTGGAGTGGCCTGAGCTTTATTAAGGCGCTTATTATCAATCTGGTAGGCGGTGTCGTTATCGTCCATGGATGCGGTATACCTGTTTTCGCTTTTATCTCCGCCGTTCCGCTCTCCAGCGCTGCCCTGACGATGATGATATTTTTGCCGGGCGATTGCTTGAAGGCCACTCTTGCGGCACTGCTTGCCATGTTTGTCAAACGCGGTTATCCGCTGATTGAGCAGAGTGCAAACGGCCACTTGCGATCATGATCCCGGCCACAATTTTCTCGGAATTCTCACATTCGGCCAGAGCCGCCGGTTCCTGCGCCGCATTGATTGCATCACGTGGGGCCATAAGCTTCCGAGACGTCCTTGCAGACGTTTGCGCCTTGGCCAGTCATTTCGCTGCCTCGTCCAAGACTGGCGCTATAGCGGTGTTGTCCGAAGATCCAGGACATTTCCTAACTGCCTTTTTGGCGTGTGCGGCCTTAGGCCGGCCCGCACTGGTCCTGGATCCCGCTCTTCCCCCCTCCCAAATTCGACGCCACGCCGAACTGTATTGTCCCGCCGTCTTTGCTGTTGACGAAAAGTTTGCCGAACCGTTTGCTTCCCGCTCTCCACTCCTTTTGCATCAGCGCCCCGCCTCTGCCCCAATCTCGCTACCCGAGGTGGACAGCGAAGCGGAGTTTTATTGGGGGCTGACAGCCGGTACCACCGGTGAGCCGAAGCTTTTCGCGCGTTCACAGCGCTCCTGGCTCAAAAGCTTCGAGGCAGCCGAACAGGTTTTCTCATTCCCAAGCGGCAGCCAGATCCTGATCCCTGGCCCCCTTAGTCATTCTCTATTCCTCTTTGGCGCGGTGCATGCTCTTTGCCGGGGTCACACGGTTATAGCGCCGGGCGTGTTCCGCCCGGATCGTGCCGCTGCCACTGCAAAACAGGCGACACACCTGTATGTCGTACCCTTCATGTTGACTGAAATGTTGAACGCCGGCATGTCGGACAACTTGCGGACAATCTTTTGCGGCGGGGCAAAGCTTCCACCCGAGCTCCGCAAGCGGTGTCGGTCCCTGTTGCCACATGCCGATCTCGTGGAATTTTATGGCGCTTCCGAGACCAGCTTTATTAGCTGGCACTCCACGAAGATGCCTAGCCCGGACGATTCCGTGGGCGGTGTTTTTCCATCCGTCAGCATCGAGATTCGCAGCCCCAAAGGTGAGCCTCTAACCCAAGGCGTGGAGGGCGAAATTTACGTTAAAAGCCCGATGCTGTTTGCCAGGTATGTTGGCGGTCCGCCATCTCCCGAATGGTTCACCGTAGGCGACATCGGATTTACCGATCGGGGAGGCTTTCTTCACCTCACTGGCCGGAAGAACCGGAGTATCAATTCAAAAGCGCTCAAGATCAGACCCGAGCCGATCGAACACGCTCTCTTGGAACTGCCTGGCGTCCTCAGGGCAGCGGTCATCGAGATGCCGGACGCCAAGCGGGGATCCATCGCGGTCGCCGCGATCGAGTTTGAATGCGGTAAGGCCTTATCCCGCGGCGTTGTCTCTCGGCATTGCCGGACCAAGCTCGGTGCGGGTCTCTCCCCCCATCGCTTTTATGCGGCTGAATTGCTGCCCATGACCAGCAGCGGTAAAATTGCACTGGCACGCCTTCGCCAAGCTCTGATCAGCAGCGACCCCGGGTTTTACGAGCTGATATGAGCACACACAAGGCCATCATTATTGCCGCGCGGCGAACCGTTATCGGCCGCATCGGCGGACTGCACAGGGCGCGAGGCCTCGCGCATTTGGCTGCTCCCGTAGTAAGGGCCGTGCTTGCCGACGCGGGACTCGATCCCGCGCTGGTCGGTGAAATTATCGTCGGCAATGCAGCTGGGGGTGGAGGGAACCCAGCACGCGCGATAGCGCTAGCCGCAGGGTTATCCGAGACCGTTCCTGCCTATTCGCTCGACCGGCAATGTGCATCGGGTTTGGATGCCATTATCGCTGGGGCGCACCTCATCGAGATAGGGGGTGCGCAGGCCGTTATCGCAGGCGGGGCCGAATCCCCATCGACCGCGCCATGGCGCGTCGAGAAGCCAGCGAACACTTACACCGGCACGCCGCATTTCTTCACCCAAGCCGCATTCACGCCGGCCGGGATGGAAGATCCGGGCATGATCCAAGCGGCCGAGAACGTCGCCCAGGAATTTAATGTCAGCCGTGAGCGCCAGGACGCTTACGCGCTTGAAAGCCACCGACGCGCGACAGCCGCGCGACATGCCGGGCTTTTGGCGGCAGAAATCGTGCCTTTGGCGAGCGGCGCATCTGAGATGCAGGACGAATGCCCCCGCCCCGCACTGTCAGCAAGGCTTCTAGCGCGAATGCCACCACTCCTCCCCCACGGAACCATAACGGCCGGAAATAGCTGCCCGGTCAATGACGGAGCGGCCATGGTCTTGCTCGTCTCGGGACAGGTGCACCGGCAACTCGGCTCGCCCCCTGGCCTGCTGCTCGTCGATGCGGCCGCGGCAGGCGTGGCGCCCCGGATTTTGGGCATGGCGGCTGTCCCCGCCTTTCGGGCAGCTTGTGAGCGGGCCGGACTTGCCCCAGCCGAACTCACGGCCATTGAATTCAATGAAGCCTTTGCCGCGCAAGTTTTGGCGACTCTCGACGCATTGTCCCTAGACACGGGCAGTGTCAACACGGAAGGCGGTGCCCTGGCTTTAGGTCATCCGTATGGAGCAAGCGGGGCCGTGCTGGTCACCCGGTTGTTCTCTCGGTTAATCCGCAATCCTACGCTCTCGGCACGCGGACCGGCAGCCGCCATGATCGCAGCAGCGGGAGGTTTAGGCGTCACAGCTATTTTTAAGCCAACCCACAATTAAGACTGCGTAAATCGCAAAACCGACATGACCGTGTATTACGCTGAAGCCTGCCCATAAAGGGATTGGGGCTTTTCGCGCCTCGCATTCAGCCCGCTGCGCAAACGCAGCTCGCGATAAGAAGTAGGCCAGACCAGAAACCTATTGCCGTGAATAGCGTTTAAAACTCGTTTCTACTCATTCGCGTCAAGTCTTAGCCCTTCCAAAAAGCAGAATCGCATGAAACAGTCGCGCTGGTTTCAGTCATGTGATGTAGCCAGGCGCTGGCTCGGCACGGGTTTGGGCAAAATTTCATGAACCAGCCGGGGGACAGCTTGCTATTGGGTTGGCGCGAGTGGGTCTCGATGCCGCAGCTTGGCCTGCCGGCGATCAAGGCGAAGATCGACACGGGCGCGCGCACCTCGGCGCTTCACGCATTTTCCATCGAGACGTTCGGTCCAGAGCATCAACCTAAGGTGCG